>Ga0209540_10001968_pt1 | contig 14884 bp, 15 predicted proteins | sample BarGraIncu01121A_FD_184501 | JGI IMG/M metagenome (GOLD analysis project Ga0209540, IMG submission 184501) | Arctic peat soil microbial communities from Barrow, Alaska - Barrow Graham LP Incubations 011-21A (SPAdes) (version 2) | ecosystem: Environmental > Terrestrial > Soil > Wetlands > Peat... | reverse complement strand
GCGCACGTCGCCGGTCGGACGGCTATCTGACGACGATCCTCCGGCTCGGTGACACGGAGGCGGCGTACGTGGCCGTCGCGGCGAAGCGCACGCGGAAGTACCAGGTGCCCCTGGTGGCCGGCGAGTAGGTGTAGTACCAGCGATGGCCGCTGGTCGTATGGCGGACGGAGAGCTTGTCCCAATGGTTCGAACCCGGGCGTTTGGCCCACACGACCACGTGGGTGTTCTGCGGCTGGGTCGACGAGATCGTCCCCGAGAAGTACACCGGGTGCCGGTGGGTCACGCTCGTGCGGTTCGACGTGATCGTCAGCCGCGTCGCGATCCGAACGATGACCGGCGGAGGAGTGACGCCGGATGCCGACACCGCGAACGTCGCCGCAACGGGCGTCTCGACGTTGCCTCGGACGTCGGCGGACCAGAACTCGAGCGTATGGGTGCCGACATCGGAGACCGTGACGGACGTGCCCTCGACCTGCGCGGCACCATCGAGCCGGTAGTAGGTGTGCGCCACCCCCGAGCCGCCGTCGTTGTCCGCGGCGTTGAGATGCACGGTCGCCGAGTCGACGTAGGAGCTCTGGACGTCGGATGTCGTGACCGGCGGCGTCGAGTCGACAGGCGCAAGTGCAACGCTCCTGGAGCGGCTCACGCCCAGATCGACGACGAGGGACTGCGGAACGTAGCCCAAGCACGAGTACGTGACGGTGTAGCTACCCGAGGGGATCCCCGAGATGCTGTAGGCGCCGTTCGCATTCGTCGTGCCCGACGCGACCCCGCCCACCGCCACGGACACGCCCGCGAACGCGCCTCCGGCGGAGCTTGTGACCGTTCCCGAGAGAGTGACCGTGGTCACCAGAGGCGTGAGCGCGAGCGACACGGTCTTGCTGGTCGTGAGATCGACCGCTCTCGACTGGACGGAGTAGCCCGAACGCGTGAAGGTGACGTTGTAGTTGCCTGCGGGGATCCCCGAGATGCTGTACGCGCCGTTCGCGTTCGTCGTTCCCGACGCCACCCCGCCCACCGCCACGGACACGCCCGCGAGCGCGTCTCCGGCGGAGCTTGTGACCGTTCCTGAGAGCGTCGACGTGGCGACCGAGGCCGGGTAGATCGCGCGGATACCGGCAATGTCCCCGGCGGCGAGCACGCGCTTGCCCGTGTCTCCCTTGGAGCAGTAGCCGTACATGACCTGAGCGGAATTCCCCGACTCGTACAGATCCACCAGAGACAGCGTGTGGCCGAGTTCGTGCGTGCCGACGGTCTGCAGGTCGTACTTCGTGGGACTGCCGTCGGTCGAGAAGGCGTACGTGCTCACGTTGAAGGTGATGTCGAACTCGATGATGTGCTTCGTCATGGTGTTGTAGAAGTAGGCGCAATCCGCCAGTGCGGTCGGATCGTCGGTCACTCCTGCGGCGACGACGTTGTAGCCGTCCAGAGCCTGCGAGGAGTCGCCTGTCGTCCCCATGTACGTGTAGTCCATGGACGAACCCGGATCGGCCTCCCACGTCTGGGCGGCGGCCTGGATTGCGGTGTCGGCGCCCGCCGGGAGACCGGTGGGGTTCACGAAGTACCCGACCGGGAGTTGTGCGCCGTCCCAGTGGATGCCGTCCCAGCCGTAACCGCTGAGCGCGCTCTCGACCGCCGAGCCGAGTCCGGTCGCGGAGAAGCCGAGCACCCTCGCGACGGTGACGGGGGCCGTGACCGCTACGGTCTCGCGGCCCTTGTCCGCGACACTCACTGCGAGGTAGTCCCCCACGCTCAGATCGGTGAAGACCTCCGACCACATGCCGATGCCGCCGAGCTCGCCGCCTGACATGGTGAAGGTGGCCGTCACCGCGCCCCCGCCGGAAACATCCGAGAGGCGCACATCGGTGACGATCGTCCCGGTCCCCGGCACGACCCGGGACCCGAGGGCGACGACCGTGCCCGAGACGCGGTGAGGCAACCCTCCGCCCGGGGAGGCCGCGTACGCCGCCGGCACACCCGTCATCAGCGCGAACGCAAGGGCGGCGCTGCAGATCGCGACCAGGGAACGAGCTCGTGCGGTCATGACGTGGCCTCGAGACAACGCTGGCGGGCGGAACCGTGCTCTGGCCGCGGGCGTGTACGGCACACCGCGCGGCATGGACTTCGACATCCGATGTATCGGCCGCGCGAGCACCTCGCATGAGTGGTTCGCGACCGTCAGGAGGAGGATCGCCGCCGGGGCACGAGGACCGCAGGGAACGGCGGACGCTACCCGCCGAATCGTTCATCGGCTCGTCCGAGAGAGCGCTATGCTCCGAGCGTCACAGCAGCTCGGGGGTCCTCGGGCCTTGAGCGCTCGGCAAGTGGCCTGACCTCGTAGCTCGCCGAGATCATCGAGTCTTCAAGAGGCCGCGGTCGTGGCGCGGTGCCGGCGCCATCTCAGCGGTCACCTTTCCAACGGGAACAGCGCCGTCCAGTTCGGAGGCTCGTCCCACACGATGGGTAGCGTATTGTCCGGAATCGTATGGGATAGCACCACGAGAGCTCCGATGCCTCCGTAGCCCAGCTTCCCAAGCCCCTCCGGTGGGGCAGTCAGGCAGAAGGCCCTGAGCTCCTGCCGCTGAGAGTCATCTCCCAGGACGCTGCTGTTGTCGGAGAAGCATGTGTCTCGATCCGTCAGGATATCCTCGCAGACCAGGCTGATGCGTTCATCTTGTGGCCAGCTGGACTTCACGTAGCTGAGCGACGCCTCGAAGCCAACTGCCACGAGTACGTGAATCTGCGCCTCGGGAAAGCGCTGCAGCATCAATGCGAGGCAATCCATCGAGGCGTCTCCGAGAGCGGCCATCGTATCGCCGGTTCCAACGAAGTCATCGGCCAAGATGATATGGCTCACACCCACCGGGAGGGACGCCGGCCACGACTCGGGCTCACGCGCCAGTATCTCTCCACAAGAGCGCCACCCGCCAGCTTTCAAAGCAAGGTAGACCGCGTTCGACGCGCTCTTGCCCTCTGGCTGCCATTTTGCGCACACCACAGGCGAGCCTTTGGGCACGTCCGTCCGGGATCGCCTGCGACGTGATCGCGCCCTCGCTGATCCCGAAGAGATCCGGGATGCGGGTCAAGACCGATCGCATCGACGCGCGCAACCTGGCCCGCCTGCACCGGGCTGGCGAGCTCACCTCCGTCCGCGTCCCGACACCGGGAGAAGAGGCGGTGCGAGACTTGGTGCGCGCACGTGAGGAGATCAAGAACGACAGACGGATCGCGCGGCAGAGGATCAGAAGCTTCCTTTTGCGCTACGGGCGTAGCTACCCGGCGCCGCGGGCCAGGTGGAGCACCCGCTTTGAGGTGTGGATGCGTGCGCTTCGCTTCGACGAGCCGATGTCCCAGGCCGCCTTCGAGCATCTGGTCGGCACCTACTTCATGCGCGACTCCCAACTTGCCGCGATCGACCGGCAGATCGAGCAGATCGCTTCACTTGAACCGCTCGCTACTGACGTGGCACGCCTGAGGGCCTTCCGTGGGATCGACACGCTCACGGCGGTGACGCTTGTGACCGAGACGTGCGACTTCCGCAGGTTCGGGAGTGCCGGTTCCTACATGGCGTTCACAGGCCTCGTGCCCTCCGAGCACTCCAGCGGGGCCTCACGGCACCAGGGCTCGATCACCAAGACCGGCAACCAGCACATACGCCGGGTGCTCGTGGAAGCGGCCTGGGCGTATCGCTACGCACCGGCCGTGCGCGGGAAGCTCAAGGACCGCCTCGAGGGACAGTCGCCCGAGGTCGTGGCGTATTCCTGGGCGGCGCAGTGCCGCCTTCACTCCACCTACCGCAAGCTCGCGGCCAAGAAGGGCGCCAACAAGGCGGTCGTGGCCGTGGCCCGCGAGCTTTCCGGCTTCGTGTGGGGTGCGATGACCGGGAACACGGGAGTGTAGACATCAGCCATGCAGGCGGGCGGGCGACATAGACCCGGAGAGATCCTCGTCAACGTTATGCGACCTCGTAGGCGCGCACCTAGTGGGAGGCAGGCTCCGGCAGGACCGAGATGTGCGGTTGAAATCCGCGGATATCAGCATGGTCGAATGCCGATCCCATGTGCCCGCCCGCTTGCATCGACAGGTCAAAGGCGACGGCCACCTTGAGCCTGAAGGGTTGACCGGCAATCTCATATCAACGTTGGACGCTTCAGCGGTGGACAGCGCCACCCCTTTGTTCACAGCCTCCGCCATCCACCAGCGTCCTACAAATCCACCCCGCAAAGGCCCCGACGTCCCAGCACACAGCCGTCTCGGCTCCTGAACCGTGGGAGGGACCGGCTTCGCCTTAGGAGGCCACACGTGCAGCGTCGTCGCCAACGGTGCTTCGTCAGCGAGACACCCAAGGCGACTGGGCCACAAGGGGCCGAGGAATGCTGTGCGACCAGGTAGGCGCGAGGCTAAGTGTTGCACTTCAAACTTGAACTTACGCGCGACCCAGGTTGAGCGAGTACTCGAACTCGTCCTCAATCGCGACACCGCCTGCGCCTTGCTGCGGTATCTCCGGCTTGATCAGACGGGCGTGTGTCACGGCCCCACGGTGGACCGAAACGAGCGGCCAACCGAGAGCGCGGTAGAACGATTGCGCGATAACGTTGTCGTTGGTCGTGACGAGCCAAACGTGCGAACAGCCAGCCGAGCTGGCGGCTTCACGCACCGACTCAAGAAGTGCGGTGCCGATGCCCTGCCTCGGCCGCTCGGCGACCAAAACCACGACCTCGCACCCGCCCTCGTCAATCCGGAACAAGAGCAAGCCGATGGGGACACCGTCCTGCAGTGCGATGAAGCCCGGGAGGGTGGAGGCGTCGTGCAGGCGATCGCGGGAGACGACACGCGTGGAGCCGAAGTGCCCGCCCACGACAGCATCGGACCACTGCCTGTCAGATGGCTCGAGCGAGCGGATCTCCACGGCACCACCGATTGCCTGAGTTGATGGGTATAACAATGCTTCTACAGCCTGTGCATTCCGCCGAAATCCCTCAACCCGCAGCATGCGACTTTCTGCGTAAGAAGTCATCGAGACGTTCAGTAGATAGCGGCTGCGGCGTCTCAACGGACACTGAGCCCATGGCGGGCGGCCTCGATCCAGCCTTGGCGCCCACGGCCTTCGCGTCTCAGCCCATGCCACTCAGCACCGTAGAGAACCGCTCGTCGTCAGCGCGTTTCTCGCCTACAAGGCACGCGAATGGCACATGTGTGCCATCGAGGGTCGAGTTCGCCGCTCGTCGCCACACACGTTCACGCAGGTAGACCCGCCTGTTTCGCAGACGGGCCTACCGTTGATCGTGGTGCCCCCAAGGGAATTCGAAACCTGACCTGCGGGATCCGGAAGAGCGCCAATGGTCTCACCGAGTACCACATCGTCGCAGGTCACGCGGCATGCGCGGTGCCAGTTAGCTCCGTTGCGTCTCAGCCCAATTCAAGCAGCTTCAGGCCGTCTTCTGCGCGCAAGGCACGCGAATGGCACGCGAGTGCCACCCGGCACTTCCGAACACTGCCACGCTCGGCACGAACCCGACCATCTCGATCCAAGGTGTCGGCAAGGCGGGGCAACTACAACTCCCAACTCCAGAGTAGGCCGCGCTGGCGTCGGGCGAAGCAAAGCGGACAGGTGGCCCACGGCGTTCGAGTCATCGTTGCGAATCATCGGACCTACCGCCGTCCGCGGAACGCCCCTTGTCTGCAACGCCTGCGATTGATCGCGTCCACCCGCGCACTTCGCGCTTGCGACCGACGACAAAGGCCACCGGCAGAAGAATGAACACTATGGACGACACCCATGAGAGCCCGAACCGCAGGCCGCCGCGCGGGCTGTAGCCGAACCGGGCAAGCCACCCGGCGTCGAGCACAAACAACGCGAATGTGCTCACCGCAGCCAACGCGAGACCTGCCAAGACGGCCCGATCGGCCCAGCCAATTCTCTGAATCCACCAGCCTGCAGCAACTATCGAGAGGGGTATGGCTATGCCGGCAACGCCCACGCAAAGCCACACGATATACATGATCGGGAGTTCCATCAGTTCCTCCTAGCCAAGTCAAAGCCTCGGTGGCGCTACCGTGTCTGGATTTCCAAGCACAGAGCCCCAACATATAGTCCAAGCGAGCCAACGCCTAGTAGCAGACCGCCGGCCAGGACAGCGGCTCCGCCGACGGGAAGGCCAAGCCCTGTGCAGACGACCCCCATACCGGAGAGGGCGAGTGCCCCACCGTAGTAGACCGCAGCACTGCTGAGCCCCACGATGAACATCCATGCAGGCGGCGCTGTCAACATCAATGAACTCGCTGGCCATGTGTCACCGGCTCGCGCGGCCGCCATATCCTTCGTACCCCATCCCGCCAGAGCCCGTCCAGTTAGATCATTGGCTGGAGAGCCAATAACGGCGGGAGATCGTAGGCCCTGCGTTATGTTGTCCGTGGATACTCCTGGGGCCGCTGCGGGAGCACGTGACTCCATCGGCACGCACCGAGACGCTGCTGCGGCGGCCTTGCTTCGCGCTGCCCCGAACGCGCGCTGCCCCGCGGCCGCACTACTCATCGCCGCGTCCAGCGCATCCCCACGAGCCGTCGCTCGCTTCTTTCGCGCCCTGTCCCGCGCCCGCTGAAGTGCCTCTTCCCTGACGCGCTCGGCCTGTGCCCGTGCCAACGCGATCTTCCTGACCTTGGCGCTCGTGGTGTACCGGGAGGTGTGGATGGCCGTGTCGTAGGCGGTTCCGGCGCTCTCGCCCCAGATTGCGATCAGCCCAGACGGGTCGGTGTGGTTTACCGGGTCCCCGCCGCAGTACTGGTACGCCGACTCCTCGCCGTCGGCTCCCACCGGGTCGGCGGAGACGAACTGACAGGTGGTCGGATCGTAGTAACGCTGCGAGCAGTAGTAGAGACCGGAGAAGGCGTCGTAGGCATAGCCGGCATATCTCAGGGGCTGGGCGGAGACGATCGCTGTGGCCACCGAGATCGGGACACGGGCGCTGCCCGCGATCGGAGTGGTGATCATCGCGTTGCCATAGGCGTCGAAGGCCCAGGCTGCCAGCGTCTTGCCGACTCCCGACTCTCCGCCGTCGGTCAGTGCGGTCACGTCGCCGCGGCTGGTCGTCACGATCCGCACGAAGTAGACCTTGGGGTCCCCGCTCACCTGCGCCGCGGCCACGGCCGCGGCGCTGAGCTCATCGTAGAGGTAGGTGAGCGTGGTGGTCTGGGTCGGGGAGGCCGACACCACCCGGAAGAGCTGCAGCCCCTCGTAGGTGTAGGTCGTGGTGGTCGTGGTGCTCGGGGTGGTGAGAACCGTTCTCGTGCGCTGACCCGACGCGTCGTAGGTGAAGCTCGCGGTGGTGTCCCCCGACCCGCGCGTGCGGTGTGAGTAGCCGAGCAGCCGGTCGGCGTGCGTGTCCCACGAGTAGGGGGCGATGCGTCGGGGCGCACACGTGCGGAGGAACCGAGGGCTGAGGACGGGCGGGCTCTTGATCGCGCGCAGCGAAACGCCCGCATACCGAGCGCACGCTTCGCCGAATCGTCGCAGATCATCAATTCCCGCGAAGGCATGCGATGGCACGATGTAGCCACGGGAGGAGCGGGACACGATGCATACTCCCGCATCGGTCAACGCTACTTCGGCAACGAGGTTCCATTTGAGCGACGCGGAGCCAAAGGGGGCCATGTACTCGATGCCAGCAGCATCCACAGCGAAGCTCCAGTGGCCGGCGACCCCGTACGTTGCCATGTCGTTTGCCACAGCCCTGTGCGCCGATCTCTTCTGCACCCAAGGCGGTAAGAACCATGCCAGAAGGAGAACGCACACCGCATAGGCGGCAAGGGCACCGGGTTCGGAGAAGCCGCCCCCGCTAAGTGCGCTCGAGACTCCGGGTATGAGGAGGAACACGAAGAGGCCTGCGCGCATCATCACAAGTGCTCGTCTGCCTCGCGCACTCTTCAGCGCCGCGTACTCGGAGTACGCACGCAGATCCGCCACGGAAAGGTCGTACTCCAGCCTGAAAGCGTCTGCCACCATCGAGGCCCTCCTCTAGTACGCGGGTGTCGGTTCCGACCACTGATCCCGGAACATCTGGAAGAGGGACCGCAGGAATCATCCGGGGATTTCCGTCTAGGGCTTCAGCCCCACGTCGCCCACCACATCGCCGTCTCGGCTGCGGACTGGTGGGCGAGAGACGTCCGCCCCTTAGGTGGCCACACGTGGGGCGTCGTCGCCAACGATGCTCCGTCAGCGAGACACCGAAGCAGTTGGCCCACAAAGGCATCGGAGGAATGCTATGCGACCAGGTAGGCGCGAGGCTAAGTGTTGCACTTCAAACTTGAACTCACGACGAGTTCCGAACCCGCCAGCGCCGAGCGAAACCCGCCAAGAACACCCTAGTCCGCTAGGGCTAGTCCCGAAGTATCCTGTCCAGTTCGGTCGGGTCCGCCGTCAGAGAAACGTCGCCGCAAGTGGGGCAAACGGCGGCTTTGACACCGCAGCGACCTGCGGAAGAGATTCGCTTCCCTTTCGACAACTCGACCTGATACACACCCTGTGCATAGACGCTCAAGTCCTCGACCAGTTCGGAATCGCACTTCGAGCACTTTCGCATCATGTACTCCTAGAATCGCCGGATAGCCTGCGCATTCAGCACTGTGAAGAGCGGGAGCGAGCCAGCGTCAGCGCAGTCGAGCCACTGTGGCAGTTTACTCTATGCCTAACGTGTAAGGCATGAGCGGCGGCCCATGCCCATTATCCCAGCTCAGAGGGTCACCGTGTTCTATTTCAACCGCGAATGTCGGGTGCTTCGTGAAATATCGAGGCTAGATGAGCGCCTCGCTTGAAGTCGGGAAGACGACCTCGAAGTGCTCACAATACGACCGACATGTCGAGCTGTGGAGCCCGGCCGAAGCTTGCGAGCTCCTTGGTGAAGAACGCGCAGTGGCCGTCGCGCCAGTAGGGCAGGCTCAAGTCGCCTTCAGCGAGCGGGCTGGTCACGGCGGTCTCCTCGGCAGGGGCACTAAGGGCTCCCCCTTCCTACCGCCAGCGAGGCGCCGCAGCCGGGGCCGCTACTTCTGCTTGGCGAACACCGCCCGGATGGAGACCTTCTTCGAGTACTCGATCGACCCGTACCGGAACAGCCGGACGGCCAGGCGCAGCACGACGATAGCGAGAACGAACAGCTCGATGATGACGATGGTCGATTCCACCGGGCCGAGGGACCCGAACCCGTTGCGGAGCATCGCGGTCACCGGGGCCGAGTACGGGAAATACGTGAAGAGTTGCACGATGAACGAGTGCGGGTCGGAGATCACCAGGCTGATGGCGTAGAACGGGACGAAGATCAGCGCCATCATGATCCCGAAGATCTGGCCGGCGTCCTTGGCGGTGGGCATGACGGCACCGACCGCGACCAACGTGCTCGTGAAGAGGCCGAAACCTCCGACGAGAAGCAGCGCGCCGACGATCATGGGGCCGGGGTTGAGGAGCAGTGTGGACAGGTCGAAGTTCGGCAGGGCGACCGCGGTGCGGAAGAACACATAGCCGATGATCACCGGCAGCGCGAACACCAGCATCTGCACGGTCCCAACGATGAACAGGGCGATCACCTTGCCGACGACCAGGGTCGTCGGGTCGAGGGTGGTCAGGATCATCTCTGTGACCCTGTTCTCTTTCTCCTCCAGCAAGCTGGTCAACATCTGGTTACTCAGCATCACAATGAGGAGGTAGAAGATCACCAGGAACAGCAACGGCGGAATGACCTCCGCTATGCCGCCGGACTCCTGACCCGCCTTGTAGGTCGTAGAGGTGACGGGGAGATTGCCCTGAGCGAGCGTGGCGAGAGTCTTGTCGCCAATCTTGTCCTGGGCGCTGGAGACCAGGATCTGGCTCGCGACGGAGGCGTACTTGTCGTTCTCGAAGATCCCTTTGTCGGCTCCGTACACCTTGGTCGACTGCTTCACCGGGTCTGACGGGTAAGCGAAGAAGGCATCGGCCTTGCCGGATCTCACATCCGCGATCGCCCGGGCCGGATCGGCCGCCTTGCTGCCGCCGAGGGCGGCGACCACTGCGGGGTTGACGTAGCCAGACGCATCGCTGTAGGCGAACGTGAACTTCGCACTCTTCTGTGCATCAACCTGGCTGCTGGTGGTGGTATTCGACATCACCATCAGTCCGATCACGATGCCCATGATGACCGGCACGATCAGGGTCGAGAGCCAGAACCGCCTCTTCGTCAGCGTTCGGGTCACCTCGAACGAGATGACGGTGCCCAGATTGTGCCGCGCCATCGACTACGCCCCCGCCAGTTCGCTCTGATTCCCGTACACCTTCACGAAGATGTCATCCAGAGACAGCCTGCTCGTCACGAAGCTTCGCACGAGTACCCCGGCCTCCACGAGCTCCCGGACGATCACCGCCTCGTCGACTTGGCCAGTGACGGTCAGTTCGGCGTAGTTGTTCTCCCGCAAAGTCACTTCGTAGTGGACCGAGCGCGGAATGTCGCCCGAATACTTGAGCCGGATCGTCGTCCCGCCATACTGAGCCTGCACTTCGGGGATCGTGCCGTAGGCCTCGGCCTCGCCGTCCTTCAGCAGGACCACCCTGTCACACAGCCGCTCGACCTCTTCCATCTGATGCGTGACCATCAGAACGGTCGCGCCCGCCTTCTTCTGCGTCTCGATGATGTCCATCAGGAGTCTGCGGTTCACCGGGTCGAAGCCCTTGGTGGGCTCGTCGAGAATGAGCAGCTCCGGGTCGTTCATGATCGTCACCCCGAGCTGCACCTTCTGCTGCTGTCCGCTGGAGAGCTTGTCGAGCCGGAGCTTCGCCTTGTCAGCCAGCGCGACACGCTCCAAGTACTTCAACGACCACGACGAGGCGGCCCGCTTGCTCAGCCCCTTGAGCCTGCCGAAGTACGTCATCACGTCGATGACGGACTCCTTCTTGTACAGGCCGCGCTCCTCCGGCAGATATCCGAGCTTGCCGCCATCTTCCGGCCTGAAGGGCCGACCGTTGATGTGAAGGATCCCCGCCGTCGGCTGATAGATGCCCAGCAGCGCACGGATCGTCGTCGTCTTCCCCGAACCGTTCGACCCGAGGAACCCGAAGGTCTCACCACGGTTGATATCGAACGAGAGGTCGCGAACGACCGTGACCTTGCCGAAGTCCATCCGGAAGTTCCGGATGTGCACGAGAGGCTCGATAGCAACTGTTTCCATGCCAGCGACCCTAGGGGGCGGGCACAGCGATGTCAAACGAGGGCGAATTCAGATGCTAGACGCAACACCCCCCACCTGATGAGGGTGGGCCGATCTGGGACACTCACGGTTCCTCCCTACCGCCAAGCAAAGGGGAACCGATGCATGCCCAGATCACCCTGGAACAACGATACGCGATCGCAGGCTTCAGGCAATGTGGTCTGTCGGTGCGCGCGATTGCGCGAGAGCTGTCGCGCTCCCCTTCCACCGTCTCACGCGAGATCGCCCGCAACCGCACGACCCATGATGGCGCCTACCATCCGGAGAGGGCCGACTCCTACACGCGCAGGCGTCGGTCGCGCTCACGGCGAAACACCCGCTTTCGCGCTGATGACTGGGTGCTCGTCGACCACCTGATAGGTCTGGACTGGAGTCCTGAGCAAGTCGCGGGGTGGCTGAGGCTCCACGACGTCCTGTCGATCAGCTACGAGACGATCTATTTGCGTGTGTGGCACGACAAGGCCGGCGGCGGGTCGCTTGCGGAGGCACATGCGCCAATCCGGCAAAGAGCGCCGCAAGCGCCGTGGATCCTACGACTCAAGAGGAAGACTCGCAGGTAAACGGCACATTTCCGAGCGACCACTAGGGGTCGAGGGCCGGCAGACGACCGGGCGCTGGGAGATCGACACGGTGATGGGAAACGACCGGGCGAGGCACAGCGTGCTCACGATCGTGGAGCGAGCGACCGGATACCTGCGCGTCGGAAAACTCGAGCGCCACACGGCAGCCGAGACAGCTGCGCGCTACGTCGAGCTGATCGATAGGGACCGAGACCGGTTCTCGACGATCACCTCGGACAACGGCACCGAGTTCCACAACTACAAGGATGTCGAGACCGCGACTGGCGTCGAGTTCTACTTCGCGACGCCGCACCACTCCTGGGAGCGGGACACCAACGAGAACACGAACGGGCTGATCCGGCAGTACCTGCCGAAGAAGACGAGCTTCGCCCACGTGACCCAGGACGACTGCGACCGGATCGCGGCCAAGCTCAACTCACGGCCGCGCAAGCGGCTGGAATCAAGACACCGGAGGAGTGCTATGCAGCGACCATGTAGGCGGGAGCGCAAGAAGGCTAAGTGGTGCAGTTCAAACTTGAACTTACGCACGCCGAAGACGACCTAGCTGACCCACTCCACTCCGGTCGTGCCGGTGATCTTCCACACGCCGCCGGCGCGGTCGAGCACATAGACCCGGCCGCCGGCGCCTAGGTTCGCGAAGTAGATGCTCCCGGCCACGTGTGCACTTTCCGCACCCACGAGCCTGATGTCGCCGAGACGGACGATGACGCCGCCGCCGGATACGATGCCCGTGTCGGAATCACGCGACACCGACTCGAAGCGGTCGACCCACACCACCCGCGTCTTCAGATCAGACAGGCTCGCCGAGACCTGACGTTGAACGGCGTCTGGGACCATGGCGCCGGTGCTCTCGCCACTGCGGGATTCCGGCTCAGTGATGTCGGTCGCGCGCACGAGGTATATGGCGGGCTTGGGGATGCCCCCTCCACCGGTGTCGTCAGGACCGTACAAGCGGCGCACGACAAGCGAGTAGATCGCGGCTTGGTCGCTCGCCGAGACGCCACGCCCCGATGGGGTGACAACGGGGGAGCCGACACGACTGCATCCTGAGAGGAAGAGCGCGACGACGAGCAGCGCGATGGCGAAACCTCTCATATGGCACCCTCCAGCTCCGAGTCCGACACGCGTTAGACGGATGAAACCCCCCACGCGGTTCAGCCGGTCTGCCCAACGTGTGGCGCATCAGCGGTGGACCGCGCCACTTCCTTGTTGCTCAGACCCTACGCCATCCGCTGATGTGCTTGAGTTCCTAGTCTAAGTCAACCCCCTTGAGTGGGATCGTGTTCCCCATCATGCTGGGACCGGGACGGGTGCGACATCGGAGCGCTTCGCGACTCCTTGCTGGGTCGCCCCGTCCCTTCCCTTGATGCTCTTGTTCCGAGAGACCGTCCGTCTGGCGGCCCTGACGGCATCGGACACGGTGTAGCGCTCCACGCAGATCGCGCGTGCCTCCTGCCTCCCGACGGCCCGACCGTCGACGTCCCGGATCACATAGGGGATCCCGTCTCGCAAGCACGCGGCGATGCGCGTGAGCAGCACCGCGGCGACCGAGCACAGCGCCGAGGTGTGGTGCTTGCCGGCCTGCGTCATGAGCCGGTGGTAGCGGGCGGCGAGCTGGGGGTCTTGCCTGCGAGCGTGATCGGCGGCGAGGAAGAGGGCCGCCCTGAGACACGCGTCCCCCGCCTTGCTCGGGCCACCGGTCGCCCCGCCCGTCCCGGACAGCCTGTGGCGTGGGACCAGGCCGGAGAACGAGCGCACGCCCGCCAGTGAGTCGAACCGGCCCACGTCTCCGAGCCTGCCGAGGATCTGGGCCGCCAGCGTGACCGCCACGCCGGGGACCGACAGCAGGATGCCGCCCGGGTCGGCGATCCGGTACATGACCTCGATACGCCCGCTGAGGTCGCGGATCTCACGGGTGAGGTCGCAAGCGAGCCTCGCCTCGAGCGCGATGTCGGCGGCCAGGGCATCGAGGTCGAGTCCGCCTTCGCCCCACAGCTCGAGCGTGGTATCGGCCGCCGCGAGCAACGCATCAGCCTCGCGCTCCCCCCATCGTCCCCGGCTGTGCAGACGCAGGAAGCGAGTCAGGCGAGCGCGTCCCAGCCGCCTTGTCGCCGCGGGCTGGGCGTAGTGCGCGACGAACTCGAGCGCCGTCGCGCACAGGTCGCTGCCCAGCGCACGCGTCCACGCCGGTCCCATGATCTCGAGCAGAGCGTCGATCCGGCGCATGTTCGCGCAGCGACGCGTCACCAGCGAGCAACGCAACTTCACCGCCCGCTTCAAGGCGTCGCCGGGCCCGAGCCCGAGCTCGACGTGCAGCCCTTCCGGATGCAGCAGCGGCAGCCTGGCGAGCACGCGTGAGTCGAGCCGATCGGTCTTGGCGTGCTTGCTGTAGTAGGCGCGCAGGTCCGCCGAACGCTGCGGGGGGACCATCACGACGCGTGCGCCTTTGCCCCGGAACCACGAGGCCAGCGGCACCCACGCGTTGCGCGTGGGCTCCATGATCACCACGACGTCGTCGGCGCCTTCCGGCCGCCGCGACCACAGACCCGCGAGTTCGCTCGGGTCGGTGGAGAAGCGGTGTCCCGTGAACAGGAACACACCCTGTCCGTCGGCGAGAGATGCCTGGTGCGCCGCCCGCACGGCGACGTCTATCCCGATGGTCACCCTCATCGCGCACACCCTCCGTCCGATCCGACACGGACCGGCGGTCCACCGAAGGCGAGGTAGCGCGCACCGAACATTCACTAAGAGGGATCCGGCGCCATCATCGCGCCGGTCACCGGGTTCCAAGCAGGGCCGCGACTCCACGTCCTTGGTGGCCCCGTCCGCCACGCGATCAAGCGCAAGGAGTCGACTTTGTCGCTCCGGTTAGGTCTCAGTGCAGCGGACGGGGGCCGGTTACTGACCCCCACGGTACTGCTCCGACGGTCCGTCGACATCGTGAAAGGCCTCGGACTGACTTTGAATGTTCGGTGAGCCTCGTAGGACGCCTGCTAGTGCGGGACCAGGAACTCCCCAAGCACGAAGAAGACCACGAACGCCAGCGGCACCAGGGTGAGCCACGCGACCCACGACCG
>Ga0209540_10001967_pt1 | contig 14888 bp, 11 predicted proteins | sample BarGraIncu01121A_FD_184501 | JGI IMG/M metagenome (GOLD analysis project Ga0209540, IMG submission 184501) | Arctic peat soil microbial communities from Barrow, Alaska - Barrow Graham LP Incubations 011-21A (SPAdes) (version 2) | ecosystem: Environmental > Terrestrial > Soil > Wetlands > Peat... | reverse complement strand
AAAGAAACGCGATATGCGGATCAAAGTTTCCATTGTCGAAGACAGCCGTGGCACGCGCGAGAGCCTGACCGAGTTGTTGGGGCGGGTGCCATCGTTGCGCTGTGTGGGCGCTCACGCCAATGGCGAGGAGGCGCTGCGCCAGATTCCCGTGGAAGAACCGGATGTGGTATTGATGGACATCAACCTGCCGAGGATGAACGGCATTGAATGTGTCATGCGGCTCAAGGAACAGATGCCCAGCATGCAGGTGTTGATGCTGACCACTTACGACGAGAATGATTTGATTTTTGATTCTTTGCGCAAAGGAGCCAGCGGTTATTTGCTCAAAAACATGCCGCCGGCGGAATTGATCCAAGCCATTGAACAGGTCCACGCCGGCGGCGCGCCGATGTCCATGCAGATTGCCCGCAAGGTCGTGAACCATTTCCAGCACATCAAAAAACCGCAATCCGATATGGAAAAGCTAACCAAACGCGAACAGGAGATTCTTGCCCTGCTGGCCAAGGGCTATTTCTACAAGGAAATCGCCGACCAGCTCGGCATCACCCTGAGCACCGTAAGGGCCCATTTGCACGCGGTTTACGAAAAACTGCACGTCCAGTCACGCACCGAGGCGGTGGTGAAATTCTTGGAACGGTGAATAGAACGAACGTTCAATAGACGTGGTGCGACAAGTGTGTTAGTTTATGCCTGAAGAACATGATTGAGAACTTTTCATGGCCCGTGAACATTTCACCGGGCAGTTCTGGAACTGATCGGAAGGGCCGGGGTTTCACCCTCATTGAACTGTTGGTGGTCATTGCCATCATTGCCATTCTGGCGGCGATGTTGCTTCCGGCTTTGGCCAAGGCAAAAGAAAGAGCCTACCAAACGGCGTGTATTGCCAATCTTAAGCAAGTTGGAATTGCGTTGAAGATGTACACTGATGACTACGGTGATTACTTCCCAGTGGCAGCCGACCCGAATGTGACACCGCCGCTCCTTTGGACCACGACCCTTGGCCCGTATCTGCCGGTCAGCGGCACCCCAACAAGCCCAACAGGATATGGTTCGGAAAACAAAGTGTTCGTTTGTCCAAGTGCCAAGTATATCAACCTTGGAACAAATGAAATTGTTCGCACCTATTCCTGCACGGGCACCATGCTTGGCACGCAGACCAGCAGTTCCGGTTTGACGGCAACGCTGCCCAGAAAGGCCAGTCCCATGCGCCAGTCCACGGACACCCTCCTTGTGGTGGAAGCCAAGCAGCAAAACAAAACAGCGGGCTCCTCCGATGTGAACTCCTGCCAGTCCAACGGGCAGGGGTGGTCGAAATACGCCAAAGTGGACTTGGGTTCGGACAAAAACCCCGCCGGGTGTACCTTTTTGGATTTCCGTCACAGCTCGCTTTCGGCTATGGATGTGCTTTACGGCGATTATCATGTCGGCCCGGTCAGTTTCACTCAGGCGCAACAAACTTGGACGCAAACGCTTTGGGAAAATCGTGACAAAAATTGAATTTTTTTATGAAAACCGGTTCAACAATTCTGCTGGCGCTGACGTGCTTCAGCCTCGGCGTTTCGGCGCAAACCTTGTCCAATTATCAGGCAACAGTTAAAGCCCAAACTCCAAGTTTTTACTTCACTTTTGATGCTGGTTCACACGCCAATGTCATTGGCAGCTCGGGGCCGACGCTAACCCTCGTCGGCTCAGCAGGATTCGCCGGCGGTTTCACTTACGACATCTTTCAAAATCCAACAAATTGCATCTACTTTTCCCTGGGAGGTTCATCAGGTGATGGCGCTAATGATCCCAGCGAAGGGACCGACCACATTATCAGTGGTGGCGGTGTGGCAACCAACACTTCCACCGCAGTCGGCACCATCACCTTGTTGTTTCGAACGCCCGATCCCGGCCCGCCCTCTGGGTCCACTACAGGACCCGGCGCGAAATGCATCTTCTCGGCGGGAGGCGCAACCAGCAGTTCCAATGCGCTCTATCTGCAAATTGAAAACCCTAATTCCACCAACGCACCAAATGCGCTCAGGCTCGCCTTCGGTGACAGTGTCACCACCATTTTGCCAGCGACAAATGTGGTCTGGGACGCATGGTATTACTTTGCCTTGACCTACAATGAAAGCGCCACCAACGCCGACGGCTCGCCCAACACAAACAAGGCCACCTGGTACTTGGGCCGTCTCAATGGCGCGGGCACGCTTGCCAGTGGCCAGACAATCAATAACACAAACGCCGTGGCGGGAAGCGGGACGCTCTTCTTCATCGGTGCTCAAACCACCGGCAGTAGCAGCTTTGATAAACCGGGCGATGGCCGGGTGGATGAATTTGCCACCTGGACCAACCGCCAATTGAGCACCGTTGAAATAAACGCTCAATTCGCCGGCCTGCCCAATCCGGCAATACCGCCGGTTTCAGCTTATCAAACCGTGATCTCGAACCAGGCGCCAGCCCACTATTTCCAATTGGCCGGCAATGCAGTGGATTCGATGAACCCTGCGTTGGCCCTGGCCATCAACACCGGCTTGATCCTGGTCACAAATCCCCCATTTAATTCCAGTGTCGGCTTTTCTTACGACTACTTCCTGGACCAGAACGGGGCGGCCTATTTTTCCATTGGCACCGATGCCATTTATACGAATGTCAACCTCCTTAATGGCGGGGGAACCTATAATGCTGGCTCCCTTGGCACCGGCAAAGGTTCCATCTCTGGCATGTTTCATGGATTACCATGCACAAACTATTACACTGGGCAAATATATATCTTAGACGCCGGTGGCAACACTGGGACCAGTAATGCATTTTCTCTGTTTCTTGAAAATCCGACCAGCGCCAATCCCTGGTCGTTGAAAATGCGCTTTGGCGATTCATCGGACGTGTTGGTCCCGGGAACCAATATCCTGTCAGAGTGGTATTATTTTGCGATTACCTACGACGAGACCGTAACGAACCACCAGGCGCATTGGTGGGTGGGGCGACCCGGCGCCACGCTTCAATCCGGTTTCTTCTCGGCGATCAGCAACTCGCTGGCTGGCGCAGGCAATGCTTTCTACATCGGCAATCAGGCCGAGAGCAGTGCCAACGGCTTCCGCTATCAAAAAAACAGTCATACTGGCAACGGCCAGGTTTCTCAATTCACCATTTGGAACCGGCTGCTGACAACGAATGAAGTCGCGGCGCAATTCAGCGCACTCTCCGTTTCCGCCGGACCGCCACCGACGTTGAGCATCGCCGTCTCCGGCACCAACGCGATTATTTCGTGGCCGTCCAGCGCGGATCCCGGCTACGCCTTGCAGTCCACGACAAACCTTGCGTTGCCAAATTGGTTGAGCGCGGGCGCGGCGTACGTCGTGGGAACTAATAATGTTGTCACAAATTCAATTTCCGGCAGCGCGCAATTTTATCGCCTGAAAAAGTAACAGTTGACTAACCAGCAAAAAAAACGTAAAATCATCGAACAACCCTACAACCCTAGAAAGAATAATCGTATGAAAAAACTCCTAACCATCACAATAAGTCTGACCTTCGCGACCGCTGCGGTTCGCGCGGACCTCGCCAATTATCAATCCACCGTGAATGGTAGCGCGAATTTATTGTATTATAACACTCTGGACAGCGCTACGGCACTGGCGCCCACGGTTGGCACGGGGACGTTTACCTCCACCGGGACCAGTTACGGCCTCGATTATTGGGGCAACGCGAATAGCGCGGTCACATACCCGACGGTCGTCACCGATTACCTTTCTCTGCCCAACTCGGCCGTTATCAGCCAAGCAGGTTCAGCCACGGGCATTGGCTCATTGTCAATGCTTTTTTACCTGCCGAGCACTGTTCCCACCACGGGGTATCTTTTTTCAGACAGCGAAACGACTGGTAGTATGTTTGCTTTTGATATAAGCGGCGGCAACACTTTCCAACTCAAATTAGGGAGTATTACCAAATCACTAACTGGCGCTTTACCAGCACCAGCAGTAACAGCCAACACATGGTATTATCTGGCAGTGACCTATGACCGTACTGGCGTGGCTCCTGGCGTCAATGGAGTTAATTATTATTTGGGCGTAGTGGGTGGAAGCCTTTCGTCGGGATTCATCCAGAATGGAGGCACCGGAAACATCAGTGCCACATCCACTTTGGGTGCTAATGGCTCATTCATCTTGGGCAGTAGGCTGGGTACCAAAAATAGTATGGGTGTCGATAGTGCGGTTGATGAATTTGCCACTTGGAGTTCTCAATTGACCGCCACCGACATTCAGAATCAGTTTAGCGCGCTGACAACCACCGTGCCCGAACCATCCACTTGCGCGTTGCTTGGCCTGAGCGGGCTGCTTGTCCTTTGGGTGCGCAGAACTTTCCGGGCATGACTTGCCGGGAAAGTGACGATGGCAGTGGCCGCCTGTGCGGTCGTTGTTTCATAACATTTACAGTTTGCTTTTGCACTGTGGCGGCGGTCTGTGACCGTCGCCATTGATTCCACCGGCGCTCACAGAGCGCCGCCACAAAAAATGCGAAACAGTGCAATTACATGCTGAAACTGGTATCACTCGATAAAGCTGGCCGTTTTGATGGTGGCGCATTTGTCTTCGCTTAACGGTCGCCCGCAGGTGACTGATACCAATTCCCAGTGGAAATCGGTGCAATGAGTGGTAGGGCGGCGCTGCTGAGACTGTCTCAAAACTCAAAACCGGCCTGTGAAAAAGTTGAAAAAGACCATCAAAACACCATCGCTGAGAATCAAAGCGCGTCATATCGAAAATGTGGGGGTCGCGTTTTCGGCAACCTTCGGATCCGGAGAGTTTTGAGACAGTCTCAGCAGCGCGGCCCTACCGTCTGAAATATATGCCGATTATCACTGGAAATTGGTCTAAATCGTTCTCGACAAAAGAGAAGGTCAGAAATACAACGGGCTTATGACAGTCGAGTTTAACTGCAATCTGCGCCCTAATATCTGTTGGACGAAATCGAATACGCTCGCAAACCCATGAAACGCCACTTTGACGCGACCGGGTTCTTGGTTGTCATTTGCACGGCTTTCTTCTGTGCGGGCTGCGCCCACCCGATTGCTGGCATCATGCATCCTGGAGCGGACAGGGTTGTGCTGATAAAGTCGTCTTCGTCGTACCCAAATGTGCTCCTCAGTGTGGATGAACAGAACAGGACACTCCGTTACATGAGCAAAGATGACGTGAAGGACTGCTATTCTGTCAACACGTATGACTTCGACGCGCGTTTGATCAGCACGGCACCTTTTCCGAAATTCTCCGACTCCTGCTGGCAGGACTTTGGTTACGGCGCTGCTTACGGCGGTGCTGTGTCGCCGGATTGCACGTCCGTCGTATATTTGGAGGGCCAGAACCGGTCAGATACCCAAGGCAGAGACCTGAGTTGGTTCGACGCCCGTACCGGTGCCCGGAAGGTTTTGGTGAAGCATTTTGCAAGGGAGCCGAACTATTTGGAGTGGCTTTGTTGGGTTTCCAATACGGTGTTGCTCGTGGCAGTGGATGACCCTGACATGCCTGAAGCCCGGCTGCTGCTGATAGACATCGAAAAGCCGACGGTCATATTTGAGATGCATTGCATGAATTTGGGCGCGCATCAGTTCGCATTGTCTCACTCCAAGCGATATCTGGCGTATTGGGAAGGACTCGGCAGGTATGAGAGTCGCGGTTCATTTAAGATTTTTGATTTGCGTGAAAGGAGAGAGGTAGCCATGACGGAGATTGGAGAGCCAGCTGTGTTCGGCGGGCCGAAGTGGAGCCCGGAAGACGATGCATTGGCATACGTAATGGATACCAACATGGTAAGGTTCTCAGTCGCATCCAAGCATTCGGAGGTTCTCAAATCCTTCGGCCCGCACTTGCGGATTGCGCTGCAAGGCTGCCAAGGGCAACGACTGTATTACAGGGTTGAGCCCATAGATATGGTGAATCCTCTAATTCGCATTTATTGTTTCGACCTGACTGCACAGCAGGAAAGTCACTTCCAGAACCACCCAGAGGGGCCATTCGATGTTTTTATCTGCTCAGACGGGACCATGATCTATTACATCCTCGGACAGGAGCCGCTGTGAGCGTTACGATTGTATCGCCGTTCTTCAACCGGCTATTTTTCCAGAGCGGCAAGGATGGAATCCCATTTTCCAAACAGGCTTTCTTTCGCCGCTACGCGGCTCGGAATCTGCAACACTCAACCCCACGGCTGACGCCGTGGGCTACTCTCTGTCGCTGCTCCGCAGCTGTTTGGGGCCGCTTTCAAAAGGCTGATTTGCGCCACGGAAACAATGGCGTGCCGGGCACTGCCTTCGGAGCGCGGCTGTGTCTGAAAGACCAGCCGCAGCGGCTACGCAAGGAGTAGCGCGTGAGAATTGAATCCAAAGCGTCTTGACGTTCGGATGTGCTGCGGCTGGTGTTCCGCACACAGCCGCGCTCCGGGTTGAAACAAAAACGGCGCGGGTTTTTGGCCCGCGCCGTTGTCCCCAGCTCCTCCGGAGCGTGTGTTACACGTCGTAATACAGGAAGAATTCGTACGGATGCGGACGCAGCCGGATGGCGTCGTGTTCTTTGCGCTTGGTGCTGATCCACATTTCGAGGAAGTCTTCGGTGAAGACGTCGCCCTTGAGCAGGAATTGATGGTCCTTTTGAAGGCAATCGAGTGCTTCGCTGAGGCTGCCGGCCACATTCGGTACCTTCTTCAGTTCTTCGGGCGGCAGTTCGTAGATGTTCTTGTCGAGCGGTTCGCCCGGCTTGATTTTGTTCTGGATGCCGTCCAGACCGGCCATGAGCAGCGCGGCGAAGGCGAGGTACGGGTTCGCGGCCGGGTCCGGCGGGCGATATTCGAGGCGCTTGGCCTTCGGATTTTCGCTGTAGGTCGGGATGCGGACGGCGGCGCTGCGGTTGCGGGCGCTGTAAGCGAGGTTGACCGGCGCTTCGTAACCCGGCACGAGGCGTTTGTAACTGTTCGTGGTGGGGTTGCAAATGGCGCACAGCGCTTTGGCGTGCTTGAGCAAACCACCGGCGTAGTACAGCGCCATCTGGCTGAGGCCGCCGTATTCCTTGCCGGCAAAGAGCGGCTTGCCCTTGCTCCACAATGATTGATGGACATGCATGCCGGAGCCGTTGTCGCCGAAGAGCGGCTTGGGCATGAAGCAGGCGGTCTTGCCGTGTTTCCGGGCAATGTTCTTGACGACGTATTTGTAAATCATCATCCAATCGGCGGCGGTGACGAGGGGGCTGAAGCGGTAGTCAATTTCGGCCTGGCCGGCGGTGGCGACTTCATGGTGCTGCTTTTCGACCTTCACGCCCAACTCTTCCATCGTCAGCACCATTTCGGTGCGGATGTCCTGTTGCGTGTCGGCGGGCGCGACGGGGAAGTAACCTTCCTTGTGGCGGATTTTGTAGCCGAGGTTGGGCATTTCGTCGCGGCCGGTGTTCCAAATGGCCTCTTCGGAATCAATGCTGTAAAATGTGCCGTTGCTTTTGGAATCGAACTGGACGTTGTCGAAAATGAAGAATTCGGCTTCCGGACCGAAGAAGGCCTGGTCGCCGATGCCGGTGGAGATGAGGTACTTTTCCGCCTTCTGCGCCATACCGCGCGGGTCGCGGCTGTAAGGCTCCAACGTGCCGGTTTCGGCGACGGTGCAGGTAAGGCTCAACGTCGGAACCGCGCAAAACGGATCAATGAACGCCGTGACGGGGTCCGGCATCGCCAGCATGTCGGAGGCTTCGATGCTCTTCCAGCCGCGGATGGAGGAGCCGTCGAAACCGATGCCTTCGGCGAAAGTTTCCTCGGACAGTTCGCCGATGGGCATGGTGAAGTGCTGCCAGGTGCCAAAGGTGTCCACGAACTTGATGTCCACCATTTTCGCCCCAGCCTTTTTTGCCAGTTCAATTACGCTCTTGGGAGTTGCCATATTATTTAGTGTGTATTTATTGGTTGTTTGTCGTGTTGTTACGGTCAAAATCCAATGCTGCGCCGGAGGTGGATTTTGCCAACAACCGGCGCAGCGTCGAGTTTTTTTTAGTTTAATCCGTGTATCCTTCTTCGCCGTGCTCCGCGATGTCCAAGCCGGAGATTTCAATTTCCTCGCTCGGACGGAGACCCACCAGCGCTTTGGTGATATACGTGATGACGATTGTGCCCACGATGGTCAACACCAACGTGATGCCGACCGCCTTGAGCTGTTCCCAAAGCAGCGGTTGGAACCAATGGTCAGTAACATACGCCTTGAGGTTGGTGGCGAGGTTGGCATTCACCGAATTGCGCGCGAGCATGCCGGTCATGATGGCGCCAGTCGTGCCACCGATGGCATGTATCCCGAAGGTATCGAGGGCGTCGTCATAGCCGAACCAGCCCTTGACCTTGTAGCAGAAGAACCACGGAATGATGCCTGCGGCAATGCCGATCCAGATTGAACCCTGCGGCGTTACGAAACCGCAAGCCGGAGTGATCACCACCAGGCCGGCCACCGCGCCGGAGCAGAAACCCAGCACGCTCGGCCTGCCACGGGTCATCCATTCCATCATCGGCCAGACGAACGAGGCCACCGCCGTGGCAATCGTCGTGGTCGTGAACGCATTCGCCGCAACCACGTCAGCCGCAACCGCGCTGCCGGAGTTGAACCCATACCAGCCCACCCACAGCATGCCCGTGCCGATGTAGGTAAGCACCATGCTGTGGGGCGCGAAGTTTACTTTGCCGAAGCCCGTGCGTTTGCCGAGGATCAGACAGAGAATCAGCGCCGACCAGCCGGAGGTCATATGCACAACGGTGCCGCCGGCGAAGTCAATTGCGTGAATCTTTGCGCCGGCATTCCAGACGCCGTTCATCATGCCGTTGATGCCCCAGATCATGTGCCCCTGAGTGAAGTAGATGATGAACATCCACAGGGTCATGAATATCAGAATGGCCTTGAATTTCATGCGCTCGGCGATGGAACCGATGATCAGCGCCGGAGTGATGATGGCGAACATCAATTGGTACATGGAAAACACGTTTTCCGAAACCCAGTAGGAATAATTTGAGTTCGGCGCGGAAGTAACGTTATTGAGCATCCAATCAACCGTTGGACTGCCAACAACTCCAGTGATTACGTCCTCTTTGGCCATGGTAGCATGCCTTGCTGCCGGGTCTGAACCGGTGCCCGTACCCCCGAAGATCATGCCGTAGCCGACGAACACCCAGAGGATAGTCACCAGGCCGGCGATCAGGAAGCATTGGGCGAGCACGGACAGGACGTTCTTGCGGCGGACCAGACCGCCGTAGAACAGCGCCAGACCGGGCAGCGTCATGAACAACACCAACGCCGTGCTGGTCAACATCCACGCGTTATGCCCGGGACCGGGATTCCCGATGATCGTGTCGGAGTATGCCACGTTGCCGTTGGTATCCTTCAATGGCGCGGTCGGATCGGTATTGGCGATGTAGGCCTCCAGTGCCGCAACGCGTTGGTTCAGCGAAGCTGCGGGCAATGGCGGCGTGGCCGGTGCGGCATTCGTGACCGCCGGTGCCGCCGCCGGTGCGTTCGTGTCGTCCGCGCGTGACGTGAATACGCCAAGCGCGGTGGTTGCAATCAAAGCAAGTGTCAAAAAATATCGTTTCATTTTATTAATTTGGGTGAGGTTCGAGTTGGTTTAATCGCTTAAATGGCCGAATCACCTTTCTCTTCGGTGCGAATGCGGACGGCCTGTTCAACGCCGGAGACAAACACTTTGCCGTCGCCAATCTTGCCGGTCCTGGCCGACTTGACGATCGCGCCGATGGCTGCTTCCACCTGGTTGTCCGCCACGACGAGTTCGATTTTGATTTTGGGCAGGAAATCCACGGTATATTCGCTGCCGCGATAGATTTCGGTGTGACCTTTCTGGCGGCCAAACCCCTTGACCTCGCTCACCGTCATGCCTTCGATGCTGAGTTCGCTGAGGGCGTCTTTGACTTCTTCGAGTTTGAACGGTTTGATGATCGCTTCGATTTTCTTCATATTTATTTCATGGCTGTAATTGACACACGCGCCTTTAGCAGCGGCGATGCCAGCCGGAAAAATTCCAAGGCAGAACCTCAAAAACGCATGGATTTACAATGGGTTGCCGGGGAAATTAAAATTAGACGCGATTGGACCGGTCCGCAGTTTCTGTTTTCTTTTGCTCAGGGAACAAAAATTTCGCCAGCGTTCGTGGCGAAGGAAAATTGTGAACAACCCGGTGAATAAATTTAAACAGCCAAGGGAAAATAAAATGGTCGGAGCGACAGGATTCGAACCTGCGACTTCGTGGACCCAAACCACGCGCTCTAGCCAGGCTGAGCTACGCTCCGACGCGCGGACTGAAATATCCATACATTCAGCCGGTTCCGCAATGAGATTCCATCGGAACGAATTGGAGTGATGGAGTGATGGAGTAATGAGCCATTGCAGGAACGACAACTTCCAACACTCCAATACTCCACCACTCCAGTGCCCCCTTCCTTCCGCCTTTCCGGCTGGACGGCGCCAACGGCCATGTTACATTCTCTCCGTCATGTCAACGGAAGCGCCCACCGCCCAGAAAGTCAACCTTCGCCGGCCCGACATCATGGAAGCCGTGCAGGCGCAAGTCCTCTCACATTACCGCAGCGAAGTCGTCGAGCGCATCCGCGCCACCGGCCATGTGCTCTCCGCCGGCGACCTCACCGTCAAACTCGCGAAGGAATTCGGCTTTTGCTACGGCGTTGAGCGCGCGATTGATCTCGCCTACGCGGCGCGAAAATATTTTCCGCCGGAAAAACCCATTTACCTGCTCGGCGAAATCATTCACAACCCCGAAGTAAACGACCAGATTCGCAACCTGGGCATCCAGATCATTTCGCCCAAGCCGACCGAGGACGAACTGGCACGATTGCAGGCCGGCGACGTGGCGATCATTCCCGCCTTTGGCACGGAAGTCGCCACCCGCAAGCGGCTCGAAGAAAAGGGCTGCGTGCTCGTGGACACCACCTGCGGCGACGTGATGAGCGTCTGGAAACGCGTTCGCCAGTACTCCAAGGAAAAAGTCACCAGCATCATTCACGGCAAATCGTGGCACGAGGAGACCAAGGCCACGAGTTCGCAGGCGCGCGCTTACGGCAGCGGACATTACCTCGTCGTCTTCACGCTCGAGGAAACGGATTACGTCTGCAATTACATCATCAACGGTGGCAACAAACGGGAATTCCTGGAAAAATTCAAGGGTGCCTACTCGGAGGGATTCGACCCCGACCAACATTTGCAGGCCATCGGCGTCGCCAATCAAACCACCATGCTGCGCGGCGAGACCGAGGATGTGCAAAACCGCTTGAAGGCCGCGATGATTAAAAAGTTCGGCGCGGCGGGAATTGACGGACATTTCCGCTTTTTTGATACGATTTGCGGCGCGACGCAAGACCGTCAGGACGCCCTGCAAAAACTTTTGCGCGAGCCGATTAACCTGCTCATTGTCATCGGCGGTTACAATTCATCGAACACTTCGCATCTCGCCGAAATGGGTGAAGCCAAACTCCCGACCTACTTCATCAAGAACGCGGCCAAAATGGAATCGGACAAACTCATTCGCCACTACGAGCAGCACGACAAAAAAGAAATCGAAACGCGCGACTGGCTGCCGCACGGCAAAATCACCGTCGGGGTCACCGCCGGCGCGTCCTGCCCGAACAACTTGATCGAGGACACCATCCGCCGGCTCTTCGAACTGCGCGGAATTTCCGTGCAGGAATTGTTGGCGAGTTGAATCCAATTCTTCATTCGGTATTCCGCATTTTGCATTTGATATGCCCCGCACCCGTCAGGAACTGGAACAAATCGAGCGGCGAATTCTCGCGCCCTGCGCGCAATTCAGCGGTGACACGCGCGGTCGCGAACATCCGGAACCGCCGCCCGAATGGCGCACGCATTACCAGCGCGACCGCGACCGGGTTATTCACTCGCGCGCTTTTCGCCGGCTCGAATACAAAACGCAGGTTTTTCTCAACGGCACCGGCGATCACCTTCGCACGCGCCTCACGCACACCATTGAGGTCGCCGCCATCTCCCGCAACATCGCCAGCGCGCTGCGGTTGAACGAGGACCTGGCCGAAACCATTGCGCTCGCGCATGACCTCGGCCATTCACCGTTCGGCCACAAGGGCGAAACCGTCCTCAATGAATTGATGCGCGGCCATGGCGGCTTTGAACACAACCGCCATAGCCTCCGTATCGTCGAGGAACTGGAGCAAAAATATCCGGACTTCTCCGGCCTCAATCTCTCGTGGGAAGTGCTCGAAGGCCTGGCCAAGCACCAGACGGCCTTTGACCGGCCCGGCGTGAACAAGGGTTTCATCGCCAAAAACCCTTCGCTTGAGGCGCAAATCGCCAATCTCGCCGACGAAATCACTTATTACAGCCACGATCTCGACGACGGCCTGGATTCGGAATTGCTGTCGGAAAAAAATCTTTGCCGGCGCGTCCGCTTTTGGGCGCATGCCGCGCGGCTCGTGAAAAAGGAGCACGGCAATCTGCCCGACGAATGCCGCCGCCATGTTATCATCCGCACCATCATTGACATGCAAATCAAAGACGTCGTCGAGAACAGCGAACAGCTCATCCACGCTGCGGGCGTCCAGTCAGCCGACGATGTGCGGCTTTGCGCGAAACCGATCGTGCAATACAGCGCGGAACGCCGCAAACTGAACCTCGAACTGCGCAAATACCTTTACAAAAATTTGTATTATAACCCCGTCGTGCATCAACCGAACCTGCGCGCCGTGCGGATGCTCAAACGCCTTTTCAAGTATTACCTCGCCCACCCGCGCGAAATCGGGAAAGGCGCGCGCCGCCGGAGCCACAAGAGCGGGCTGCACCGTGCCGTGTGCGATTACCTCGCCGGCATGACCGACCGCTATGTCATGCTCGAATACCAACGGCTTTTTGGCGAAACCCTGAAAGTTTGAATGGGTCGCCTTTTTTCCCTGGGAGCGCCGGCGTCCCGCCGGCTCTTTGCCTAGGGTGTTGCGTCAAGCCGCGTGACAATTTCTTCATCTGGCAGTTCAGCCAGCAGTTGGGAAATTATTTTGGACCGTCCCGGCAGATTGAAATCCGGCGCAATTTCGCTCAAAGGCTGAAGCACAAAACGCCGCAAGTGGGCGCGCGGGTGCGGCAAAATCAATTCTGGTGAATTTCGCGTCTCCGTTCCGAACGCAATCAAATCCAAATCCAGCGAACGCGGTTCGTTCAAAACCTTTTTCGGCGGACGGCCCAATTCCTTTTCCAACGCGTGGAGTTTCTGAAGCAACGATTCCGGCGTTTCGTTTTTTTGCGGCGCGAAACCAACAACGGCGTTCACAAACAGCGGCGAGTTTGGCGGACAATTTACCGGCGTAGTTTGCCACAGCGAAGATTTGAGAATCGGTTGGTCGGAGAAATTTTGCAGCCGCGCCATCGCATCCAGAATAATTCGTCGTGAATCGCCGAGGTTTGAACCAAGGGCGACAACTGCCAGCGATGATGGAAGATGGAAGGTGGAGGATGGCATCAGTTATTGGGCCATTTAAGGCCGTTGGGCAATTTCACCGCTGCACTTCGTATTTGCACTCAGCCCTTTAGCCTTTAGCCTTTAGCCTTCAGCTTTCATTTCAGCCCCAGCACGTCCTGCATGTCGTAAAGGCCGGGCTTCTGCTTGACGACCCAGAGCGCCGCGCGCAACGCGCCGTTGGCAAAGGTGTCGCGGCTCGACGCCTTGTGCGTCAGTTCGAGTCGCTCGCCGGTGTTCGCAAAAATGACCGTGTGATCCCCGACCACATCGCCGCCGCGCACGGAATGAATGCCGATTTCCAAAGCCGTGCGTTTGCCGACAATGCCGACGCGACCGTGCCGCACCGCCTTTTCGAGCTGCAGCTTGCGCACGTTGGCCAGAATTTCTGCCAGCGATTTCGCTGTGCCGCTCGGTGCGTCCTTTTTCAGGCGATGGTGCATTTCAACAATTTCCAGATCGAACTCCGGCCCCAGAATTTCCGCCGCTTTGCGCGTGAGCCAGAACAGCGCATTCACACCGGTCGAAAAATTCGACGCCCAGACGATGGGAATTTGCGCCTTCCGCAGCCTGACTTCGAACGTGTCGGTGTCCGTGTGGCCGGTGGTGCCGATGACCAGCGCCTTTTTGTGCTTCGCGCACATTTCGGCGACACCGGGCGTTGCCGTGTGCGAACTGAAATCAACCACCACATCGCCGCGCGCAATGACCGCGCCGAGATCGTCACCGACGTCAATCTGGCCGGCAATTTCAAGTTCGCGAAAGTTCGGCGCGCAGGCGATGAGCGCCTTGCCCATGCGGCCTTTGGCTCCGGTGATGATGATTTTGGTCATACGTAAAACGTAAAACGTGAAGCGTGATGCTGATACGTGATTCACGTTTCACGCATCACGTTTCAACGATCATTATAATATTCCGCACGCTTTCATCGTTGCTTTGAGCTTCGCGCGATTGGCTGCGCTCATCGGCACGAGCGGCAAACGATATTCTTCGGCAATTAAGCCCATCATTGCCAGCGCGGCCTTGACCGGGACCGGATTGGTCTCGATGAACAAATCCTTGAACAGCGGATAAAATTTCGTGTGAAGCTGCGAGGCTTTCCGGATCTGGCCGCGAGCGAACGCATTCACCATCTGCGCGACTTCGCGCGGAATGACGTTGGAGACCACGCTGATGACACCCTGCGCGCCGACGGCCATGAACGGCAGCGTCAGCGAATCGTCGCCGGACAAAATCTCAAATTTCGGACCGAGCGTCGCTCGCAACGCCGACACCCTGTCGGCGCTGCCGCCGGCTTCCTTGATGCCAATGATGTTTTTGCACCTGCGCGCCAGACGGCTGACCGTCTCGATGCCGATTTCAACGCCACAGCGCCCCGGGATG
>Ga0209540_10001966_pt1 | contig 14893 bp, 13 predicted proteins | sample BarGraIncu01121A_FD_184501 | JGI IMG/M metagenome (GOLD analysis project Ga0209540, IMG submission 184501) | Arctic peat soil microbial communities from Barrow, Alaska - Barrow Graham LP Incubations 011-21A (SPAdes) (version 2) | ecosystem: Environmental > Terrestrial > Soil > Wetlands > Peat... | reverse complement strand
CAGCGGCCTGGAAGCACCGGGAGTGGCCCTCGCCGTCGAATCGATGGTTCAGGTGCCGCCCGAGCACGCGCATCCTTCGGCCGGCAGCTTCATCCTGACAACGGTGATCCAGCAAACGCCTATCACTATCGGCGAATGGGCCTACGCTCGCCTCGATCCCGCGCTGAAGATCGTGCCACCCGAACAGATAGTGCCGCCTAACACCACGCCACAGCAGCAAGCGCAGCAGGGATTTCGCATGCTGGACGAGAGCGAAACGACGGCGGTTGTGGTTGGTCTGCGCCTGGCGGGCTATGACGTGCCGGCTGCAGGGAAGGGCGCAGCCGTCGATTCCGTGCTGGCAGAAAGCCCAAGCCGGGGCTTCCTCCAGCCCGGCGACGTCATCACCGGCGTCAATGGGCGGCCGGTCGGCACAACAGCCGATCTGATCCGCCTCATCGGCCGGCAGCACGCGGGCGACAGCGTCCATCTTCAGACCATGCGGGCGGGGGCTCAGCGCGAACTGGACGTGCCCTTGCTGCCGCCGGCTGCGCCGGGCGGGTCAGCGCGCCTGGGCATCACTGTGGAGTCCGCCGGCCTTGACTACAAGCTGCCGTTCCCGGTCAAGATCGTACCGCAGAAGATCGTCGGCGGCCCCTCCGCCGGGCTCATATTCACGCTGGCAGTCTACGACGCCCTGACGCCTGGAGATCTGACCGGAGGCCGCAAGATCGCCGGCACCGGCACGATCAACCTGGACGGCGCGGTAGGCCCGATCGGCGGCGTCGAGCAGAAGGTCGCAGCGGCCGAAAACGCCGGCGCGACCTATTTCCTGTCGCCGGCCGAGAATTATGCGGCCGCGCGGTCGGTGGCGCGGCGCATCCAGGTGATCGAGGTCACCAGCGCGGGGCAGGCCATTCGATTCCTGGCCGGGTTACCTTCGGCAAGCAAGTAATCTAGTCAGCGCACGTGTTCGCGGACGAAACTGGCGGCGTGCTCGATGGCCTGGCGGGCCTCGGGCAGGTACGGAGCAAAGATGTGCCAGACGTGCCACATCCCCGGCCAGACCTCGAAGGTGACATCGACGCCCGCGGCGCGTGCGCGCGTGGCCAGGCGCGTGGCGGCGCCCAGGAGCACCTCTTTCTCGCCCACCTGGATCAACATGGGCGGCAGGCCGCGCAGGTCGGCAAAGACCGGTGACATCAGAGGTTGGTGAGTGTCCTGGCCGTTGACGTAAGCGGCCGCCATGAACTCCCCCGCCGTGCTGCTGATCATAGGATCGTCTTTGCCGCTCGCAAGAATGCCTACCCTTTCCTGTTCCGGGCTCAGATCCACCGCCGGTGAGATGCAGACGGCTGCCGCCGGTAAGGGGCCGCCCGAGTCGCGTTGCGCCACCATGGTGCTGACGGTCAGGTTGCCGCCGGCGGAGTCGCCGGCGATGGTAATGCTCTCGGGCGCAATTCCGCTCTCGAGCAGCCACCGGTACACAGCCAGGCAGTCCTCCAGCCCGGCCGGGAACGGATGCTCGGGCGCGAGGCGGTAATCGACGGCCAGGATGCGCGCCCCGGCCAGGCGGCTGAGCTGCGCCACCAGACGGCGGTGCGTCGCGCCCCAACCCAGGACCCAGCCACCGCCATGCAGGTAGAGCACGACGCGGCCAGCCGCCGGGTCAGGCGGCTGGGCGGCGGAACTGACCCATTCGCAGGGCACTCCTGCCGCGCTCACTGGCTGGACCACCGTCCCGCGCGGCACGCGGGGACCGCGCAATGAGTCGCGGCGTAGCTCGGCCAGAGAACGGGCCAGGCTGCGGTCTGTGTAAGCCGAGCCCAGGCGGGCCAACAGGCGGAAGAAAGGGCCTTGAATACTGGGCATTGTCACATCTCCCTAAATGACCCGGTCAGATCACCTGTTCCGCCGGGTCGAGAGGCAAGGGCACCGGGCGCCCACCCTTGCGCGACGACAGCCGCAAGGCCAGCGTAATCTCCTGATCGAGACGGGCCTGCGCCGGGCCGTACGACGGCTGTGTGCCGCGGCGGAGCGCATTCACGAGGCTGAGCAGGCAGCCGGCCACGCCGATCTCATCGTCGTGCCACTGCGCACCGTGACCTTGCAGCAGCGGCCGGAAGGGGTTGTCCCAGCGCACAATGGGCAGGTCCCGATCGCCGGTATGGGCGAACATCCCTACCAGTGCACCGCCGTCCACACGCTCCCAGCGCCGCTCCAGCGTGATGAAACGTGGGGCCTCGCCGCCGGGCATCAGCAGACTCAGACGCTCGTCCACATCCAACCCCACACCCACGCTGATACCCATGCCCTTCTCAGCCAGAAAACGGCTGCTGCGCCACCAGCGCAGCGCAGAGTCATAAGCCACGTCTGTCCAATGTATGATGCCCAGGCGGCCGTCCGCGAAGTCTACGATCCCGTGCTCCTGTGTCTCCACGCGCGGCCCGTTGGTATCCGACAGGCGCGACCAATGCGCGGACAGATCGTACTCGCGCACGGCACCCGTCACCTGCACCGGCCGGGCGTCGAAACCCAGGTAGCTGCGCATAACGCTCACCCCGTGGTAGCCGTGCCCGGCGAAATCGTTGAACGCGGTATGAACCCGGCCGAACAGGCCACTGGCAATCAGCGCAAGCTTGATCTGCTCCAATGGGCGGCGGTGGAACTGTTCGGCCACCTCGATCAGCACGCCGTTGCGCCGGGCGGCGGAGATAATCGCATCCGCTTCGGCCAGCCGGTGCGCGATCGGCGTTTCCAGCAGCACGTTCAGGCCGTGCTCGACCGCCAGCAACCCCACCTCGCCGTTGGCATGGTAGTTGACGCTGACGATGCCAATCTGCGGCGCGGTCTGGCGCAGCAGTTGGTCCAGGTCAGAGAACCCGGGCACACCCAGGCTCTCGCCCAGGGCGCGCGCCGGCTCCTCGCGCCGTCCCCAGACACTCACCAGCTCGACTTCGCGCGGCAGTGCCTTCACAAGCGGGCCGTACAGATAACTGGCGCGCCGCGCCGTGCCGATGATTGCCACCCGTAGCGGCGTTGAAGTAGCCATTTTCCCATCTCCTAAATATGCTGATCCCTCGTATACGTCCATTCTACCGCAGGCCGGACGCCAGGAGAAGAACCGGCCTGGTCACGACTTCGGTCGCAGGGCCCAAGATGACAGGCGCACGTTATGTATGATAAACTGGCCGTACGTCCCGAAATTGGATCTGACCGGCTGAGCAGATACGAGGCTTGTTATGAAGTCAGTCATCATCGTCGGCGCAGGGATGGGCGGCCTGGCCGCCGCTCTGCGCCTGCAACACCTGGGCCTCCGGGTCACTGTGTTCGAAAAGCAGGACCGCCCGTGTGGGCACCGCAACGTGATCGAGGAAAACGGCTTCCGCGTCGATACCGGGCCGACGATCCTGGTCATTAAAGAGACCTTCGAGAAGACGTACCGCGACATCGGCCTGGACATCAACCAACGCCTGCAACTGGTCAGATTGGACCCAAACTACCGGGTATACTACCATGACGGCACGCACCTGGACCTGTACAACAGCATGGCCAGGCTTTCGGCCGAGGTCGAGCGGATCGAACCGGGAACGACGGAGCGGCCGTTCCGTTTCATCGGCGAGGGGGCCAAAAAGTATGAGCTGAGCATGGATTTCGTGGAGCGCAACTACGACCGGATCACCGACCTGGCCAATCCGGCTGCGGGGCTGCGGCTGGTGGGTATTGGCTCCTACCAGAACCTCTACCGGCAGGTTTCGAGCTTCTTCAAGACCGACAAGCTGCGCAAGGCTTTCACATTCCACTCGATGTTCCTCGGCCTGTCGCCGTTCGACGCGCTGGCCATGTACAGCCTGATCACTTATGTCGACCTCGTCGAAGGCATGTACTTCCCGATGGGTGGCATCTACAGCATCATCGAGGACATGGTCAAGATCGCCGGCGAGCGGGGAGTGAGCATCTGCACCGGCCGCGCGGTCGAGCAGATCCTGGTGCGCGACGGCCGGGCCGTGGGGGTACGCCTGGCTTCCGGCGAGGAGCTAGCGGCCGACATCGTCGTCTCAAATGCCGACCTGCCCTATACCTACCGCAAGCTGATCCCGGCCGATCAGCGGCGGGATTACACGGACAGCCGGCTGGACGCAATGAGTTACGCCTGTTCGCGCTACATTCTCTACCTGGGGATAGACAGGACCTACGATCATCTGCAACACCAGGCGCTCTGCTTCTCGGAGGATTACCAGGCCAACCTGGACGCGATCTTCAAGAGCAAGACTCTGCCGGCGGACCCCTCCTTCCACCTGAACGCGCCTTCCATCACCGATCCCAGCCTGGCGCCACCCGGCCACACACTGCTGTACATCCTGGCGCCGATGCCCAATTTGCAGAGCGTCATCGACTGGGACGCGGCCGTGCCGGTCGTCCGCGAGAATTTGCTCGGCAAACTCGAGCGCCTCGTCGATCCCGATATTCGCCGGCACATCGTCTGGCAGCGCGAGTACCGCCCGGCCGACTGGGAGACCAATTTCAATGCGGTCTACGGCACCGCTTTCGGTTCGCTGTCCCACGGTTTCTTCCAGTCGTCCTACTTCCGGCCCCACAACAAAGCCCGCGATATCGGAAACCTCTATTTCGTTGGGCAGGGCACCTACCCCGGCATCGGCATGCCGATGGTACACATTTCGGCCCGGCTATTGGCAGAGAAATTGGAGACAGAACGATGAGCCCGACCATCTACCAGGTAGACGCCTTCACGGGCCGGCCGTTCGCCGGCAACCCGGCGGCGGTGTGCATACTGCCGCGCCCGGCCACGGAGGCCTGGATGCAGGCGGTGGCAAATGAAATGAATCTGTCGGAAACCGCCTTCCTGCTGCGGCAGCCTGATGGTTTCAGCCTGCGCTGGTTTACGCCTGCTGTCGAGGTCGAGTTATGCGGCCATGCGACGCTGGCCAGCGCGCACGTGCTCTTTGAGACGGGCGTGCTGGCGCCCAGCGAGGAAGCTCGCTTCCAGACGCTGAGTGGCCTGCTGACCGCCGCCCGGAACAGCGCCTGGATTGAGATGGATTTCCCGGCTACGCCCGAACAGGCCGCCAGCGCGCCCGACGACCTGGCAGCCGCGTTGGGTGTGACGCCGAGTTATGTCGGGAAGAATGTCTTTGATTACCTGGTGGAAGTAGAAGACGAGCAGACCGTGCGTAACCTGCGGCCGGATTTCGCCCGGCTCGGCCGGGTGGCCATGCGCGGGGTTATCGTCACAGCACGCGCGGCCTCGCCCGAGTATGACTTCGTGTCACGTTGGTTCGGCCCGGCCGCCGGCGTGGCCGAGGACCCGGTGACCGGCTCGGCCCATTGCTGCCTGGCGCCGTTCTGGGCCGCGCGCCTGGGCAAGACCGAGATGGTGGGCTTCCAGGCTTCGCCGCGCGGGGGCATGGTGCGCGTTTGCCTGGCCGGAGAGCGGGTTGTGCTGAGCGGCCAGGCGGTAACGGTATTGGTGGGGGAATTGACCGGCGAGCTTTGAGAGCGAGCCTTACCCTGCCTCAGTGCGGCGCAGCCTGCCCCGAATTCGCATCCACCATCAGCGATGACTCGTCCACCGCTTCAAAGTCGGCCCCGTGTACGCCCGTCTGTAGCAGATGCAGGTCGTCGTTGTTCCAGCGCTCGTCGGGCGCGCCCGATAGATACCAGGCCGACCCGTTGTCGGCCACGATCATGCCGTAGGTCTTCAGCGCGCGGAGAATCACCTGGTTGGCCGCCGAGAATCGCGAGATGTCGAAGCCGGCCTTGAGCCGGAAGCGCTGACCCATGGGCGGACGGGCCGGGTCGGTGGAGGACGACGCGAAATGGCGGGCCGGCCAGACGTAAGCCTTGCGCGTCGCCGGGGCCGTAAAGCGGAGCGCATGAGTGTTCGCGCCGCTTGGCACCTCGTCGTAACGCACCAGCCCCGGCAGGATCGGCAGGCCGGCGGCATCCGCCGATGTCCAGCCGGCCGGCCGCAGGGCGTTGGATTTGAGATCAAACAACGCGCCCGAACCGGCTTGCCAACTCCCATCCGCCTGCGGCCAGGAATAATACATTTCGTAGAGCCTACAACTTCCCATATCGACCACCAGCACGTGACGGTCACCGCCGCTGTTCGGCCCAACCTCGATCGGCGCGTTGGTGGGGATGGGATACGGACCCGGGTCGCGCTCGTCGGCATAGTCAAAGCCGACCGCCACCTGCGGCTGCGTGCCCGGCACCGTCATGAACGGGATACCGATCGGTCCGCCATCCCATAACCCGGTCCCAAAATCCGCCTTCAGCCCACCGCTCGTGCCGATAGTGTTGACGTAGGTCTGTGAATTGGCGTCTACTGGCAGCGTGTCATGGAAGGTCACCTTTGCTGTCAGCTCACCAGAAGCGGGGCCGCTGGTGGGGGGAATTGCGCCCAGCGCACGATACCGCACTTCTTCTGTAACCAGAAGTACTAACCGAGCATCAGGCTGGCCTGCCCGTAGTAACGCGTGCGTTGGCGTGGGTCTGGAGCGCTGCCCAGGCGCATGTGCAACAGCCCCTCCGCCTCCACGAATCCGTAGCGGCTTAGCAGCGCCCGGCCTGCGCGATTCTCGGCTGGAAAAGTCACGCGCGGCTCGCCTGAGCGCGGCAGGGTCAGCGCCGCCTGCAGAAGCAGCTCGGCCATGGCCGGGGAGCCGGCGGACCAGGGACCAAGCGTCATTCCCGAGGCGAACAGATAACCGGTGAGCGCCTGCGAGCCGTCGCGGGCGATAAACGCGCGCCCAGGGTAGCGCTCGAAGAAAGCCTGCATGATGAGCGGGCGTTCCACGCCGAAAACGCATCCATCGTAAGCAATTACTTCGGGCAGGTCGCTCGCCGCCATGCGACAGACAGTACCCTGTGCCGGGAATCTGACGTTCACCAGTGTGTGCTGTACCATCCTCAGCGTATCCCCGCCCGGCCAAAAGCCGAGTTTCGGGTAAAGACGCTGGCCGGGCGGGCTGGCTTCAAGGAATAGCGCCGGGTAGCCCGCCAGGCTGAGATGGTGAAGCAGATGGTCTATCAGCTGCCGGCCCAGGCCCTGATGCTGGAACTGGGGGTGTACGGACATCATCCCGATGGACGCCGATTGCCGATAGCCATATGCGCCAACCGTGGCGATGATCTGGCCCATGCGACGTGCGCAGAACCAATAGCCTGGCTGTAGCTCATAGGTCTTCTGCAAGCTATCAGCCATTCCTCGGCGCCCGAAGGCGGTCTCCAGCACGATCCCTGCTTCCGTCAGGTCCTGGGGCCCCAACGGGATAATCTCGATCATACGCTCTCTCCGGAGGGCCAAAGTTAGAGACAATTGGCTCTCCAGCCTATAGCGGGAGTGCCGTGTCAAGTTAAATGATAATGTTACCGAAAGGTAATCGTTGGCTCAACTGATAATGTTACCAGGAGGGTGCCAGTGCCTCTCCTTTCTTTAAGGTTGGTGAAGTCATCGCCGCCGTCGTAGGGGCTGTGGGTAAGTGGGAAACCGGCGTTTTCATCACCTGGTGGCCACCGCTTCCGCCAACCAGGAACTGGCCGCCGAGCTGATCCGCGTGCACGACCGGTTGGCGCGTTTCACGGTCATGCGCCACGCCGGCGCCACTCAGCCCCACACCCATGCTCGCATCCAGGAAGCCCTGCGCGCGCACGACGTCGCCGCCGCCCGGCAAGCCATGCTGCAAGAGATCAACGAGACGCGTGATGTGCTGCTCGACCGCGTGATGCAGGAAGAGGGGAGTTACTGGGCGTTGGGCACCCACGCCTGACACTGTTTGACGCGGTCAGGAGAGCGCCGGCTTCCGGTTCAAACCGGCCTCCTGTTCGATGTCCCGGCGCAACTCCATCAGTCGCCGGGCATAGTTATGCAAGGCCACATCCTCGTCGGTCCGGGGCTGCCACGCCGGCACCTCGATCGGCCGCCCCTGCTCGTCGATCGCCACAAAAACGATGATGCAGTACGTGGTATGCGTATATTGGCCGTCCTTCGGATCGCCGGCGCTGACGTCGACCAGCACGTGCATGCTCGTACGCCCGGTATAGATCAGCCGGGCCTGCACCTCGACGATGTTACCCACCAGCACCGGCTTATGAAACTGGATCCCGCCCACGTAGACCGTCACGCAGTACTGGCCGCACCAGCCGACGGCGCAAGCATAGCCCGCCTCGTCGATCCATTTCATCACGGCGCCGCCGTGCACCTTGCCGAAGATATTCATGTCGGTGGCGCCGGCCAGGAACCTCAGAGTTATCTCGCGTTGCCGCTCTGGCATGCTTCGCTCCTTGTCTTTCTAGCTCACCCGCCGGACTCGATACCAGGCAGTGGCGTGCCGACCAACACCAGGCTGCGCGCCGAGCCAAGCTCCTGGGCCGCCTGCCGGGCCTGATGGAGCAGCTCGCGCGCCCTTCCGGTCAGCCCTTGCGCGGCCGCGGCTTTGGCCTGTAGATAGAGGGCGTCCGGCTGGTACGTGCGCCAGCCGCCCCTTTTGAGATAGGCCAGCAGCTCTCGGGCGAGGGCTTCCGCCAGCTCAGGCCGTCCCTGGGCCAGCGCCAGCTCGCTTCCCGCCAATCCGACCCAGATCGGCGCATGGAAATTGCCCTCGGGATTGAGGATGGCCTGGCTTTCGTGCACGGCTGCTTCCGCGGCGGGCAAATCACCCAGCAACAGGTGGACCCGACCCAATTGGGCCAGCGTCCAGGAGTGCAGGGGAGCGTACGTCGCGGCTGCGTAGGCGGCCGCTTCCCGCGCCAGGGACAAACCCCGCTCCCCGGCGCCCAGTGATGCATGCAACCAGCCCAGGTCGGCACGCGTGCCCGCCAGGACGGCCGGATGCCCGGAAGCCTCGCCCAGCTTCAACGCTTCTTCCATCGCGGCTACAGCCCGCTCCGGCTCCCCCTGCTCCAGGTATGAGTGGCCCACCATCGAGCGGCTGTTCGCCTGCCCCCAGATGTGGCTGATCGACTGCGCAATGCGGAAGGCTTCGTCGGAGGAAGCGATCGCCTGGCGATAGCGACCATCGGCGAACTGGAGCAGGCTGGTGCGCGTGTGGTTCTCGGCCAGCATAAGCAGGTTGCCCAGGTCTTGCCAGAGCAAGCGCGCTTCGTCCAACACGATGCGTGCGCGCCCCGGTTCGCCAACCGGCCAGTAGGCCATGAACAAGCCGTTCAGGATATAAGCGGTCTGCTCGCGCAATCCCAGCGAGCGTGACAACACCAGCGCCTCCTCACCGGCCTGAATGGCAAGCCGGGGCCGGCCGCTGAACGAATCCGAGAGCATCGAGATCCAGAGCACCCGCGCTTCCGCCGTGACGTCGTGCAGGGCACGCGCCAGGGTCAAGGCTCGCCCGAGCGCTGATGCCGCGCTTGCGGCATCATGGGCCGGGTTAGGCGTGGCGTAGATGCGGGCGCGCGCGATCAGCGCGGCGAGTTCCAGGGCCTTTTCCCCACGCCGATCGCCAAAGGCGGCCAATTCCTCGTAGTTATGTAAAGCCTCTTGCCAGCGTCCGCCCAGTTCCAGCGCACGCCCGCGGCCCAGGTAAAGCCGGCTGAGCAATGGAACGCCCTCGGCCGTCGTCAGGCGCAGGGCGTCTTCGGCCGGCGGCGCCTTCTCGCCGGCCTCCAGGGCGCCGCGCGCGATCTGCAGGGCCCGCGTGTAGTGTTCGACAGCCTCGCTGGCTGCGTAAACCCGCTCCGCGGCATCGCCGGCCAGACTGGAATATTCCAGGATCTTGGCCTCGTCGCCTGCCTCGGCATAGTGATGCGCCAGGAGAGCGGCGTGCTCTTCGAGCCGCCCGGCGTAGAGCTGCTCGTAGGCCTGCCCGACCAAACGGTGGACCGCCCGCCGGCGTTTGCGCAACAGTGAGTTGTAGGCCGTCTCCTGCGTCAGCGCGTGCCGGAACAGGTAGGCACGCTCCGGGCCGTCGGCGCGTGCCACGAGCTCGGCACGCTCGAGCTCAGCGAGCAGGCTTGTTAGCTCGTCCAGCGGATTCGTCATCGCCAACTCACCCCCGCGACCGCCTCAAGGAGCCTGCTCCCACACTCTTTCCAGAATGGACATGTCAAAGCGCCGGCCGATAACCGACGCCACCTGCAGAACGTGCTTGGCATCCTCGGCCAGGCGGTCAATGCGTGCGGCCAGCACACCCTGGAGGGTTTCGGGGATCTCGATCTCCTGCACCTCGCGCGTGAGCGCCCAGCGCCCCGCTGCGCTGCCACCCTCAACACGCGCCAGCGCTCCCTGCTCCATCAGCATGTGCAATACCTCCTCCACGAAGAAGGGATTGCCTTCGGTCCGGGCAAGGACTAGCGTGCGCAGGCTTTCGGGCAGCGTTTCGACGTTCAAGAGGTTGCTGACGAGCCGGGCGCTGTCGGCGCCGGACAGGGGCTCCAGGTGCACCTCGACGGAGGTGATGCCGGGCAGAGCGCGCGCCCGCGTGATCAGGCGCCAGCCGGCGGCCGCGGGATCGGAGCGAGACATGAGCACAAACACCAACGGCGCCTGCGCGGCGACCGTCAGCAGTTCTGCGGTCAGGTCGACCGAAGACGGATCGGCCCAATGCACGTCGTCACAGAGAATGACGGTGGGCGCTCGACCGGCCAATCCGGCCAGGAAGCGTTTGCCGGCGCTCACGTACTGGGCCAGCAGAGCCCGTCCGTCCAGATACCTGACACGCGCCGCCAGGTTCTCATCCAGCCGCAAGCCGAGCAGGTACGCCAGGAAAGCATAGACTTCGTCGATCTCGCCATCCTCGCCAACCTCGCCGGCCTGACCGGCCCCGTTGGCCTCGTCGCGCAGCGCTTCAACCAGGCTGCGGCGCAGCGCTTCAGACACGGCGCCTTCACCGGCCTCTTCCGGTACGCCGATCAGGGCACGCAGCAGCGCGACGATCATCTGGTGCGGTATGGCCGAGCCGTATGATAGGCAGCGCGCTTCCACCCAACGGATCTGCGCGCCGGAGCGCGGGCCTTGCTCAGAGGACCGGCGCCACTCCGCCACCAGGCGCGACTTGCCGATGCCGGCCTCCCCGATGATGGAAACCACGCTGCCATGGCCGTCCTGCAAGGATTTCGACACCTCGGCGAGGCCGGCGAGCTCCGCCTGCCGGCCCACCAACGGCGAGACCACGCCGGGCACCCCCCGCACGCGCGCGGCGCCCCGGCGCTCTCCGCTAACGCGGTAGACCTGCATCGGGGCGGTCTTGCCCTTGAAGGACATCTTGCCCAGGTCCTCGAATTCGAACACAGGACCGGCGTGCCGGCTTGTGCTCTCGGAAACCAGGATCGCGCCCGGCGCGGCCGCGCTCTGCAGGCGGGCCGCGAGGTTGACGGTGTCGCCGACTGCCAGATACTCCGCGTGCTGGTGGTCGCCCAGCTTGCCCACAACCACCAGCCCGCTGTTGAGCCCCACGCGTAGCTGGAACCCGCTGGCCGCGCCGCGCCGCTGCAACTCGCTCGCGTAGACCCGGATACTGTCCTGGGTCGCCAACGCGGCCCGGATCGCCCGCTCAGCATCATCCTCGTGCGCGATGGGACCGCCAAAGAAAGCCAGCACGCCATCTCCCAAGAACTGGGCTACGGTGCCGTCATAGCGCCGCACCGCTTCCGCCACGCGCTGGTGCGCCCCGGCAACGATCTCGCGCCAGTCCTCCGGGTCCATGGCCTCGGCCAGCGCCGTCGAGCCGACGATATCGACGAACAACACACTGACGAACTTGCGCTCATCGCCGGTCCGCTCGGCCGGGAGTGGTCCGGCCGGAGTCGTGGGGACCGGTTCTCGCCCTTGCCGGCCAGACGCCGCGCCAGCGTCTGCGGCGGCTTCGGCGCCGACTTGAGCCGCCTCCTGGCTGTCCCCTGTGCGCTCGCCCTTCGCCGGGGCCGCTTCACCGAGCGGAAAGCCGCAGTTGGAACAGAAGCGCGCGCCGGGCAAGACCTGCCGCCCGCAATTGGGACAGGCGCGCGCCAGGGGCCGGCCGCAATTTTCGCAGAAGTTAGCCGTCTCGGGGTTGCTGTGGGAGCAGTTGGGGCATTGCATAGCGCCGGTTCAGCCTTGGTCCCTGGCCCTTTGGCCACCCTCATCTTTCGGTAGCTCGACCGGTAAAACGACCTGGAAAGTCGTGCTCCCTGGCTGCGACGTCACGCGGATCTCGCCGTGATGCTTGAGCTGAACGATGTTGCGCGTGATGTGCAAACCGAGCCCCGTGCCCGAGCCCGGCCCCTTGGTGGTGAAGAACGGATCGAACATGCGCGACTGGATCTCGGGCGGGATGGCGGGACCGTCGTTCGTGATTTCAACCACCACCCGCCCATCCTGGGGATAGACGCGCAGCCTCAGTTCGCCCTGGCCGCCCATTGCGTCGATCGCGTTGCCAATGATGTTGGTCCAGACCTGGTTCAGCTCGCTTCCATAGGCTTCGATGCGGGGCAGATCGGCGGCGTAATCGCGTGTGACATGAATGCCGGCCTTCAGCTTGTGGCGCAACATGACCAGCGTATCCTCCAAACCCTCCCTCACATTGATCGGCTGGATCGGCGCCTGGTCGAGGAACGAATACGTCTTGACCGCCTTGACGATCTCCGAGATGCGGCTGGCGCTGATACCCAGCTCGTGCAGCAGGTTGTAGACCAGGCTGGCGCTGGCCAACCATTGCCCGGCGGCCGGTAGCTGCGCAGCGGAGAAATCGACGCCCAGCGCTTCAAGGCCGGCCCGGTCCCAGCCGGCATCCACCAGCGCGGGAGCCAGCTCCCATGGCTCCCCGACACCACGCTCCTCCAACCAGCTCTCGAGCTCGTCCAGCTTGTCTGAACGGGTCAGGGGATCGAGCTCCATGGGGGCCACGGCTCGCAACTGCACGTCGGCCTGCAGCTCCGCCAGACGCGAGGCATCGTCTCCCGCCAGCGCGGCGGCGCCAAGCTGCAGCGTCGCCGCCTGCCAATCCGCCAGGGCGCCGGTGAGTTGCTCGGTGCTGCGGCGCGCGGCAGCGGCCGGGTTATTCAGCTCGTGCGCCAGGCCGGCGGCCATGTTGCCCAGGGCTGCCATCTTCTCCTGCTGCATCAACATCCCTTCGGTGTTGCGCAGCCGTTGCATCATCGTGCTCAGCACGGCTTCAGCCGCCGAGCGGCTGCAGAGAAGCTCATAGAAGGCATCAGTGGTTATCTTGAGCAGATGGCTCTCTTTGCGCGCGCGCACCGAAGCCGTGCGGGGAACCTTTTCCAGCAAGCCGATTTCGCCGATCACATCGCCCGCCTTGCAGCCGGAAAGGACCACATCCTGGTTGCCGGCCTGTTTCGTGACCTCAAACAGACCGTCGAGCACGATGAACGCGCCGTCGGCCGGCTCGCCCTCCCGCATCAAATACTGGCCGCCGGCAACGGTCACCGGCTCCGTCAGGTTGTACAGGCGTTCCAGGTCCGCCTCCGACAACCCGGTGAAGAACGGGAGATTGCGCAGCACCGCTTTGCTCATAGGACCATCCGGTCGATGTAACACCACATCCAATCCTCGCCTGACTCTATCGAGCGTATGATCGGGTGACCGGTAGCATGGAAATGAGCCGTGGCATGCTTGTTCTTTGAGTCGTCGCAACAAGCGACGTGTCCGCAGGTCATACACATACGCAGGTGAACCCAACGATCGCCCTTCGCCAGGCATTCTTCGCAAACGTGCGTACCAGGCTCAATGTCGCGGATCCCGTCGACATGCGCGCAAACTCGGTGTGACATCCGGCCTCCTACAGCCCACCCAGGTATTGATGCACGAACTGCACGGCCATCGAGCCCTCGCCAACCGACGAGGCAATGCGTTTGACGGAGCGATGGCGAACATCGCCGGCGACGAATATGCCGGGTACGCTACACTCGAGCCAGAAAGGATCGCGCCCGAGATTCCAGCCGCTTGGCCGCCGCCCATCATGCAGAAGATCCGGGCCAGATAAGATGAATCCGGCATTGTCGCACGCCACCAGGTCAGCGAGCCACTCCGTGCGCGGCATGGCGCCGATGAACACGAATAGCGCGGCTGCTTCACAGGTCTCCTGCTGGCCCGTCTCGAGATTGGCGATGCTGACTTCTTCTAGCTGATCCTTGCCCTGCACGGCCGCCACACCTGACTTGAGCAGCACGTTGATGTTCGGCGTGGCGTGGAGCTGGTCGACCAGGTAGTGCGACATACCCGATTCCAGGGCGTCACCACGCACGACCAGGTTGACGGTCCGGGCGTACTTGGCAGGTACATGCAGGCCTGGCCCGCGGAATTGCCGCCGCCTACCACATACACGTCTTTGCCCTTGGTGGAGAGCGCTTCGGTGATCGCCGAGCCATAGTACACGCCTGCGCCGGTCAGCGCTTCAACCCCGGGCACTTCCAGCTTGCGGTACTGCACGCCGGTGGCAATGAGCAGGGCCCTGCAACTCACCTCTGCTCCCCCAGTTAGCTTGATGACCTTGTAGTTATCGCGGAGCTCGACGCTCACGACTTCCTGCGGGGTCAGCAGCTCGGCGCCAAAGCGTGTCGCCTGGGCAACGGCCCGTCGCGTCAGGTCCGCGCCGCTCAACCCAACGGGGAACCCCAGGTAGTTCTCGATGCGCGAGCTCGTGCCCGCCTGGCCGCCCGGCGCCTCGCGCTCGATCAGCAGCGTCTTGAGGCCCTCGGAGGCGCCGTACACCCCGGCGGCCAGACCGGCAGGTCCGGCGCCCACAACGACCAGGTCGTAAAAGGGCTGCTCGGCCTGCTGCTTGAGCCCAATCTGCGCGCCTATCTGAGCGTTGGTCGGCTGAGCGATGAATGCTCCGTCGGGGAAGATAACCAGGGGTAGCGACGCGGCGTCGGCGCCGGTCGATTCCAGCAGGCGCTTCGCCTCCGCGTCTTCCAGCAGATCAAGCCACTGGTACGCCAC
>Ga0209540_10001965_pt1 | contig 14894 bp, 18 predicted proteins | sample BarGraIncu01121A_FD_184501 | JGI IMG/M metagenome (GOLD analysis project Ga0209540, IMG submission 184501) | Arctic peat soil microbial communities from Barrow, Alaska - Barrow Graham LP Incubations 011-21A (SPAdes) (version 2) | ecosystem: Environmental > Terrestrial > Soil > Wetlands > Peat... | reverse complement strand
ACGATGACCAGTCGCTCGCCGTCCGCCTGGTAGACGTCGCGCACCTTGCCGCGCCGGAGCAGCCGTCCGGGGAAGAGCGGGGCGGACGGGAATGGCGCGGGCGTCGCCACCGGACTAACTCTGCTTGGGCTGCAGCACCGCGTTGGCCTGCACGGTCAGGCGGGACTTGTACCTCGATGCGGTGTTGCGCTGGAAGACGCCCTTGCGGACGCCGCCCTCGATGACGGACACCGTGCGGGGCAGCAACTCCTTGACCTGGCCGGCATCGCCGGACGTGATGGCGGCGCGCAGCACCTTGATCGCGTTGCGCACGCGGGTGCGCACCGCCCGGTTGCGGTTGCGGCGGACCTCGTTCTGACGACGACGCTTCAGTCCCGACTTGATCCTCTTTGCCATGAAATCTCCCTTGAATCCCTTCGACTCACTTCACCTTGACCCCGAGGGCAGCAAGGCGGGAGCGTGCCAGCTCCGCCTCCTTGGTGCCCGGGTGTTCGTAGAGCACGTACTGCAGGTTGATCACCGCCTGCGATCGGTCGCCGAGCTCGAGATAGGCGAGGCCCTTCTTGAGCAGCGCAGCGGCCGCTTTGTCCGACGTCTTGTAAGTGTTGATCAGCTGGGTGAAGGCGTCGATCGCCTCCTTGAACTGCTTCTTCGAGTAGTAGCACTCGCCGATCCAGTAGAGCGCGTTGTCGGCGAGGTCGGTCGTCGGGTAACGCTTGGCGTATTCGGAGAAACCCTGGATCGCGAGGTCGAAGTTGCCGCGCAGGTAGTCTTCGTACGCGGCGTTGTAGAGCTGCGCCGGTTGCAGGGTCGCGGCGGGTTGGGCGGGGGTCGGGCCGGCGGCGGGCGCGGTGCCTGCCGGGCCCGGCTGGGCGGACGGCAGTGGAGCGGCGGCAGCGGCGGTCAGCTTGTCGCGCGTCGCGGCCAGCTCTGCGGAGAGCGATCCGAGACGCTGGTTGGTCGCGTCGAGGTTCGACTGCAGCGCCTGGATCTGGTCGCGCAGCTGCCGCAGCTCGAGCTGGATATCCGCGCTGGACTTGAGGACCTCCGCGTTCTGGTCCGCGAGCTTCGTGCTCATCGCCTGCAGGTCCTGCTTCCCGGAGGACTGCTTGCCGAGGTTCTCGACCTGGCGCGAGACGTCGGTGATCTCGCGGTGCAGGAGCGTGATGTCGCCGCTGGAGACGCACCCCGCTGCGCCAACAGCTAGGCAGGAAACGATCAGCCATCGCATACGCCACCTCCTCATCGTGCCGTGATCACGAAGTGTGCTCGCCGGTTCTGCGACCAGCAACTCTCGTTGTGACATGTTGCGAACGGCTTCTCCTCCCCGTAGCTGATCGTCGCGATCTGACCCGCGCCGACGCCCAACGACACCAGGTAGTCTTTGGCGGCGTTGGCGCGGCGCCAGCCGAGCGCGAGATTGTACTCCTCCGTGTTGCGTTCGTCACAGTGGCCTTCGATCGTGAGCTTGACCGTGGGGTGCTCCTTGAGCCAGGCGGCGTCGGCGGCGAGGACGTCGCGCGCGTCGGGGCGCAGCGCGGACTTATTGGTGTCGAAGAACGCGTCCTTCAGGTACCCGGCCTTGTTCAGCTGCTCGAGGTCGGCCGGGAGCTCGCTGGTTCTGATCCCGCCCTCGGGGTTCTCGGCGGGGCTGATGCGGGGCTCGGGCGCGACGGTCGTCGTGCCGGCACCCGGGGCTTCCTGGGCGGGCGCGGCCGCAGCCGGAGCCGGGACGCTCTGGGGTTCCGGCGCGACCACCGCCTGGCGGTGGGCGCACGCCGCGGCAATCAGGAGAACGCCGAGCAGAACGGAACCTAAGGCCTTGCTGTTCCAGAGAGTAGACACAATGCCTCCTTTCGCTTTCGACGAGCGGACTGTACACCAAGCGCCGTGGACTTGCCAACCCGCCTCACTGAACCTGCGCAACCCAGGCCGGCTGGATGTTGTTCCCCTTGTCGGTGATCTGCTGTGGCCTGCCGGCCGGGTCCGTGATGAAGATCTGCCGTGCGCCCGTACGGTCGGACACGAACGCGAGGACGGTGCCGTCAGGCGACCAGCACGGCGACTCGTTGTTGCCGGGGCCGGGGATGATGGTGCGCGCGTTCGTCCTCAGGTCGAGGGTCGCGATCTGGAAACGGTCGCCGACCAGCGTCGTGTAGGCGATCTTGACGCCGTCCGGGGCCCAGGCGGCCTCGTCGGCGTACGTGTCGTCGAAGGTGAGCCGGCGGACGTTCGTCCCCTCGGCGTCCATGACGTAAAGCTGGGGGGAGCCGCCCGCGTTCGACGTAAACGCGATCTGCCGGCCGCTCGGCGACCACGCGGGCTGCGTGCTGATCCCGAGGGTGTGGGTCAGCCGCATCGGCGTTCCGCCATCGACCGGCACGACGTAGACATCGGTCACGCCGGCCGCTCCGGCCGCGAACGCGACGGTCTTCCCGTCGGGCGAGAAGTTGGGGGACGAGTTGACTCCGGGGAGCGTCGAGAGCGTCTTCAGGTACCCCTGCGTCGGCCGGAGAACGAACAGCTGCGGCGGCCCGCGGAGGAAGCTCGTGAACGCGAGCCATTCGCCGTCGGGCGACCACGCCGGGGAGAGCGCGATCGACCGATAGGTCGTGAGCTGCTGCGCCTCGGTCCCGTCCCAGCGCATCACCCACAGCTCCTTGGCGCCGGTGCGATCGGAAACGAACGCGATGCGGGAGAGGAACGGGCCCGGGCGGCCGGTGAACAGGTGGACCAGTTCGTTCGCCAACGTGTGGGCCATCGTCGCCGCCAGGCTCACGGTGCCTTGGATGCGCCGCGAGTAGGCGACCTCGCCCGAGGTGAGGTCCCAGAGCCGGGTCTCGAGCACGAGCTGGTTGCCGGCGCCGGCGAAGCTGCCGTCGAGGAGGAACTGGGCGCCCACCGCGCGCCAGCGCTGGCGGGTCAGGGTCGGGTTGGTTGGGTCGACGACGACGAGCTTGGCGTTCTCCGCCGGGACGACGCCGACCACGGCGGTCTCGTCGAGATCCTTCCGGAGGGTCGCGAGGAGGAGCGCCGCCGCCGCCGGATCGGTCCCCGGGCGGGACGCGAACTCCGGGACGGCGATCACCACTCGGGACAAGCCGGGGTTGGTGACCTTGAGGTAGACCTCGTCCTGGGCGAGGGCGAGCTGCCCCACCGCCAGTGCGACCGCGAACAATGCCAGGGTCCTGTTCATCAAGGGCCAAACTCCAGGTGTAACGTCAATTCCGTCCCCCCGAACCCTTCCGGGAGGGGCGGGAACGGCGCCGCAGCATACACTGCCCGCAACGCCGCCCGGTCAAACGCCGGCGAGGCGCTCGCGGATTCCAGGCCGGCCTCGGCGAGGCGGCCGGAGCGCGCGATCACGCAGCGGACCTGGCACGTCGTTCCGGCGGAGGCGGGAGGCCGGAACCAGTTGCCCTCGATGAGCGCCAGCACGCGGTTGAGGTAGTACGAGAACGGGAACGGCTCCTCGCCGGCGCCTCCGGCCCCGAGCGCGATGCCGCCGGCCGCCGAGGCGATTGGGTTGGGGCCGCCCGGCGCGGCGCCGGGGGCGGCGGCGGGCGGCGCACCGGGCGCCTCCTCTGCGACAGCCGCCGGCGGCGGGACGGGCGCGCGCCGGGCCGGCCCGGCATTGGACACGACGTGCCGGGGGACCGGTTCCGCAGGCCTGGCGGGCCTGGTCTTCGCCGGGCGCGCCGGGGCCTGGGGCTTCGCGGGGGCGGCGGCGCGGGTGGGCGGTGTCCCGCCGCGAGCGACGGGGCCCGGGAGCGGGGCGGCCATGATGCGCACCTGGACGCTGGGGAGCGTGAGGGCGCGGCGGTGGTGCGTGGGGGAGAGGAGCAGGATCCCGGCCACGGCGAGGTGGATGCCGACGGCCCCGGCGACGGCCCAGCGCCAGGGCAGGTCGAGGCGGGCGCGTTGCTCGAGCTCGCTGGAAACCGGGTCGTTCATCGCTTCTCGGGGGGGACGGTGACCATCCCGATCTCCTCGACGCCCATTCGGTTCAGGGTCGCCAGGACGTCGACGACGAAGCCATAGGGGAGGCGTTGGTCGCCCTTGAGGTAGACGGGGCGCGGGCCGCCGGCCAGCAGCGGGCCGAGTTTGGCGGCGAGGAGATTGCGGTGCACCGGCTGGTCTCCGACCAGCACGAGTTGGTCGCGGGTGAGGGTGAGGACGATCGGCTCGGCGCCCTTGTGCGCGAGGGGGCTCGCCGCCTCGCGGGGGAGCTGGACTTGCAGGCCCTGGACCAGCATCGGCGCGGTCACGATGAAGATGATGAGCAGGACCAACATCACGTCGACGAGCGGCGTGATGTTGATCTCCGCCATGGTCTCGAACTCCTCGGATGAGCTCTTGAACGCCATTTGCCCCCCTCTCGGCTCCGCCGCCTGCAGGCGGTCTACGTAAACGTCCGCTCGGTGAGGTTGAGGAACTCGAGCAGGAAGTCCTCCATCAGTCCGCGTTGCCGCCGCAACGCCCCCAGGAAGGCGTTGTACGCGATGACCGCAGGGATCGCCGCGGCGAGGCCGGCGGCGGTATTGACGAGGGACTCGGCAATCCCCGGCGCCACCGTCACGATCGAGGTGGAGCCCGAGGCGGCGATGGCGTGGAACGTCGTCATGATCCCCCACACCGTTCCGAACAGCCCGATGAACGGTGTCGCCGACGCGGTCGTCGCCAGGAAGGGGAGGTAGCGCAAGAGCTTCGCCCCCTCGACGCCGATCGCCCGCTGCAGCGCGCGCTCCACCGCGGCCAAGCTCTTGATCTGGCCGGAGGTCTGGCCGGCGTGTTCCATCACGCGGACCTGGGCCTCGAGCTCGAGGTAGCCGGAGCGGAACACGCCCGCGAGCGGTGCCCCCGGGCTCTTGTTGGCCGCGGTCTGGACGTCGGCGAGACGGGTGGCGCGACGGAACTCCTGGATGAACGAGCGGTTCTCGGCGTCCGCGCGCCGGAGCTGAACGAGCTTGAGCAACATCAGGGTCCACGAGAACAGCGAAAACACGGCCAGGACGGCGAGCACCGACTTGGCCACCGGGCCGGTGGCGGCAAACGCCTGCGCGATTTCGTTCATGGGGAGGATTCTACGCGGGCGGGCCCGCCCCGCCAAACGGCCGGCGCCGGACGACCATGGTGCCCGCCAGGAGGTCATGCAGGCTCTTGCGGTCCCTGCGGAACAGCACGAGGAGGAACCCGAGCCCGAGTGTGAGGACCGTCACGAGGCCCGCTGCCAGCCGGAGGAGCGCCCGGCCGTAGCCGATCGGAAGGCGCTGGCGCCAGTCGAGCAGGCGAAGCCCGCAGAGCTTCATTCCGAGCGTGCCGCCGCGCCGCGCCCAGCCGTGCACGACGAAGTAGAAGACATACACGAGCCACAGCGCGCCGCACGCCCCGGCCAATACGGACTTGGCCTCCAGGCTCGTCGGCAGGGTGTCCGCCGGGAGCAGGTAGCGCTCCACGGCCAAGGTCGCGAGCAGCGGCGCGAACGGCACGAGGGACCCGAGAGCGAGAAGGACGGCATCGGCCCCGACCGCCAGCACCCGCCAGCCGAATCCGGCCGGCCTGGCGTCGGTCAGGCCGGAGGTAAAGCGGTCCCCGCTACCGTCCTCTCCGGTCTGGGACCGCGGCGGCGGCGCGTCGGCTGGTTCGATGCTGCCGCGCAGGGAGCCGAAGCGGACGGCGTCGCCGGCTGCGACGACGCACGGCGTCAGCACGCGCTCGCCGTTGAGGTAGGTGCCGTTGGAGGACCCGAGGTCCTCGAGCACCAGCGCGCCGTCCCGGAGGACGAACGCCGCGTGCAGCCGCGAGACCGTGTCCTCCCGCAGACGGATGTCGCACGAGCGACTGCGGCCGATGACGACCTTCTCGCTGTCGAGAGCGAATATCGTCTCGCCCAGCCGGAGGCGCAGGCGGACGGGCTCAGAAGGGCGAGATTCCACCACGCTCGTTGTGGATGAGCCACAGCCCCGAGTAGGCGCGCAGCAGGCGGAAACGGCAGCGGTAGAGCTGCTCGAGCTGATTGGTGTCGCCGCGGTAGAGCGCGTCGTCCACCAGCCAGGCGAAGCGGCGGTCGATCTCCGAGGCGCGCTGGAGCGATTGCGAGCCGCGTTCGAGCGTCTCGGCGAGGTGGTCGGAGCCCCTGCGGTGCAACCGGTCGATCTCGCGCGCCTCCTCGTCCATGCGGATCCGCAGCGCGGCCGCCTGCATGAGCAGGCGCGCTCGCTCGTACCCGATCGAGGCGGAGGGCGGCTGTCCGTCGAGGAGCCTCCGGCACGCCTCGACCTCGCACGCCTCGAGCCTGAGGGACGCGAGCTCCTTGGCAGTCACCGTTTCAGCGGCGGGACGGTCGTCCCCCACCAGTTCGAGCGCAAAGAGGATCTTGCTCACGTACTCCTGCAGCAACCCGTCCGCCTGGAATGGAGAAACCGGGACCTCGCCCGCGGCGGCCGCGGGATCGGGGTCCCCGGCGGAAGCCGGCGCGGTCTCGGCCTCGATCGGGGCGGGGAAGATCCCACCGAAGTGGGTGACGTCGAACTGCTCGAGGATCCGGTTGAGCGCCATCCTGAGCTTGAGGGCGTCGTCGCGGCGGAGGTTCTCGGTCTGCTTGCCGTGGTCGAAGCGCTGCTGTGCCGAGGCAAAGACCTCGAGCATCTCGCGCACGTCGGGCGTCGCGATCTCGGGGTGGCCGGAGAGCTGCTTCTCCAGCTCCCGCACCTTGTTGGTGTCGGCGAGCAGCGCGGCTTCCTCGTCCTCCCAGAGTTCGCGGAAGCGGTTCTTGATCGCAACGGTGGTCTCCAGCAGGACCGGCAGGAGCTGCGGGTGCAGCATCGTCTCGCCGAGACGCCGCTTGAGGGTGCGGAAGCGGTCGAGCGCCCCGCCCCCGGCGAGCTCGGTGAAGGTGCGGCAAACCAGGACCTCGCTCTTGAGGTCCGCGAGGGCGTGGACGAGGACCTCGAGTTCCTGCTCGGAGGCCTGGCTCGGCGGCAGCAGCTGGAGGAGCGGCTGGACGAGCCTCTGGATCTCGTGGCGCTCGCGCACGAGGCTGCCGTTGTCCCCACGCGGGATCTCGGCGAGGCGCGTGAACAGGATGTCCAGCTTGTCGAGGGTGTCCTCGCCGCCGTGACTCCCGTCGAGGTAGAATTTGATGATCGCCAGCAGGACCTTCTCGTCCTGATTGCGCAGCCGGTCGAAGAACCGGCGCAGGAGTGAGGGCTCGATCTGCTCGTCGACTTTGAGGAGCTTGCGGCCTTGGGTGTCGAGCCTGACGCCGAGGTGCGTCATCGTCTTGTCGGTACGGCCCGGTTCGGGGTGGCCGAGTTCCGAGCCGAGCTGGCGGAACTCGTTAAACAGAGACGGGAAATCGATTTCGATCGGGCAGGGCGAGTTGAAGAGATGCTTGAACAGACCCTGCAGATACTGGTAAAACGTCCACTGCGACCGACAACGGTCAGTCAACCGGACGTAACGCTGGTTCAGTTCGTGCAGGCCGAATTCGCTCATTTTGAGACTTCCGATCGCGAGTTTACACCAGGGACGGGGACGAAGGGAAAGGGGAGGTGGCCGGTGCTGGGTGAGACGGTGATCACGCACGACGAGATCCAACGGGCAGTGGCAGTCCTCGCCCGCGAGATCGACGCCGACCTGGAGGGACGGGAGCCAGTCTTCATCTGCGTCCTCAAGGGAGCAGTGTACTTCTTCACGGCGCTCACGCAGCGCATCAGGCATCCGGTGGTCGTGGACTTCATCCAGGCCTCGTCGTACGGCGCCACGACCGAGTCCTCCGGCACCGTCACCCTGATCAAGGACGTGACGGTGGACATCGCCGGCAAGGACATCTACGTCGTCGAGGACATCGTCGACACCGGTTTGACCCTCGCCGACGTGGTGGCGCTCCTGCAGGCGCGGCACCCCCGCTCCGTGCAGGTCGTCGCGCTGCTCTCGAAACCGTCGCGCCGCAAGGTCCAGGTGAGGCTCGATTTCGTCGGCTTCGAGATCGAGGACCGGTTCGTGGTCGGGTTCGGCCTTGACTTTGCCGAGCGCTTCCGTAACCTTCCGGAGATTCGGGAGTTCGTTCCGGACGGGGAGGCGACACCATGAGGGTCGGAGCGGAGATCGTTCATACGGACGCGGCGCCCAAGGCGATCGGCCCATACAGTCAGGCGCTCGCGGTCGGGGGATGGGTGTTCCTGTCGGGCCAGATCCCGCTCGACCCGGCCAGCGGCGAGCTGGTGGGCGGCGGCTTTGCCGGACAGGCGGCCCGGGCCCTGGCCAACCTCGACGCGGTGCTGACGGCGGCCGGATGCGACCGGACGGCGGTGGCGAAGGTGACAGTCTACCTGACCGACCTGGCCCGTTTCAGCGAGTTCAACGAGATCTACGCGGAGTTCTTCGGCTCGCACAGGCCTGCGCGCGCGGTGATCGGGGTGGCCGCATTGCCGCGCGGCGCCCAGGTCGAGGTCGAAGCTATGGCGGCACGCTAGTGGAGTTGTTGCATCAGGCTCGCGTGCTGGTTCGGGGCGCCGGGGAGTTGGGCAGCGGCGTGGCGGCGCACCTGGCGCGGCAGGGGTTCGGCCGTGTCCTCATGGTCGAGCGTGCGTTTCCGAAGGCCGTGCGGCGCCACGTCTGCTTCTCCGAAGCGGTGTTCAACCACGGCAAGACGGTGGACGGCGTGACCGCCCGTTTCGTGATGCTGCTCTCCGAGGTCGACCTCGTGCACGAGCTCGGCGACCTGGCGATCACGACCCAGCCTCTCCCCGAGGTGCTCGCCGCCTGGCCGCCCGACATCTTCGTCGACGCGGCGATGCTGCGCGCCAACTGGGGTCTCTCCCGTGAGCTCGCGCCACTCGTGATCGCCCTCGGGCCGGGCTACCAGGCGGGCAGGGATTGCCACGCCGTGGTCGAAACGGTGCGCGGCCCGCAACTCGGCCGTGTGCTCCTGGGGGGGCAGTCGCTGGCGCCGGAGCCTCCGGCGGAGATCATGGGCTTCACCCGGGAACGCGTGATCAAGGCGCAGCGGCCGGGAATCTTCCGGACCAACCACGACATCGGCAACCGCATCGAACGCGGCGAGAAGATCGGCGTCGTCGTCCTGCTCCTGACCCGAGAGGACCTTTACCGCGGCGTGCCGGTGGACTCGGAGTACCCGGTGGTGGCGCGCATCTCCGGCGTGATCCGCGGGCTGTTGCGCGACGGGGTGCCGGTGGAGACGGGCGACAAGATCGGCGATGTCGACCCCCGCGGCGTCACCGACGACCTCGAACACATCTCCGATAAGACCCAACGGGTAGCGGAGGGCGTCCTCGAGGCGATCGTCCTCAACAAGGACCGGGTGCAGCCGCGGGAACCGGCGCGAATATGAGAGAGCTGGACCTCGCCGGCGGGGTAGTGCTCGCCCTCGGCGGCGGGGGTGTGCGAGGGATCGCGCACCTGGGCGTGCTCGCGGAGTTCGAGCGCGCGGGTGTGGAGGTGTCGGGAATCGCGGGCACGAGTTCCGGCGCCATGATGGGAGCGCTCTGGCTCCTCAGCGGCGCGGAACCTGCGCTCCGGGCCGTGGGCAAGTTCGTGGCGGCGATGGGGGGCGATGACCCTCCCGATCTCGGGGGAGCCGCGGGCGGGCGTGGCCATCGCGTCTGGGGCCGTTTCCGGCACGGCGCGACGCTGCTCAAGGCAATGGCGTGGGGGCCATCGGTGACGGCGAACGAGCTCGCGGCCCGGATCGCGCTCCTCCTGCCTGACACTTCGATCGAGGCGTTGCCGCGGCCGTTCGCCGTCGTCGCGACCGACAGCGCTACCGGCGCCGAGGTGCGCCTGACGCGCGGCCCGCTCCGGCTCGCGGTCGCCGCCAGCTCCGCGATGCCGGGCCTGACCCATCCCGTTCTCTGGGCCGGCCGCCCGCTGCAGGACGGCGGCGCGGTCGCCGAAATCCCGGTGGGCGCGGCTCGCGACCTCGGCGGTCCGGTGGTTGCGGTCGAGGTGAGCGAGGCGCTGCCGCCGCTGGACCGCGGGGCCGAGCAGGTCCCGAGGGTGTTGTTCCGGGTGGCGGCGATGGGCTGGCAGGAGCTGCGGCGGCGGATCCTGGCCGAGGCCGACGCGGTCATCGCGCCCGCGGTCAACCACCTGCACTGGGCCGACTACGAGGCGATGGACGAAGCCGTGGCCGCTGGGCGGGCGGCGGCGCGCGAATTCCTTGCGCGCCCGGAGTGGCGGTAGGAGAGTTCTTAGCCCGCGGGGCAAAACAGAACAGCCGCACGCAGTGAAGAGAAGTCGCGAGCCAGCGGTATCCGGCGGCAGGTCGCGGCGCAAGAGAAGACAGCGGGCGGTGGAAGTGTGGAGTTCTATCCCCGGTGGTGGCGGCGAGCGGCCGTTGGCGACTCGAGTGCGGGTCCTTGGAGCGGGTGGGGGAGGTTGGCCGCTCAGCGGGGAGCGTCGGTGCCAGCGACCGCGAACGACGGCATGACGCCCCCGAGGACGCGGACGGTGTCGCGGGCGATGACGCGTTCCTCGTTCGTCGGGATGACCGCCACGGCCACGCGCGTGTCGGGGCGCGACACGAGGACCTCCTTGCCGCGTGGAGCATTGCGGTTGGCGTCCTCGTCCAGTTGGATCCCGAAGAAGTCCATCCCCGCCAGCGTGGTCGCACGGATGAGGGGTGAGTTCTCGCCGATGCCGCCGGTGAAGGTCACGGCGTCGAGGCCGCCCATGGCCGCCGCGTACGCCCCGACGTACTTCCGGATCCGGTAGCAGAAGATGTCGAGCGCCAGGCAGGCGCGCTTGTTCCCCGTTGCGCACGCCGCTTCGATCTCGCGCATGTCCGAAGAAACGCCGGAGACGCCATACAGGCCGGAGTGCTTGTTGAGCATGGCGTTGAGCTGCGCGAGCGTGACCTCCTCCATGGCCAGGACCCACGGCACGATGGCCGCGTCGAGGTCGCCGCAGCGGGTCCCCATGAGCAGGCCTTCGAGAGGCGTGAACCCCATCGAGGTGTCCACCGAGTGGCCGCGGTCGACGGCGGCCATCGAGCAGCCGTTGCCGAGGTGGCAGGTGACGATCCTGAGATCCTCGATCGGGCGGCGGAGCAGATTGGCGGTGCGGATCGACACGAAGCGGTGCGACGTGCCGTGGAAGCCGTAGCGCCGGATCGCCTGGCGGGTGTAGAGCTCGTATGGGAGACCGTAGACAAAGGCCTTCGGCGGCATCGACTGGTGGAACGCGGTGTCGAAGACGGCGATGTGCGGTACGCCCGGCAGCAGGCTGCGGGCCGCCGTGAGGCCGCGCAGGTTGTGCGGGTTGTGGAGCGGCGCCAGGACGACGCACTCCTCGATCATCGCCTCGACCTCGGGGTTCACCAGGACCGAGGAGGCGAACTTCTCGCCGCCGTGCACCACCCTGTGGCCCACCGCCTCGATCTCGGCGACGTTGCCGAGGACGCCGTGCTCGGGGTTCACGAGCACCTTGAGGACGCGCTCGATGGCGGCGCGGTGCTCGAGGATCTCGGCGATCTCCTGGTGCGGCTTGCGATCGGGGACGTCGAGCGACAGGCGGGAGTCGGACAGGCCGATCTTCTCCACGGCGCCGCGGGCGAGAGTGAGGTCGGCGTTGGCCTCGATCATCTCGAGCGAGGTTTCGATGACCTGGAACTTCACCGACGAAGAACCACAGTTGAGGACGAGGACTTTCATGCGTCAGCTCCCATCGTCGTGCAGCGTAATCGGAACCGGACCGTTCAGGAGAGCTTCGGGGTGTCGTCGGGGAGCCGGTCGAGCCGGCTGCGCTCGCTGTCGTAGGTGAAGAACCCCTTGCCGACCCTGGCGCCGGTATGCCCGGCCCGGACGAGCTTCCGGATGACCGGGCACGGCCTGAACTTGGTTTCGCCGGTCTCGTGGAAGAGGTGCTCGAGCCAGTTGAGGATGCGATGCAGCCCGGTACGATCGGCCCACTCCAGGGGCCCGTACCTGAAGTCGTACCCGAGCTTGATTGCGAGGTCCACCTCGCCGGCGCTGGCCACGCCTTCCATGACGACGTGGGCCGCCTCGTTGATGAGCGGCATGATGACACGTGTCGTGATGAACCCCGGCGACTCGAACTCCTGGATCGGCACCTTGCCCAGGATCCGGACGAAGCGGCGCGCGGTCTCGAACGCGTCGTCGCTCGTCACCTGGCCCTTGACGACCTCGACGACCCTGGTGGTGGTGACGGGATAGAGGAAGTGCATCCCGAGGACGCGCTCGGGGTGCTGCAGGCCCTGGGCGAGTTCGCTGATCGACAGGGTGGACGTGTTGATGATGATCGGGATCCCGGGTTCAAGAACGGCGTCGAGCTCGAGGAGCAGCTGTCTCTTTGCGTCGTAGTCCTCGTTGATCGTCTCGATGAGCAGGTCGCAGCCCGCCGTCTTCGGCAGCTCGGTTGTGAACTCGATGCGCGCCAAGATCGCTCTCTTCTCGGATTGCGTCAGCCCCCACCGCTCGATCTCGCGGTCGAGGTCGACCCCGAGGAGTTCGGCGACCTTGTCGGTGCGTTCCGGGCTGATGTCCCGGACGATGACGCCGAGGCCGGCCTGGGAGACCCGAGTTGCGATCGAGCGGCCCATCATCCCGCCGCCGACGACCGCGATGCGGTGCAGCTCACGTTCGCTCATATTGTGAAATCTAGCGCAAGCGCGGCCGGCTGTCAACGCCGTGGTAGCATGCGATCGATGGAGGAACGCTCGATCGCCGCTGCTATCTTCGGGTTCCTGTTCGCCGCCGCCCTCGCAGTTGCGGCCGAGCCGGCGCGCCCGGAGTTTCCCTCGATCGAACTTACCGACCTGTCCGGCCAGACCGTCCCCCTCAAGAACGTGCTCGGCACGGCAACCGTCCTCAACTTCTGGGCCACCTGGTGCGGGCCGTGCCGGCTGGAGATGCCGGAACTGCAGAAGCTCTCCAATGAGTTGGGCGGAAAGGGGTTGGTTGTCCTGGCGGTGAACGTGGACCTGCCGCCGGCGCCGGAGGAGGTAGGGGTTGCCGGCCAGCTCGCGGTGGTCAAGCCGCACATCGAGGGTTTCCTGACGCGGTCCGGCATCACGCTGCCGGTGTTCCTGGTCGATGGGAAGACGCAGATGACCCTGGCCATCAACCAGATTCCGTTCTCGGTCCTGCTCGATCGCGAGGGGAGAGTTGTGCGCGTCTATCCGGGCTACTCGGCGGAGTCGGTGCAGGATATGCGCCGCCAGTTGCTCGGGCTGTTGGCCGAGCGCTCGGGAAAGAGAGGGAAGTGACATGCGCCGATTACTGTTCGTGCTCTGCCTGGCTGTTGCAGCGCCTTGGGCGTTTGCGCAGGGGACGCCCAACACGGTGGAACTGACCCCCACGGTCGGGTACTGGTTCGGCGACACGATCTCGCGCGGGACGATCAACACGGTGCCGTTCGACGTCACCGTGGACGACGCCCCGTCGTATGGTCTTCGGATCGCGTACAGGTTCACGCCCAGCTGGGCGTTCGAGGGGTTCCTCGCGCGCGGCCGCGCCGACCTCATCACCGGGCACCGGGAGCTCTTCGGCGGGCAAACCCGGGTCGGCAGGATGGAGATGACCACGGCCGAGGCGAACATGGAGGTCAGCTTCGGCCACAGCCGGCTGGTACCGTTCCTGGCCGGAGGCATCGGGGCGATGCGGCTCGAGCCGACACTCGACGCCGCCGGCGGCGGGACCCTGTCGTCGGACACACGCTTCGTCGGTGACTTCGGCGGCGGGCTGAAGCTCTTTTTCACCCCTCAGATCGCCCTCCGGCTCGACTGGAGAGGGCACAGCGTCAACATCGACAACCGGAGCGACTGCAGCTGGTGGGGCGACTGCTCGTACGACCGCAACTGGTTGACGTTCACGGAGGTCGGGCTCGGCCTCACCTTCGTCCTCTGACGCGCGCATGCGACCCTGCCTGTGGTGGCGGGCGGTGCCGGCGGGCGCGCTCGGGCTCGCCGTATTTCTGGCGGGCGTGTCTCGAGCGGAGCAGCCGCCCGAAAAGGGGATGTTCCGGGCCTCCGCCGAGGTGTCGTCGATCCTGGTGCCGGTGACGGTGAAGGACAGCCGCGGCCGCTTGGTGGCGACGCTCGAAAAGGAGCGGTTCCACCTCTTCCTGGACGGCATCGAGTTCCCGATCAAGTCGTTCTGGCGCGAGGGCGGGCTGCCGATTTCCTACGCCTTCGTCGTGGACACCTCGGGTTCGATGAACGGCCGGCGGCTCGCCAGGACCAGGGACGCGATCATGGAGTTCATGCGGGAGTTGCGGCCGGATGACGAGGTGTGCCTGATCACATTCGGAGGCGGCGAGGTCAAGCGCCGACTCGCCTTCGGGACCGACCCGGGGTTGTTGCCCAGGGTGCTCGAGTCGCTCAAAGGCTACGGCACCACGGCGCTCTACGACATGTTGACGGCCACGCCGCAGGTCATGGAGGGGGCGCACAACATCCGGCGGGTGGCGCTCCTGTTCACCGACGGGGTGGACACCGCCTCGACGATGTCGCCGGCGGACGCCGTGAAGATCCTGGAGGGGCTGACCGACCCGCTCTACGCCCTGGGTATCGAGCCGCCGCCGGCCGAGGAGGGTCCGCCCGATAGCTACGAGGAGGCGTTGGCTCGGTTTGCGGCGGCATCAGGCGGGCGTTACCTGCGCGTGGACACCGCCGCGAAGCTCCCTGAGTTCGCCCGCGCGCTGCGGCAGGAGCTGACGATGCGGTACATCATCACGTTCGATCCTTCGGGGTTGGGGATGGTGAAGTGGCGCAGGCTCGAGGTCACGGTGGACGGCGGCTACACGGTCCTCGCGCGCCAGGGGTACCGCGGGACGCTGCCCTGAAACGAGGACGACAGGTCTTGACAGATCAAGGGAAAGCTGTGCTATAACAGCTACGTTGCTACGAGCGT
>Ga0209540_10001964_pt1 | contig 14896 bp, 11 predicted proteins | sample BarGraIncu01121A_FD_184501 | JGI IMG/M metagenome (GOLD analysis project Ga0209540, IMG submission 184501) | Arctic peat soil microbial communities from Barrow, Alaska - Barrow Graham LP Incubations 011-21A (SPAdes) (version 2) | ecosystem: Environmental > Terrestrial > Soil > Wetlands > Peat... | reverse complement strand
TGACAGTGATGGACAGGACCTGCCGCGGGGCGGAAGGATAAGTCAACGGCGCGGCGGCCAGACTCAAAGTAGCGTCCTTGGGCGCGTCCAAGGGCAAGTAGAGGTCGTCGTCGGTGGCGGTAGCCCAGAAAGCGCCGGCGCCGTAGACTTGCTCGCCTGGCAGCACATCCCAGCCCTGCCCGAGGTAGGGCTCTAGGTTCGCCGCTCCCAGGTCCAGCCGGAACGGGAATGGAACGGCCGGCTGCTGAACGTGGTAGGCCAGGATGCCGTCTTTCTCCCAGAACGCCGGCTTCTCCAGCGGCAGCACCTGAAGCGCGTAATCCTGTGTCTTCTGCCAGGTGTCCTGATAGGGATAGCCGCCGGCGATGGGTGGAAAAGTGATGAAGTAGCGCACATCATACAGCGCCATCAGGGCCGCCGCCTGCGAGCGGGCGGCCGCATCAACTGCGGGTGCAACATCCTGATACATCTCCAGGCGCGTCAGCGCCTGGAAGAGCGCAATGCGGCCGAAGTAGTCCATCTGGAAGGCCGGGGCCCGGCTGATGTTGCCGCCAATGATCGGCTTGCCATGAACGGATTGGTAATACTGGATCTGCGTTCGCTCGCTGCCCAGCACACCAAAGCTGTTGCGCCACCCCAATGGCAGTTGCAGCACGGAGAAATCGCCCGGCTCGGCGGCGATCTGAGTATAGACCTCCGGCACGCGCGCGTCCGTGGTTGGCAGGGGCAGAGCCAGGTGCTCGACGAGCAACGCCACAGCGACGCCGGCGGCGACCGCCGGCGTCGCCCAGGCGCGCGGCGTGGCAAACTGAGTCCGCCGGGCAGCCGGAGCGACCACGATGCCCAGGGCCAGGCTGCCCCGCTCCTGGCCAGCTGCTTTTCCGTTGCCAGCCCGGCCTTCCCCCCGCCTTTGCCAGGCCTCCACCCCGCCGAGCAGCCATGCGGCGCCAAAGGCGACCAGCACGGCCAAAGTCAGCATGAGGATCAGGCTGTTGCGGTTGGGGGCTCGATTGGCGTTGAGGATGGGGATGAAGTGCAGCAACGCGAAAGGCAGCGGAACGCTCACGCCTTCGGGAAGCAAGTTGTCAAGGCTGAACCGATAGCGCCCCGCGACCTGCAGCAGCGGCCCGAGCGCCAGGACCGCAAAAACCAGCGTACCCCAGATCCACGGGGCGACGTCCGGCAGCCGGGCGCGACGGCTCGCCCACCATCCGCCGGCGAACGCCAGCGCCAGCGTAACCCAACCCAGGAAGACGGTGTTGATGTCGCTGAAGCGCCCCTTGCCCTCCACCACCGCGCGCAACGCGGCCTGCCAGCCGGGCGGCGAGAAGTTGTCATTCCCCCAGGCGGCCTGGCCGGCGACGTCCGCATTGCCGGCCTGGCCGGAAGCCGTCACGCCGCCGATGCCGGCGGGAGCCAGCAACGGGTTGAGATCGGTCGGCGAAACAAGGCCGGCGAGGTCCGCGCTCAGTTGCACCGTTTCGCCCCAGCCGCTCAGCGCATACTCGGCCTTTGCCAATTCACCGGCGACTGGCAGCAGGACCGGCGACCAGATAGCCACGGCAACCGCGGCTGCCAAGACGATCCGCAGCAGTGTGGCAGCCCGCGCTCGCAGTGTGCGCCATGAAGCCAATAACACCACGAGCGAGAACATGCCCAGCAAGGAGGCGTAGGTCATGTCTGCGAGGGCAGCCAGCGCAAAAAAGAGGCCCGCCAGGGCCGCGTTCCTGTAACGCGTCTCGCGCAAAGTCTTGAGTAGATAGACGATGTAGAACGGTACCCATTGGCTGGTGACGAAGTTATAGTGTCCCAATGCGGCGTATATCGCACGGTTGGAGCCGAAGGCGTAGACCAGGCCGGCCAGAAACGCGGCGAGGCGCAGGATATGCAGGTTCTGCGTATGGACTTTGGCCGCGAAAGCACGTCGCAAGACGTAAAACGCCAACAGGTAGGTCCCGAAACCGCTGAGAATGGTGCTCAGCAGCAGCGTCAGATTACTTGCCAGCGGCAGATTGGCGGCCAGGTCGAGCGGGAGGGCGACCAGGGCATTGAAGAAGTTGAAGGTATAAAGGGTCAGATTCGTGCCAAGCGGGAACCAGATCAGGTTGCTATGCAGTGGGCTCGTGTGCAGATCAAGCAGCGCGTGCTTGAAATACCAGATATTCCAGAGGAAAGTGGATTCATCGAACGCCCAGGTAGCGGTCCCGGGGACACGGTCGCTCAGGTGGGCCACGAGCGGCCAGCTAAGGCCACCGGCCAGCAGCGTGCAGGTGGCCAGCACGGCCCAGGTGGCGCGCAAACGCGGCGCCGGCCGGCTCTCATGGCCGGAGTCAAGCACAGTCATGGACGGATAGTATCATAGGGCGCATTCACGCGCAAACAGGGTGCGCCTGGACCCCTGCCTGGTTCGCGGGCGGTGGACAGGCCGCCCGAGACAAAACCGGATCGAGGCTGCGACTGGCTCACTGTACTATGACCTGGTGCCAGCCATCGCTGACCGCGCCGAAGGTGAGCGGCTCGCCGCTATCAGCATGCACCAGGCGCAAGCGTAACACCCGGGGCATCTGGACACCCGCTAGGTCGAGGGTATGGCTCGTCAGAAAGCCGCCACCCGCGACCCATTCCGGCGCGCGAAAGCCGTCGAACGGTACGCTGGCCCGCCAGTCGGCCCCGGTCGAAGCCTGGCCGGCCAGTTCCAGGCGATAGCCGGCCCAGTCTTCGGGCTGAGGTCCGGTCGTATGCCAGCGAAGACGCAATTCCGGTTGTGCATCCGACCCGGCTGCCCAGGCGGCGCCTGTCAGGCGAAGGTGATCGGTGAAGCTGATCGCTCCCGACGCGCCCACGGTGGCAGGGCCGGGCTGCAGCTCAACGACCGTCAGCGCGGGCTTGCCATCCGGCCCCAACACGTGGTCGCGCACCGTCCCTTCTCTTGCCAGGGTGTCGCGGGCCAATTCCCCGGCGGGCGAACTGGCTGCGATCAGGTAGGTCGCCGGCTCGTCGGGGGCAGGCAGTGGCAAGCTGACCCGCGCATCGAACCAGCTCAACTGCGGATCTTGTTGCTGGAAATAGCGAGTGACAGTCGCTTGCTCGTGTAACAGCATAAAGGTCGGATGCCGATAGATGTCCGACGAGAGGTAGACGTGGCCGGGCGGGTTGTGGGCCGCGAGCCAGCCTGAGGCGGCCATCATATCGCCCTCAAAGGCGTCGAAAGTTGCCGGCGACGAGGCCCAGACACCGAAGTAGTCGCGATAAGCCAGCCCGGCGTGGATCAGGAGGGCCAGGACACCAACGGCCAACAGAGGAGCGGCCGTGCGCAGGAGCGAAGGCTGGGACGAGCGCGGAGCCCCTCCCAGCCGGCGATCAGGGCCCGTCGGGCCAGCGGCTTGCTCCTGGGTCCCCGTGCCGCGCGCTTGCGCCGTCGGCAGAAGACGGTTCACGGCCCATGCCAGCCCACCGCCCAGCAGAGCTACGCCGGCGGCCGGGAAGAAGAACACGCCCGGGATCGTGCCCAGCACACGCGGCAGAGTGGGGAAGCGGTCAGTGGCCAGAAAGGACGGCAAGAGCAGCGCGGGCCACCAGGCGAGCAGGAACAGGGCCACCGGCTGGCGCCAGAACCAGAGAAGCGTAAGGATGCCCAGCAGAGCGAGGACGGCGCTGAACGGATCAAACACGGCCCGGCCGGGCAGGTTGTAGAACTGAGCCGTATCGCCACTGCCGGGCACGAAGAACTGCAATACGTTGGCCAGCGCGGCCTGGGCCATGCGCTCCAGCGGATTACCACTGCCCAGTGCTGTGACCGCGCTGGCGCGCTGGCTGAAACTGCCGGGGTGCTGCAAGAAATAGAGAGCCAGCGGGGCAAACACCAGGCCGGCCACGACGTACAGCAGGAGAATCCAACGCCAGTAGCGCGACCAAAGCGAATCGGCTTGCCGCCCGGGCAGCCGCGCGCTCAACCACTCGAGCGCCAGGAACCCCGCGAGGAAGAACGGCAGGAAGCGACTGGCGGTATAGAAATGCAGCGAAAGGCCAAGGAACAGGCCACTGATGGCAAACCAGGCGATAGATGAAGGGCTGGCCGCCTGCGCCTGAGGAATGCGCGTTAATTCGGCCGGCCGGTTTGCCAGACGAGCAGGAACCCAGTTTGTCCTGGCGGCAGGCAACTGGGCGGATCTTATGCCCGGCGCCCACTCTATTCGGGGAGGCGCGTCGCCCAGCGCTTTGTCGCCCAGGTTGATCGCCCGCCAGAAGGCTGCGAAAGCCAACGCCGCACACAAGGGTGTAAAGACACCGCGGATGCCAAAGCGGCTGAAATGGATGTGCCAGTAGGAGGTGCTGACATACAGCGCGGCGATCAAAGGAATGAAGGATAACAGGGTTCTCTGCAACCCTTGGTCCTCGGGTGTTCTTCGCCGCCAGGCGGCCATCAACTCGCAGCCCAACCAGTATGTTGCCAGCCCGGTCAGTATGCCGGCAAGGACCGAAGGCAAGCGTAGCGCGAGCGGCGTAATACCCAGCAGACGGAAAGCCCCGGCTACCAGCCAGATATACAAGCCTTCCCGCCCAAAGTTGGCAGGAAAGAACACGGCTCCTCGGCCTGCCAGCACATCCAGGGCGTCCAGGCCATCGGTCGCTTCATCACCGAAAAGCCCCGGCGGCAGGCTGCCGATCTGCCATAATCTAAAAAAACCGGCAACCACCAGGATCAGCGCCAAATGCAACCAGGGATTGAGGTACCAGGGGCGACGTTGACTATCCAATGGGAAGTTCCTCGCGTGCTACTTTATCGGTTTACGGCCCAGAACCCAGCGATGGTGCGCCCAGACCTGCTTGATCCGCCAGGGCAGCCGGGCACGGTCCAACCAGGCAAATTTCATCACGCGCTCGTAGAGGTCGGGCTGTTGTCCCAGGTAATAGGCCATCGTCGACCATTGCCACCCCTGCCCCTGGAATCGCCCTTGCAGTTTCTTGGAACGGAGGCCCAACCTGCTGAGCAGTTCGCTGGCCGGCATGACCGTGTCCGGCCAGGGTGGCACGTCCAACACGCCCTGGCCAAGAATCTGCACGCCCTGGCTCTGCAGCTGGCGGCGGATCATCCCAATGTCTGTCCAGCGCTCGTTCACTTCCTTGACGAACTCAGGCTCGACGACGTACTTGCGGAACAAGTAGCCCACCTGCAGCGGATTGGGCACGGCGATGAAAATCAGATCGTTGGCGCAACGCACCAGTTCGCGCAGGCAAGCTGCCGGATCGGCCAGGTGCCAGAGCGCAGCCCAGTCCCAGACAAGGTCGAATGAACGGTCAGGGAACGGCAGGCAAGACCAGTCTTGCACCAACGTGAAGTTGGCAGTCAGCGCCAACTCTCCCCAGATGCGTTGCACGCCGGTCAATCGCTCCGCATTGTCCTCGACGAGCGTGACCGGGCACTTGAGGCGCGCCAATGAGACACTATTGATACCGCTCACTCCGGCCATGCCATACAACGGCGCTTCCATCACCCTTTGGAAACCATAGCGGCCTTTGAGATAGAGCAGGAAGTCGTTCAAGATGAAGCGCTCGTAGACCAATCCAAGCCCTTCATTATAGTCCGTGAGGTATTTCTTCCAGGTGGGTGCTATCGTCATGAATGTTGTGTCCGTTCGGGTGGTTGTCTCCTCTGCGCGGATGGCCACAGAGCGCCAGTGTACCACGAATTTCGGCATACGCGAAACGATGATATAATGTGTTGACTCGCTATCCACCGTATGGAGAAGACCTGTGCCCCGCGAATCCTTTGACGCTCAATTAGCCGCGCTGAAAGAACAATTACTTAACCTCGGCGCGATGGTTTCCAACTCGCAGAAACTTGCCGTTCAGGCCCTCGCCGAGCGCGATGAGGACCTGGCGCGGGAAGTAATCGCGGGCGACCAGGCCGTCAATCAGGCGCAGCGCGACATCGACGAGCATTGCCTGTTTCTCATCGCCAGCCAGCAGCCGGTGGCGCGCGACCTGCGGACCATTATGTCCATCTCCGCCATCAGCACGGATCTTGAGCGCATGGCCGACCATGCCAAGGGTATCGCCGTGCTGACGCTCAGGCTGGCCGATCAACCCCTGCTAAAGCCGTTGATCGATGTGCCGCGCATGGCCGAAATCGGGCGCGAGCTGCTTACAGGGCAATTGGACGCGTTTGTGCGCGGTGATGTGGAAGCAGCAAAGGTTCTGGCCGCCCGGGACGACGAAGTTGATCAGCTCAATGACCAGGTATTCCGCGAGCTTTTGGTGATCATGATGGGCGACCCCCGCACGATCACGCGCGCGACCTATCTCCTGTGGGTCGCGCATGACCTGGAACGCTTCGCAGACCGGACTACTAATATCGGCGAGAGGGTGATTTTCCTGATGACCGGTCGCATTGTGGAACTCAACGAGACGAGCAAAAGCGGACGCTGACACGACGAAGGACGAGCGACGAAGAGCGAAAGGCTAACTTGCTTCGTCTATTGTCCTTCGTCCTTGGTCCGAAGAGGGGGCAAGGATGGATCTGACACAACTGAGCCAGATGGTGACCTGGCTGGACGAAGAACACCGCCGGGACCGCGAAGAGATCGCCAAGCTCGACCAACGGCTGCAGGGCATGACGATCGAGAACCAGGAACAGGCGAGGCGCATCCAGGACCTGGAAGGCCGGTTGGCCAACACCCAGGCGCAGCTAACCCGTTTCACCCAGATGGACCAGGCGCTGCAGCAGCTGAAGAACGAAGTAACAGTGCTGATGAGCAAGGAGACCGAAGCCCGGCTGCAGACAGAGCGCGAAAACGATCGGGCGCGGGCCGGCGAACGCGAGACAGTCGCGCGGGCGATTGCCGAGATCCGAAAAGAATTGCCACGGTTCGGGCGCATCGACGAGGAATTGGTCACCCGCCAGGCCGAAGATCAGCGGCTGGGTGAGACGATCCTCGCCCTGCGCCAGTCTATCAATAATGTGAGCAAGGATCTGGACGATCGCACACGCACCCTGCCCTACGTGATCGAACAGCGCGCCCAGGACAACAAGCGCATCGCGGCCGTTCAGGCCGAAACGGTGGAACTCTTCAAACGCACTGACACTGTGCCGGGCAAGCTGGCTATCCTCGAAGAAAGGATTCAGCGCCTGGAGCGTGATCTGGAGAAGATCCGGCCAGTTCCCGACGTGCTGCGGCGCGAACAACACACTTTTATCGAAGCGCAGAAGCTGGGCGAAGTCGAACGCGGCCGGCGAATGGAACAGTGGGAGGCAGCTTTCATCGAGCAGAAGAAAGCGATCGAAAGCCAGATAGTGCGGATGCGAGAGTTCGCCGCCCAGTATGAAGCTTCGCAGCGCGCGCTCAAGAGCCTGGAGGAATTTCAGGGGCAAATCCTGCGCGGCCAGAAACAGGTTTCCGAACTGCAGCGGCTGGCCGAGGAGCGCCAGCGCAAGGAACTGGCTGCCTGGCAGACCGAAAACGAACAACGCTGGAAAAAAGAGCTCTTACGCTGGGAGTATGCCACCCAGGAGCAGCAGAAAGCAACTGCGAAGATCGTGGAGCGCTTCCCTCCGATCGAAAGAGCGACCGCCCTGATACAACGAGACCTCGAAGCCTTATGGAAACTGCAGGCAATGTTGGGCAGCCAGCAAATGCAGTCCGTACAAAAACTGCTGGACATGCTCGGGCATGGCGTCGACGAACGACCGAAGATGGAGTCATAGACTCACATGCGAGTTATCGGCACCGCCGGCCACGTGGACCATGGAAAGTCTACGCTGGTCCACGCGTTGACGGGCATTGACCCCGACCGGCTGCGCGAGGAAAAAGAGCGAGAGATGACTATTGACCTGGGCTTCGCCTGGCTGACTCTGCCGGGTGACGAACAGGTCGGGGTGATCGATGTGCCCGGACACATCGACTTCATCAAGAACATGCTGGCCGGCGTAGGCGGCATTGATGCCGCCCTTTTCGTTGTCGCGGCCGATGAGGGGGTCATGCCGCAAACCAGCGAGCACCTGGCCATCCTGGACCTGCTACAGGTGCGCAACGGAGTCGTTGCGTTGACGAAGGTCGACGCAGTGACCGAGGAGGGCTGGCTGGACCTTGTGCAGGCCGACCTGCGTGCGACCCTGGCGGGGACGTGCCTGGCCGAGGCGCCCATCATTCCGGTGTCCGCGCGTACGGGCTCGGGCCTGGACGTGCTGAAACGCGCCCTCGCAGCCGCCCTGGCCGGCGTCCCACCCCGGCAGGACAAGGGCCAGCCGCGCCTGCCCATCGACCGGGTCTTCAGCATCTCGGGGTTCGGTACGGTAGTCACCGGCACGCTGGCCGACGGGCAGTTCCGCGTTGGAGATGAGGTGGAGATCGTGCCCGGCGGGCTAAGAGCGCGGGTACGCGGACTGCAAACCCATAAGAAAGCCGCTGAGGTAGGTCTGCCGGGCAGCAGGCTGGCGATCAACCTGACGGGAGTGCACACGGACCAGTTGCAACGTGGTCAGGTGGTGACGCGCCCGGGCAGCCTTCGGCCCACGACCCTCGTCGACGTTCAAATGCGCCTGGTCCCCTCCAGCCTATCATTGGGTGGCGATGCCGCCCCACCCTTGCGTCACAACCAGCCCGTGGATTTCTATAGCGGCGCGGCCGAAGTGCCCGCGCGCACGCGCCTCCTCGACGCCGAACAAATCTTTGCCGGCGGCTCAGGCTGGGTGCAGTTGCGGCTGGCGGAACCGGTGGCCCTGGCGCCCGGTGACCGTTTCATCATTCGGCAGGCGTCGCCGAGCAGGACCCTGGGCGGGGGCCAGGTTGTCAACCCGCATCCGTCACGCCGCTGGCGCAGATTCCAGCCGGAAGTCATCGCGCAGCTGGAGACCTTGGCTCGCGGCACGCCGGAAGACCTGCTGCTACACGCTTTGTCCGGCTCGGGACCCATCACCCTCAAAGCGGCCGTCGCGAGAGCGGGGATGGATGCGGCCACGGCCGAGAGCGCGCTGTCCGTTATGATCGAAAACGGGCAGATCGTCCCGTTCGGCGCCGTCGTGTCCCCATTGACCGCCAGCAACACGCCGGCGCTTTCGGTGGGTGGTTGGCATGAATTGGCTGCCCGCATGGAACTGGCGCTGAACGACTTCCACACGCAGTATCCATTGCGCGGTGGCATGGCGCGCGAGGAACTGAAAAGCCGCGTACAGGGTCGCGACAGATGGCCCGCCAAGCTGTTCAACGAGATGCTGGCACGCGCCGCAGCGGACCAGGTCCTGGTGGAGGCCGGCGGAGAGTTGCTGGCCCGACCGGATTTTCAGGCCACATTTAGCCCGTCACAACAGGCCCGGGTTGATGCGCTGCTGGCTGCTTTCCGCCGACAGCCGTACGCGCCGCCCTCGATGGCTGAGAGCGTGGCACAGACCGACGCGGAGATCATCAGCGCGCTGATGTACCAGGGAACGCTGATCCGCCTGAGCGACGACGTGTTGCTATTGGGGGAGACCTACAACGAAATGCTCGGGCGGATCGTGGATCACATCAAGCAGACCGGAAGCATCACAGTGGCACAGGTGCGGGATATGTTCAACACCAGCCGCAAGTATGCCCTGGCGCTGATGGAGCACATGGACGAGCGCAAGATCACGCGCCGCGTGGGGGATGAACGAGTCCTACGCTAAGCGCTATTCTGCGCCGACGATGTGTTCGTAGATGGATTGCAGGTCTTCTTCCGAGAAGAAGTGGATGACCAGTTTGCCGCCACGCCGGCCGCGGCTGAGGGACACCTTGGTGCCCAGGGCCGCCCGGAAAGCGTCCTCCAGGCGACGGGTATGGAGAGAGTCGGGATCGTCCGCAGCCCCCGGCTCCACCTCTGGCGCGACATCCGCCGCCTCGGCTAACCGGCGCACCAACTCTTCGGTTTGCCGCACGTTCAACTGGCGGGCTACCACCTGGGTCGCCGCCTCGACGATCATCTCATCATCAGCCAGGCCCAATAGCGCGCGCGAATGGCCTTCGCTCAGCACACCCTCGGCCAGCAGTTTCTTGACCGGCTCGGGTAAGCGCAGCAGGCGAAGGAGGTTGGCGACCGCCACACGGCTCTTGCCCACACGCTCGGCCACCTGGTGCTGGGTCAGCCTGAACTCGGTTATCAACGCCTGGAAAGCAGTCGCCTCTTCCAGCGGGTTCAGATCCGCCCGCTGGATGTTCTCGACCAGGGCCAGCTCGAGCACCTCTTCCGACGTCGCCTCTTTCAGCAGCACCGGCACAGTGCTTAGCCCGGCCAATTGCGCCGCACGCCAGCGCCGCTCGCCGGCGATGAGCTGATAGGGAGCGGGATCGGTCGCGCGGGCGCGCGTGACTATTAGCGGCTGGATGACCCCGTGTTCACGGATGGAGGCCGCCAACTCTTCCAATGATTCGGGCGCGATAGAGGAGCGCGGCTGCTGAGGGTTGGGAACAATGTCGCTGACGGGCACATCGAGAACGGCGTTGGCCGGCTCGATGCGCGCCTGTGGTTCGGTTGAAGGCCCGGACGCACCTGCTGACGGGATCAGCGCCCCCAGACCTCGACCAAGACCTCGTGTCTGCGTGCTCATCGCCCTCCCTCCTTACGGCCTCCCGGCACCGGCGCCTGCCGCCTGGGCATGCGCTACGCGGCCCTCCTCGCGTGCCATCAACTCCTCCGCCAGCGCCGCATACGCCTCCGCACCGGAAGAATGCGGTGCATAGGTCAGTATCGTTTGACCGTGGCTGGGCGCTTCGCTCAACCGCACGCTGCGGGGTACCACCGCATGAAATGTTTGATCGGGGAAATACTTGCGTACCTCGTCGACTACCTGGGTTGCAAGGTTGGTACGCGAGTCGAACATCGTGAGGATCATACCGCTGATGAAAAGGTGCGGGTTGAGTTTTTCGCGCACGAGTTGAACGGTCTGCCACAGCCGGCCCAGACCCTCCAGGGCCAGGTACTCGCACTGGATCGGCACAATCAATCCGTCCCTGGCAGCCGTCAGAGCATTGATCGTCAGCAGACCGAGGCTGGGCGGGCAATCGATCAGGAGATGGTCGTAGCGAGGCAGCACCGGCTCCAGCGCCTTACGCAAGAGATGCTCCCTCGCCAGGATGGACACCATCTCTACTTCGGCGCCGGCCAGGGCCGGCGCGCTGGGAGCGAGATCCAACCCGGGCTGGAAGGTCGGGACGATGATATCGGCCAGCGGCACGTGCCGGATCAGCACGTCATAGAGAGAATGGGTAAGATCGCCGCCGGGGACGCCGAGACTGCTGGTGGCGTTGGCTTGCGCGTCGGCATCTACGATCAGCACCCTGCGCCCGGCTGCCGCCAGGTACGCGCCCAGGTTGACGGCGGTGGTTGTTTTTCCCACCCCACCCTTCTGGTTAGCTAAAGCGTAGATACGCGTCACGAGGGCCTCGAGGATTCTACGAAGCACCAGTCGCAGCAACTGGCGCTTAGAGGCATACCATCAAGCTGCGAGCGCTACGCCTCGTCGCCGGTCGCCGATCGCTGACGTGCCTGCGCCAGCCAGGCTTCTACTTGCGCCCGCTGGGGAATGGCATCCATGCCGGCAGCTTCAACGGAGAAAGAAGCCACGACGTTGGCAAAATGGGCCGCTTCGTAAGGATCAGCCGTCTCGGCCAGCCGCACCATGAAGGCGGCGGCAAAAACATCACCCGCGCCGGTCGGGTCGACCTCATGGGCCGGTCGTGGCGGGATAGTCCGGACCAATCCCTGGCCATAGACGGTCGAGCCCTGCCAGCCATCGGTAACAACCATCAGGCGGGACTCGCCTGCCAGGCTGGCGAGGTACTCGTCGTCCCCGCCCACGTCATCCCGGCTCAAAAACAGGACGTCGGCGCGCTGCAGGAACTCCGGTGCGCTGTCCCAGCGCTTAGAGGAAACGTGTCCGGCGGCATCCCAGGTGCGCAGCCAGCCTTGCGCGCTGATGCCCACCAGCGCGTGCAGAAAAACCGTCGCCCAGGCATCGGGCAACTCGTGGGCAATGGGACCGAGCAGCACGATGGGCGCATTCGCCCAGGCCGGGGGCAAATCCACCGGCCAAATGGGATCGGCCACGGCGTCGATCACCTGAATACGCCGCCCGTCCCGATAGATGTTGGTGAAGGTCGTGCTGACGGGTGAAGGCAGGACGAGCATCTCGATAGCCTTTGGCTCGCCGTTCTGCTGGTCTTCCCCGGCGACCGGTTGATGCAAAGGCTCGCTGACGCCTTCCAATGACCCTCGGGTCAGGATCGCCGGTCGACGCCCCAGGCGCTGCACGGCAACCGCCGCATAAGAAACCGTGCCGCCCAGCCGGATGCCGGTCGGCGTACGGTCGTGGGTGATGTGGCCGATGGTCAGGAAGTCGATAGCCATTGAGTTCACTTTTTGGGGATAACCGTCACCTTGCGCTTGCTCCCCTCACCCACGCTTTCGGTCGTGACGCTAGGATGGTTGCGCAGTGCCAGGTGAATGATGCGCCGCTCGGCAGGCTGCATGGGCTCCAGGGCCATAGTCCGCCCCGTCTGACCTACCTGGTCCGCGGTCCGCAGCGCCAGTTTGCGCAGCGATTCGGCGCGCTTGGCCTTATAACCGTTAACATCTACGATGACGTCGGTCCGGCTGTGGGTCTGCTGATTGACCATCAAGCGCGTGATAAACTGCAGCGCCTGCAAGGTCTCGCTCTGGCGGCCGATCAACGTACCCAAATCGTCGCCCAGGATGTTGAGGACCATCGAGGACTCTTCCTCCTCATCCTTCTCGGCCTCGCTTTGCGGCACCACCTCAACCTGCACGTCCAGGCCCATGCGCTGCAGCAGACCGAGCAGAATATCCCGCCCCATCTGCATCGCTTCGCGCTCTTTAGGATCCGTGATCGCGTCCAGGTCAGGTGAAGGCTGCCCCGCGGTCATCGCGGGGGTGCCGGCTGCTCTTGGCCCATCCGACCGCTGCCCGCTGACCCTTCGTCCGGACTGCCTAGCATCGGGCCGGTCTGATTGCTCTTGCCGGCCGCCTTGTCTTGACTGGCCGCGCGCCGCCGGAGTTGGCTCTGTCCTCGGCGCCTGCTCGACGCGCGGGGCAGGTGTCGAAGGCTGCGCGAAACCTCCCGCTGTCAAGGCCGTGAGGCGCACAACCGCATCTTCCGCGCCGATGCCCAGCAGCCCGCGGCTGCCCGGCTTCAGGACCTCAACCTCAACCTCGTCGCGCTCGAGTCCGAGCGCCGCCAGGCCAGTATTGATTGCCGCTTCGACACTCTTGCCACGGAACTCTCCGCTTTTCTCTACTGCCATTTTATCCCTACTTCCTTCGACGGTTCCGTTTGATGGGACGCTCCTCCCCGCTCAGGACGGAGGTGGACGGCGCCGTCTCAGTGGTACGTACAATTGCCTCACGCTTGGGGCCAAGCATCGGCAGCCAGGTTACCAGGCTGCCCCAGCCCGTGATGAAATACTGCTGGACGATACTCAGAATGTTAGAAACCGTCCAATAGAGCGTCAGGCCGGACGGCAGACCCAGGGTGATGTAGCCGAAGAAGATCGGCATGAACAGCATCATCTGCCCCATCATGCGCTGCTGATCGCCCCCCGACGCCTTGGCGCCGGTCGGCAGCGGAGTGGACATCTTCTGGAGGATCAACTGGGTCAGTATCATGATGAGCGGCAGGCTGGCAAACGAGACCAGAATACCGATCTGTCCAGCGCTGAACGCCTTACCCAGCCAGCTCATGCCGGTTGTCAGATCGGGAAAAGCCAGGTTCTGCACCCAGAAGAAGCGCGCCCCTTCCAGCGAACCTACGCTGGGATTGGCCAGCGCATACATGGACTGATAGAGCGCAAACAGGATAGGCATCTGGACCAGCAACGGCAGGCAGCCACCCAGGGGATTGACGCCGGCTTCCTTGTACAGCTTCATCTGCTCTTCTTGGAGCTTCTGCTTGTCCTTGCCGTACTTCTGCTGCAGCTCGGCTATCTTTGGCTGGAGCTCTTGGGTTGCCTTGGTCGACTGGAGTTGTTTCAGTGTGAGCGGCAGGGTAATGAGCTTGATCCCGAGCGTGAAGAGAATAACTGCCCAACCCCAGCTATTATCGTAAACGAACGGGATATGGATGTTCTGGATCAGCCCGTTGAGGCCCTGCAATGCAATGGCCACGCCGAAGACTATCGTCTGCCAGACCCCGGCGGGCTTGTGCAGGTCGATCGCACCTCTGGTGGGCGCGCAGCCTGCCAGGACTACTACCCCTAAGAGCAGTACGATCACCAGGAGAATGCGACTGCTTTTCTTATTCTTCACGCGGATCAAAACTCCTACGGAACCGGATCGTAACCGCCTGGGTTCCAGGGGTGGCAGCGAGCAATACGGCGCAAGCCGAGCCAGCCGCCGCTGATCACTCCATAGCGCTCGATCGCTTCATAGGTGTAGTGAGAGCAACTGGGAGTGAAGCGACACGAGGGCGGCAATGCAGGCGAGATATTCTTCTGGTAAAACCGGATCAGCCCCAGGAATACTTTCTTCACAATACCGGATCTACTTGTTTCAACAATCGTGCCCGCCGCAAAAGGCGGGCACAGGCGTCCTGCAACCCCAGGAACTCGGCTTCGTTGACGCTCGGGCGGGCTATCAGAACAATATCCCAGCCCGGTTCCACCAGGTCCCACAGCAAGCGTACGGCCTCATTCAGGCGCCGGCGTGCTCGATTGCGCTCAACTGCGTTCCCAATGCGCCGGCTGGTCACGAAGCCACACCGGCTGTCAGGCCCGTCATTCCGGAGCAGACACAACACCATCAGTGGATGCGAGTAACTGGTCCCTGTTTGCCGCACCTGCCGGAATCGCTCAGGATCACTCAGACGATACCGGCGCTTCAAAGCTTATACCGTGAGGCGCTTGCGGCCCTTGGCGCGCCGGGCCTTAAG
>Ga0209540_10001963_pt1 | contig 14903 bp, 15 predicted proteins | sample BarGraIncu01121A_FD_184501 | JGI IMG/M metagenome (GOLD analysis project Ga0209540, IMG submission 184501) | Arctic peat soil microbial communities from Barrow, Alaska - Barrow Graham LP Incubations 011-21A (SPAdes) (version 2) | ecosystem: Environmental > Terrestrial > Soil > Wetlands > Peat... | reverse complement strand
TCAGCATATTTATCTGATTTTGTGACCAATCCTAATATTCGGGGCAAAGGTGTTGGCAGTAAAATATGGGATGAAATGATTGCCTGGTGCAAAGAGCAAGACGCAAATTTAACTTTTACATCCAAGACTAAACGGGAAGATGCACATAGATTCTATATTAATCATGGCGCGGAAGTCCATGACACAACGGTGTTTAAAGTTACTCTAAGAAAATAGTGACAATTCGATTTAATTTGTATGGATAACAATTGAAAGACATTATTTTGCTATAATATGTATATGTTCAAGTTATTTAAAGCTTTTTCTAATCGTTTCAAACCAATTAAATCTTTGCATATTGGCTTTGACTCTGGTGGGCGTAATAAGCCAACTATATTAATGTTACATGGAATCGGCGCAACCTATCAGACTTGGGATATATTAATCAAAGAACTAGATATAAAAAAATATAGAATTATTGCAATTGATTTACTTGGCTCTGGAGAATCGCCAGCGCCAGCTGGATGCGAGTATTATGTTGATGACCATGTGAAATATTTACGAAAAACTATAAAAAAATTACGAATTCGTAAGTCTTTTAAGATAGTTGGCCATTCAATGGGCTCGATTATTGGGGCGCGTTATTGTCGCCTTTATCCAATTGGGATTAGCGAAGCTTTTATGCTAAGTTTACCAATATATTTTAAAGGCGATGAAAACATAAATTTTTCTCACAAACGAACAGACTTATATCTGAAGGCTTATGAATTTATATCTAATAATAAGAATCTTGCTATAAAATCTTCAAAACACGCTAGGAATATATTACGTATAAAAGATGGTATTTATATAGATGATGATTCATGGGATGGTTTCAGCAATTCTCTTAAAAATACTATTATCAAGCAGGACGCATACAAAGACTTTGAGAATTTAAAAATACCAATTCATATAATATTTGGATCGCTTGACCAACTTCTGATCAAAGAGAATATATATAAATTAGAGAAATTTAAAAATGTGACGATTACGAAGTTGAATGGAATAAGTCATCCAATTAACTCACGTTATGCGAAAAGTGTGGCTAAAATAATTACTGATTCATATTTATCAAAATTGTGATATTGTATCGTAATGAATAAGCCATTAAATTCGACAATTATCAATGTATGTATAATACCAAGTGACTCGGTTGGTAAATCATATGTAGATATCAGTCAAACTCTCAAGTCGCCAAACACAATATTTTTACTAGGTGGTGACAAATTTGCTCATATGACAGTTTTTATGGCACGTTTTGCCGATTCTGATATTGATAAGGTTATAGGAGCTGTAGGGCTAAGTTTGAGTGGTGCATCAAGATTTAACTGTCGACATACGGGGTATTTAATTACTGAAGGTCGTTATTTAGAATCGTCATATCGAAAATCACCGAATCTTATGTCTTTGCATGAATCACTTATCGAAAACATTTGTCACCTTCGTATTAACCCAGGTAATCCTTATGAGGAGGGTTATTTCGCACCATATAATAGTAGACAGCAACAAAACGCCGCAGAAACCGGTTACGACCTTGCCTACGATCTGTACAGGCCTCATATTACACTGACTAGATATACAGACAGTAATACGCCTGAATACTTTCCGGCATTTCCAGAAGTTAACTTATCTTTTGATGTCAGTAAAATTTGCGTATATAAAGCTGATGATAATGGTGCGGTTTACGAATTAATTAAAACTTTTGAAATTTAGTATTTTAATCAATTACGATAATCCCAATTAAAGCAGCCTGTTTATCATTGGGATTTTTAAAAGTATAGCCATCACTCGCTTTAACGTTATAGTGACTATGAATATACTCGATATTATTTAGCTGATTTGCATCATAAATCATCCAAATATCGACTTTTAGTTGAGGCCGTTCGAGTGATTTTGGTTTCCACTTATGGAATCCTTCAAGTGTATTTAAAGTGATGGATGACTCATTTATCTTGCAGCTATAACCGAACAAGTCGATTTGTTTGTCGCTAACATTTACCCCTTGGCTACTATTTGTTTCGTATTTGTCTGATCCAGTTTCTAGTATGTGATCAATAATTTCTTGTTTTGGAATATTGTGCTTTTCAGATTGGATACCGCGTAACACGACCTCTTTGTCATAAAAATTATCGATTAGGCCGTTATCAATGATCTGACTAATATTTTTCAGATCGATATTTTTATCGAATTTATATGTTGAACAAGTTAAATGTATACATTTTGTATCCATGTTTAAATTATACGCTAATATCGTACGCGATGTAATCTGTTATAATACATCTATGAGTTCAAATTATTTATTTCAATATTGTCAAAAACTAGTTATACTTTCAACTGATAAGCAAGCTGTGCTTTTGGCTAGGCGCAAAGATGAAGCGGATTATGATGGTGTATTCTCGTTTATTGGTGGAAAAATGGAAACAACTGATAAATGTCTAATCGATGGTATGAAGCGAGAGAAAAATGAAGAAATAGGTAGCGACACGGTAATCGATATATTGCCAAACGAAACCTATAATAAATTCTTTGTCAAAAAAGATGGTCATTGTATGGTCTTGCCTCATATAGCTGGTGTATTTAAGTCAGGCGAAATTAAATTAAATAATGAGTACAGCGAATTAAAATGGGTCTCTATCGCCGAGCTTGAACAGTTTGAACCGAAAATTGATGGAATCAACGAGATTACTATCTGGGCAGCAACAAAAGTTTATGTCGCCAATGATAGCGAATTTGTTGAAATTTAAACTATGATTAGTAACCAAGCCAAAATTATTAAAAAATTATTAATTGCCTCAAATAGCCGTAAAAAGTATGATCTGGGTTTTGTTATAGAGCGACGTAAAAAATACGAGAAAAGCTTGGCTGCAGTAAATTTATTGTCCCGTAAATCACAAATTGAATGGTCAGAAATTGAAGGTGTTAGGGTTGCTTGGGTTGATCCATTGGTCGAAACTGAACGAACTATTATATATTTACATGGTGGTGGCTTTGTCTTTGGACTATCGGCAATACACGTTGCCTACGCAGAGCGTTTGGCAAAGATATGCAAAGCAAAAGTCTTACTGGTTGATTATAGTTTATCGCCCGAGGTAAAGTTCCCAACTGCGCTGAATGAAATAAATAATATATGGATTAGTTTGATAAAGGGCGGCCTGAATCCTGCTAGGACTGTTATCATGGGTGATTCTGCCGGTGCGAATTTGGTTATTTCGGCTGTATTAAAATTCAGAGATGAAAAGTTACTTCAACCATCATGCATGGTATTGTTTTCACCTTCAGTTGACGCTACATTTAGCGGTAAAAGTTACATTATAAACGATAACAACGATATAATTTTAAATCTTTATATTATGGATTTCTTTGTTAATTCCTACATTGGCGACGGCGACAATACCGATCCGTTTATCTCACCACTATTCGCAGATTTGCATGAAATTCCACCTTTTTTGTTGCAAGTTGGGTCTGACGAGGTGTTACTTAGTGAATGTAAGCAAATCGTTAAAAATGCAAGGCGTGATAAAGTTAAGGCAACTCTGCGAGTTGGCAAAGGCATGTGGCACAATTGGCATTTATCAGCAAATTATATGCCAGAATCTAGTGATTCAATAAAAACAGTTGCTGACTATATAATCAGCAACTGCTAAAAATCTATTTTTTAGTTTTTTATCGAGTCCACTGCCATTCGTCGATTTCAGCCATATCAATACCAAATTTCTTGATATATTCAGTATTGGCATTAATCTTCTGCTGATACTCGGTTATAATACGTCGAGCTTCCTCGCTTGGCATACTGCCCATATTTGCCATGTTTTCAAATATTGCAATCACTAAGTGATAGCGACTGGTCTCGTTTCGAACATGCATGTCGAATGGAGTAGTTGTACTGCCACATTCAATGTATCCGCGAACATCAAAGCGACTTGCGTCATTTACATAATTAAATATGATTGCTTTTAGTGTCTCTGGATAACCATGGAAGTTACAAATAACTGGTTTGTCAGTTGTAAACTGGCGATTAAATTCTGCTTCGTCAATGTAATTTCGACCTTGGCCAAAACCACGGCTCGTTAATGAGTTAATATTTACACAACGCAAGCGAATATCTGGCCATTCGTTTTTAGCAAGGTCAATTGCAGCCATGACTTCTTTGGTTGGATAATCACCAATACCAGCTAGAACGACGTCAGGGTTTTCGTCACTTGCAAAATCCCAGGTCATGATGCCGGTCTTCATTTGAACGCGGGCAAGTGCTGGTGTTAGCCAACGAGGTTCAATAGTTTTGCCGGCGACCATAATATTAATCTTTTTTGTTGTTTGCAACATTCGTTCTGTAACAACTAATGTGCTGTTAGCATCAGCAGGGAAATAAACGTCTACAAAATCTCCGTGGCGCCTGAGGGCATCGTCGATAAAACCAGGGTTTTGGTGGCTAAATCCGTTATGATCTTGCCTCCAGCCAGAGCTTGTCAAGATATAATTTAGTGATGGGAATGTACCGCGCCAGGCAAAATCAGCCGAATGTTTAATGAATTTTGCATATTGGTCCATCATACTAACGACAACTTGGACGAAAGCTTCATAGCTTGCAAACACTGCATGCCGTCCAGTCAAGACGTAACCTTGGGCTAAACCTTGTAAGTTGTGCTCGCTCAACATTTCCATGACACGTCCATCGCGAGACATATCTTTGTCCCAAGCTTCGTTTGGCCATACCCATGCACGAGAAGTCGATTGGAAGATTGCGTCTAATTTATTTGAATATGTTTCATCGGGTGACATGAATCGGAAATTTTTATTGTCTTCGTTAAGTTTAAAGACTTCGTTTAGGTACTTACCAGTTTGGATCATGCTGCTTGAACCCATAGTTCCTGGAATGCTTGAATCCTCGGCAAAATCTTCAAGTAGTGGCAGATTAAGGTGTTTATAGACCGCGTCGCCACCATGTGCATGTGGAGTCATTCCCATTCGCTGTTCACGGATTGGGATGATGTTCTTAGTGTAGTCACCAAACCCCTTGTCAGCATCGAATAATTCGTCAAATTTATAGGCTCTTAACCATTCTTCGAGTAGTCGTAGTTGTTCTGGGTCGGTTTTGGCTTCCGTCAACACAACTTGGTGAGATAAACAGTTTCCTTCGATTTTATTTCCATCAAGTTCCTTGACGCCAGTCCAACCTTTTAAGGTTTTCATAATAATCATTGGCATACGAGGCGAAACAATGTCATTAGGGGCCTCTTTGATGCTCCATATGAGTTTGTGGGCCCAATCAAGAGCCTCTTCCATTTGATCATCCAGGTTATCTCCGCTAACAATGCGAGGTTCGTAGCCATACCCCCAAAAGAGTGACATTAGCTCTTCGTTGCTCATACGACCAAAGATAGTTGGAGCGGAAATTTTATAGCCATTCAAATGTAGAATAGGCAAAACAGTACCGTTAGTTTTTGGATCAACTAATTTGTTCAAATGCCAAGCAGCTGCTGCAGGGCCAGTTTCAGCTTCGCCATCGCCAACTAAACAGGCAACAATCATGTTTGGATTGTCTAGCGCTGCACCATAAGCAGTTGAAAGTGAGTAGCCAAGTTCGCCACCTTCCAAAATAACACCAGGCGTGCCAGGGTTGCTGTGGCTAGGGAAGCCATAAGGCCAGCTAAAGTTACGGCAAATATGACTAATCCCTTCATAATTTTGGCTTGCTTTTGGATAAAATTCAGTTAAAGTGCCTTCGATAAATAAGTTTGCTTGCAATGCGGGAAAGGCATGACCAGGTCCCAGAATAAACATCATTTCTTGGCCATATTTTTTAATTAGACTATTTAGATGTGCATAAATTAGATTTACGCCGGGTCCTGAACCCCAATGTCCTAGTAGTCTTGGTTTGATATCGTCGTGAGTCAGCGGTCGTTCGAGCAAGAAATTATCTTGCAAAAATATCTGCGCTGCAGTTAAATAGTTCGTTGCTCGTCTAAACTTTTCGAAATCTGTTGTATTATTATTCATGGTTATGCTTTATTGTATATTATTATATAGGGTTTGCGCAACATAAATATATACATCTGACAGTTTAAACATCAGATGTATATATTGTCTTTTGCTTTTACTGAATTTCTGTTGGCGGTTGTAGTGTTGGTTCATCAGGATCAGGGTTTGTGGCTTGTTGTGTTGCGTTAGCCCGTTCTACGTCTGACGTTTGGCCTGGATTGTTTAATGATGAATCTGTTGGCGGCTGCTGATTATATTGTTGAGTATTTGGGTCGTTATTATATTGTGACTTTAAGTTATTAGCTAATGTACTGCTTAAAGTTGGTTCTTGGGTATATCCATTCCACGTCGATTTACCAAGAGCCAAAATTCCAGCCCAGATTGTAAAAAAGAAGAAACCGAGAATAGTAAAACTATCACTTTTACCGAAGTTGTTTCCTATGTTTTTTATAGCTATAACAAAAAACACAATATAAGCTATCGATAAAGTACCGCCGACTAACATGGCGGCATACCCAAAATTATTATAAAGATTAGAAATAACGCTACTTGCAACTATTAGTAATGATAGATATCCTTTTTGACCTCCTATTTCGAAAAGTTGCCAATAATTCCATACTGGTATCCATGCAATATACCCTGGTACTCCAGCTTTTTTGAATAACTTACTTAAAAAGATCGAATTTATAACATAAGTAATTAATAATATAATAAAGAAAATTGCAAAACCTACCGCGATGAGACCAATCCAATCATCCGTAATTAATGATGAGTAGTCTGGACTGGTATATCCGAAAAAAGTTGGTGGCATAATTTTTCCTAATTCTGTTTTTCAACTTAAAATTTATTAATGCAATTGTAGCATAAAACAAATTAGTTTAAATAGAGTTAATAACGGTCTGTAATTTACTCAAGGTATTTAATTTGTTAAGATAGAGACATATGAAAATATTAGATGGACTTGAATTATCGGGTTATATTAAAGAGCGCCAGTTAAAACAATCACGTGCGCTTCGTCAATCTTGGCGAGTTATTCCACATTTAGCGATTGTTTATACCGGCGATAACCCTGTAATTAATACTTATATGCGTTTAAAATGCGAATATGCAAAAGATATTGCAGTTGAGGTTGATATATTTAATCCGTCCGAGGCCGAATTATTAAATCAAATTAATGTATTGAATAATGATGAGAATATCCACAGCATTATTGTCCAACTACCGCTGTCTGACATTTCGCAGACCGAGGCCGCTGTGACTGCAATTGCTGATGAAAAAGACGTCGATGGTCTAGGGGGCGGTTCGGTTTTTACTCCAGCTACAGCCATGGCAATTGATTGGTTGCTTGCCGGTTATAATGTGACTTTGCAAAACAAGAAAATTGCAATTGTTGGCAACGGACGCCTAGTCGGTGCTCCACTAGCAGATTTATGGAAAAAGGCTGGTTTAAATGTATCTATTTATGATATTAACACATTGGATCTAGCCAGTGAAATAAAATCATCTGAAATTATTGTTACAGCAACTGGTGTACCTAATTTAATTACCAGCGATATGATAAGTCCGAAATCAGTTGTGGTTGATGCTGGAACAGCGGCCGAACATGGCAAAATTGTTGGTGATTTAGCGTCCGATGTCCGCAGCAGGCAAGATTTAACTATTACACCAGAAAAAGGTGGTGTCGGTCCATTAACCGTAACGGCGTTGTTCGACAATGTATTACTAGCTGCTCGAAAAGTAGCTGATAAAAAAGGCCAGCAGGATATTTAAACTAAATTAAGAGCTTCTTTTACTCTTTGAGCGACTTGCCGAGGGGTAAGATTGGCTTTTACGATATAACTGTGAATGCCAAGTGAGCGAAGTTCTTTGGGAGCCTCCTCTTCACCGAGGTTGGTTAAAATAATTACGGGTATATTCTTACCCCATTCATTTTTTCTAATAATTTCGAGTGCTTCAACACCGTTCATCTCTGGCATTTGTAGGTCAAGCAATATAATGTCAGGAGAAAATGCTTCGGCAAGCTCAACGCCGTGTTTGCCATTATTCGCAAGTTGAACGTCAAAGCCATCTGCCTCAAATTTCATGCGGTACATTTGGCTAATAACTTGGTCGTCTTCGATTATGGCTATTTTTGTCATACTTTGATGTTATAATAAATCACAAATAATTGCCATAGGCGTTATAATATTAGTGCTCTTATAAATAATAAATGAGGTCAAGATGTCGAATGTTGATTTAAAGCAAAAGCTCTCAGATATAAATAATATAGTTGACCCTGTAATACAAGAATTGTTGGCAAAAGATGTTGAACAATTTACATCAGAAATTGCACTCTATCAATGTGGTGTTGGTGGTAAGCGAATTAGACCAGCTTTAGTTATAATTAGCGGTCAAATTTTTGGTGGTGATATAAATGAGTTAGTTTATCCTGCCGCATCAGCTGAAATTTTACATAATGGGACTTTGATAATTGACGATATTATTGACCACTCAGAGTTCAGGAGAAATGAGCCAACTTGTTGGAATAAATTTGGCAAATCAATTGCCGAATGTGCATCATTTATGTATTTAGCATCGGTCTTTTCTGGTTTGACTACTGTTAATAATGGCCCACAGTTAATAGATCTTTATTGTAAGGCTATGAAAATAATTATTGATGGTGAAATCAAAGATATTCTATTTGAGCGTTCGGGAAGAGAAGATGAAAATTTTGTAGTGACTCATCGTTACTATGAAATATCTAAAGATGATTATTTCAAAATGATTGGTCAAAAAACAGCTGTCCTACTAAAGGTATGTTGTCAAGCTGGGGCTATTTGTGCCAATGCTACAGATGAACAAATTGAGATTATTGGAGTTTTTGGTTTTAATCTGGGAATGGCTTTCCAAATTCGTGATGATATCCTAGACATTTTTGGCAATGAAAAAGATTTTGGTAAACAAATTGGTAAAGATATTATTGAAAAGAAGATGGGAAACTTTATAATCCTTTCGGCGGTTGAAAAATTAGATCATTCGGACAATAATACGATACATAATATTTTTGCGAGTGAACATGAAGTCTCAGGTGAAGATATTTCAACCGTCACTTCCCTTATAAATAAGACTAATGCTAAGGAAGAAGCCGAAGATGTAGCAAATGGTTTTATTCAAAATGCATTTCAGGCTTTGTCTAAATTACCTCAAAATGAACACACAGAAAGTTTGATGGATATAGCAAATTATATAATTGATAGGAGCAAATAGATGGCAGACTTGATCCTTGTTGATAGCCAAGACAATGAAATTGGTGTTATGGAAAAAGTTAAAGCTCATCTGGGTGATGGCACTTTACACCGCGCATTCTCGGCAATCGTATTTAATAAAAATGGCGAAACGCTGATCGCCCAAAGAAGCGCTGGAAAAATGTTGTGGCCACTTTATTGGGATAATACATGCGCAAGTCATCCGTTTCCCGGCGAAGATATTGTTGCATCTGGTGAAAGAAGGTTATCCGAAGAGCTCGGCTTTTCTTGTCCTTTGAAAAAAGTTGATGTTTTTCAATATCAAGCAAAATATTTGGATATAGGTGCTGAAAATGAATTATGCGCAACCTTAATTGGGGAATATAACGGAGCGGTTGATCCGGTTGAATCTGAAGTCGCAGATTATAAATGGGTAAATATTGCTGATTTGAAAGATGATATGATAAATAATCCGGATAAATACACAATTTGGTTTAAAATTGCAGTTGATAGGTTAATCGAAAAGGGAATCATTAAATTAAAGGAGAAATTATGATTATAAAAAATAAAACCCTTGAATATAAAACAGCTGGCGGCTATGAGTTTCGCGATGTAACCGACGATGTTTTCGGCTTTGTTGAAGAAACTGGTGTCAAAAATGGGATAATGAACGTTCAAACTCTTCACACGACAACAGCGCTGATTGTGAATGAAAATGAACCACTTTTAATCGAAGACATGAAAAATAATTTTCGTGAAATTGCAAAAAAAGATATTTATTACGGTCACAATAACTTCGAAGTTCGTACGGTCAATATGTGCGGTTTGACTGAATGTAAAAATGGTCATTCGCATTGTCTTGCTGCCTATCTACCAACTCACGTTACCTTAAATATTGTTGACGGTAAGGTTTCTTTTGGACAGTGGCAGCGAATATTCTTTATTGAGCTAGATCATGCACGTACTAGAAAAATCCAAGTCCAAGTAATGGGCGAGTAGCAAGAGTTTTTCAGTGAATATAATAAATACAGTTATTAATTATTTGTTAGATTTTGCTGCAAAATCAGAAGCGAACTATCATGTTAATCCATGGATATTTTGTATTTTGTTCTTTGGCAGCGCTTTGCCACTTTATTATGGTTATTATCGGATTGCAAGGTCAGCATTGACATTTGAAAACCGTAAATTAAAGCGAAAAGATATCAATCATCGTGAATTGAAAATTGGTATAACTATTTCAGTTATAGCCTGGTGGATTCCTTATGTCTATGTAATAATATTTGGTCGTTTGCCGCTGGAAATATGGATTGCATTTTATGTATTTGTATTTATCATGGGCGTGTTCTTTATTAAAACCCTACTTGGCAAGATAAAAAAGGCTAATAATATAAAGCAATAATGATACTAAAAAGTAATTAATAATGCTAAGCTTATAATATGACGTCAACAGCTAATAAAACTGTTTTAGCTAAACCAAATAAAATTCTTGTAACTATATGGGATGAGTTTGTTTATGGTGGTCATTTTTTGGCGCTCGGAGATGCGGCTACTCTTTATGTAATAGCTTTAGTATTGAACATATCAATCACTTGGAGCTTTCTTGTCATCGTATATCTTGGTGTGTTCGCGGCTAATTTGTATAACCGTTTTGATGAATTTGGGCATGACGCATTAACTAATCCGGTCAGAGTAAAAGTAATGGATAAATACGTTAAACACTTTTATCCAATAATTATTTTTTCTTTTGTCGCTTCCACTACACTAATATTGTTATTTGCAAACTATATAGTGCTCGTCTTTGGCTTCTTTGTTTTTGTTATATCAATGTTATATACTACTATATTCAAGAAAATGACAAAGTACATTGTTGGTTTTAAAAGCTATGTAGCGGCATTATTTTACGCCATGATGGTAATTCTTTTAGTTATATATTACAATGCACCAATCAACAAGGCTGTAATCTTAATTTTTGTGTTTTATTTTATCAGAATATTCATTAGCAATGCTGCATGTGATGTAAAAGACATTGAAAGTGACAGAAAGCGAGGGTTAAAAACTATTGCTATTAGTCTTGGTGAAAATGGCGCTATGACACTCTTGAATATATTGAATATATCTTCTGGATTGTTGATAGTTTATGGTGTATATGTGAATTTATTGCCGAATTTCTCTCTTGCACTATTATTAACTATTCCATATGCGAGTTTATATTTTTATTTAGATAGAAAGATGCATAGCAAGGAGCTGTTCACAAACGCGGTAATTGATGGAGAATTTTTATTGTGGTTCCCGTTCATTTTAATAGGGAAGTATTTTGTAGGAATATAAATAATTTATGATCATTGCTTTTTCTAATAATACAAAAGATAATATATTTTTATATTTACAAGGAAGACATTAAAATGGTTGCAATTAAAGATTTTGAGGTAAATTTATGGAAACTGCTGTTTTAATTAAATTATTTTTTGTTATACCTATTGTTTTCGTTGGTTTTGGTCTTTCTTTTTGGGTGGTATTGGCGGATAAAAAATCTATAATTAACCGACTGTTATTTGCTGAGATTAATGTAATAATATTTTCGTTGATAATAGATTCTTGTGCATCTTTTTTTAACGGGCTTACTGCCTTAATATTAATTAGATTGTCTTATGTGCTATTGATATTTGCAGCTGCAATATTTTATTTTTTAGTTCAATATTTTCCATTTAAATCAAAAAGCAGCATTTTACTAAATTTTCTAGTTTCTTTCGCAATCTTATTAATTGGCTTTGTTACGATATTCAGTAAAAGTATAATACAAGGTATAAGCAGTGCGCCATGGGGATATCAGGTCAATGTAGGCGAGTATATATGGTTATATTATTTTTTGGGTTTTAGCTTAATATTTTTATCATTCTTTATATTATTTAGTAAATATAATGAATCAACAAAAGTAAATAAGTCAAAAATGAACCTTATGATTGCTGGGATAATTATATATGTGTTATCTCAGATAATATTTAACTTTGTTTTACCTATGTTTAATATTCAAACCTTATATTATTTAGGTGATTATTCAATAATTATTTATATAATGTTTACTGCTTATTCCATAGTAAGACATCATTTGTTTGATATAAAATTGGCAGTGACAAGAAGTGTTGCATACTTCATGGTTCTTGTAACATTAGCTGGTTTATATTTTGTTGCTGCGTATATCTTTTCGGTATTATTTAATCAAGAGCTTAATAGCCCAGGCCAGGCGGTTGGTGGCGTTATGGTTAGTTTGTTGCTGGCTTTTGTATTTCAGCCAATCAAACATTTCTTTGATAAAATTACTAATAAGTTATTTTATAAAAGTAGTTATGATAGTGATAAGTTTTTTGCACATATAAACCAAATCGCAACATTAACAACGGACCTAAGCGAATTACTGAGAAACTCTTCGAATGAAATTGCAAAAACGATTAAAATTGAGCAGGTTTATTTTATTGTGCTAAGGAGTGATGAAAAACCAATATCGGCCGGTACAAGTCACCATAATAATTTGCCGGCCAATGATATTAAAATGATAGATAACTACTTTTCTAGCAACAGCGATAGATTTTTAGATAAGAGCTATTTATTGGACGAAAAAGAAGATTATCATCTTAGAAGACTATTAGTTAGTCATAAAACAGAATTAATTTTGCCGTTGGTTATATCAAAAGAATTTATCGGTTACCTTTGTTTGGGTGACAAAAAGAGTGGTCAATACTCCTCACGTGATATTAATGTCCTTAAGACTGTTTCGAATGAATTAACTATTGCGATTAAAAATGCTTTGGCTATCCAAGAAGTCCGCGAGCTAAATGCAACTTTGCAACAAAAGATTGCAAACGCAACTAAAGAATTACGTGCCAGCAACTCGCAATTGCAGCGTCTAGATAAGGCCAAAGACGAATTTGTTGGTATGGCTAGTCATCAGTTGCGTACGCCGCTGACAACGGTTAAGGGATATATTAGCATGGTCATGGAAGGTGATGCGGGTGAGATTACTAGCGAACAGCGTCGTCTACTGGATGAAGCATTCATGAGTAGTGAGCGTATGGTCAATTTAATTAATGATTTTTTGAATATTTCTAGGATTCAGACTGGAAAATTTATTATTGACAAACATCCAACTGATCTTGTGAAATTGATCGAGCAAGAAATTGACAGATTAAAACCAAGTGCATCGTCGCGCAAATTGGAATTTATATTTAAAAAACCAAAGGATTTCCCAATAGTTAATATTGACGAGAGCAAAATACGTGAAGTCGTGATGAATTTTGCCGACAACGCCTTATATTATTCGCATGAAGGTGCAAAGATTGATGTTAATTTGTATGTCGATGATGACAAACAGGCTATATTTAAGGTTGTTGACACCGGTATCGGAGTGCCCGACGATGACCAGTCAAGATTATTTACTAAATTTTATAGGGCAGGTAACGCAAAGTGGCAACGACCTGACGGAACAGGCGTTGGTTTGTTCCTTGCCAAGAAAGTTATTAGTGCCCAAGGTGGTAGAATAATTTTTGAATCAGTTGAAGGCAAGGGAAGTACATTTGGCTTTAGCTTGCCAATTGAATGATTTCGACTACCATCAAGACGATAAAAATAATTACTCCAGATGCAATTAAAATAGGCTTGGCGACTCTTTTGTTATCAAACCACCATTGTCCAACCTTGGATCGGTTTGCGGCTGATATCTTAGTAATGATTGGTTTCGTCACCGCAGCGTCAACGCCGGTATAAGTTTTGTTTCGTTTTTTCTTGTTCTTTGCCATAGTTATTATATTATAACAAAAATTACCCCGCTATGGTAGCGGGGTAATTAGTTCGGTCTGAATCTCTTCAGAAAGTGTGAGAGCGGTCAGACTCGGTTTATAGGGAGCGTCGGCTAGCGATGTAATATCCAAGGCTGGAAATTAATGCACCTAGGCCTATGACGGAAGCGATTGCTTCACCTGCACCCGTTGTTGGGAGCTCAGTAGGTGTAACTGGAGTCACAGGAGGAGTTACGGGTGGGGTAACTGGTGGAGTCACAGGTGGAGTAGGAGGTGTTACAGGTGTTTCGGGAACTTCAAATGCCGCTTTACAACTCTCACTGGTAGCTGTAGCATCTTTACTATTAGCTACAACTGTAATGGTTGCTTGAACAGTATACTTACCAACTGTAGTTTGGTCATAATCTAATGTTTTAACTGTACTTGTCTTAGTGTCAATTACTTTGTCGTTTACATCACGGATAACATAAGTAACACTCTTGAAAGTAGAATTCTTAACAGTGTAAGCTACTGCAAATCGATTAGAGGTTCGAGATAGGCGAGTAACGGTTAAGGCGTCACAGGTGTAGGCTGGAACAACTGGGACTTCAGTGATTTCAAATGCCGCTTTACAACCTTCACTGGTAGTTGTAGCATCTGCACCGTTAGCTACAACCGTTATAGTTGCTTGAACAGTATACTTACCAACTGTAGCCTGATCATAATCTAATGTCTTAGCTGTACTTGTTTTAGTATCAACTACTTTACCACTTGCGTCCTTAATAACATAAGTAACACTCTTGAAAGTAGAATTCTTAACAGTGTAAGCTACTGCAAATCGATTAGAGGTTCGAGATAGGCGAGTAACGGTTAAGGCGTCACAGGTGTAGGCTGGTGGTACTACAACTATAAC
>Ga0209540_10001962_pt1 | contig 14904 bp, 10 predicted proteins | sample BarGraIncu01121A_FD_184501 | JGI IMG/M metagenome (GOLD analysis project Ga0209540, IMG submission 184501) | Arctic peat soil microbial communities from Barrow, Alaska - Barrow Graham LP Incubations 011-21A (SPAdes) (version 2) | ecosystem: Environmental > Terrestrial > Soil > Wetlands > Peat... | reverse complement strand
CTCTATAGCAAGCTTGGCATAAAGTAGGATGGATACAGAGTAACATCGAACCCCCGGCAGCGATGCTGGGGGTTCACTGGTTCGGTCGCTCAGTGTCCCCTTCAGGGAAGGCTCAGAGGCCGCGTTTGCGGATGAGGACTGGTTCTCCGTCTTCGATAAGGACCTCTGGCAGCAGTGGGCGGCCGTTGTAGGTTGAACTCATGGACCAGCCATACGCTCCCGTGTCGCAGATGGCAAGAAGATCTCCCTGCTCAGGCAGTGGTATGGGGACGTCCCGAGCGAAGCAGTCTGCGGACTCGCAGACGGGGCCGACGATATCGCACGGGGTTGGCTCCGAATCCCTCCGGGTTACCGCGAGGATCGTATGATGCGCCTGGTACAGCGCGGGACGAATGAGGTCGTTCATGCCCGCGTCCACGACCACAAACGTCCTGGCATAGCGTTTGCGGTACAGGACACGTGTCACCAGCGTGCCTGCATGTCCCACAATGTACCTGCCTGGTTCAAACCACAGCTTCATGCCTTGGGGAACATCGCGGCGCAGGAGAGCCTGCAGGTCCTCCACGGCGAAGTCGGCGCCTTCCCCATAGTTGATGCCGAATCCACCTCCCATGTCCAAGTCGCCCACAGGGATGCCGTCGCCCATCAGGGAGTCACGCAATTCCAGCAGGCGCGCCAGAGACTTGCGATAGGGCTCAAGGCTCGTGATCTGGCTGCCGATATGGCAGGAAATGGTGTCGGGAACGAGCCCTGCGTCCATGGCCAGCCGGAACGCGTCAGGGGCGGCGTCGATCGGGATGCCGAACTTGGTCTCCTCGGTCCCAGTGGTGATGTACCGATGGGTGTGCGCATCGACGCCGGGGTTGATGCGGATTCCGACATGGACACCCGCTCGCAGGCGGGCAATCGCAGCCAGCTCCTCCTCGCTTTCGGCGTTGATGAAGATGCCAAGGTCCAGCGCAAATGCCAGTTCTTCCTGTGTTTTTCCGACGCCGGAGAAGACGATACGGTCCGCAGGACAGCTGGCATCCAGGGCCGCCTGGATTTCCCCCCGGCTCACCGTGTCGGCCCCGATGCCCATGCTGAAGATGAGTGCAAGGAGTGCGGGGTTTGCATTGGCCTTGACGGCGTAACGGAGTGATCCGATCGTGCCCAGACTCTGCATGAGACGGACGGCCTGCCTGCGGATCGAGGAGGCCGCGTAGACGTAGACAGGTGTGCCGTAATCCTTCGCGATATTGGCGAGAGGCAAACGGTCGAGCATGAGATCCGAGCCCTGATAATTGAGATCGTTGTTCATCCTGGTCCTTTCTGGGGTGATACCGTGCATCTGCCGTTGGACGAGCTAATGGTTCGCGCGTCCGGGCTGCACTCCCCACTAATCATTTCATCATGCCCTTGCGGACCGTCCTGTCAAGTGAGCGTTCAATCAGGCGTCGCAGTCGTCCTTGAAGCGCATCGCCTACCCCGTATACTGAGCGCAACAAGGATGACGCATGACCGTCGAACCTGCACGGAGAATACGAGACTGCCCTGGAGGACCAACGATGGAACCTGTGAAGTACTGTATCGAATGTGGCAAACCTCTGCCGCTCGAAGCGAAGCATTGCCCGAATTGCGGAGCCGACGTCGCTGGCCAGAGTCCGACCCCTGTGGCTGACGTCCAGCAGGTGGCTCCGGCACCGCCGACTCAGGAACCCTTTCCCCAACCTGTCAGCGCGGGTCCGTATGGCGCGGCGCTGACTCCCCCACCAGATATCCCCGTCGCCCAGCCCGCGCAGGCGGCACCCTACGGGGGACCCGGGGCGGCGCCGAGGAGCCCCTATGCCGGCCCTGCTCCGGCTATGTATCCCCAGGCGCCCGTGGCGCCAGGTTTCCAGCGCGCTCGTGTTGCCCCATCAGCCAAGCGCCTCGGCGGAGGGTTTATCGCGATCATCGGCGGAATAGCCATACTGGCTGCGCAGGGCATGTTCTACAGCAAGCAGGGGACCCCGCTGAACCTGCAGAACCTGCTGAACGTCGGGTTGGGGCTCCTGTGCCTGGTGAGCGGGATCGTTGCGCTCGCGGTGCGGGGATGGCTACCGGTCATCCTCGCGGCGCTCCTGAGCGCAGGTGTCTTTGCCCTCTGCGGCCTGAAGCTGTACCAGACTGTGCTGTGGCTGCAGGTTCAGACACCCGCTGATGCGACGGCATGGACCCTTCAGAATGGCGGCATCATCTGGATTGGTGGCATGATGCTGGGCATGATTGCCTTCAGCAAGGCATTCCAGTCGCTGTTCCGGCGGTGAGAGGCCGCACACAGGCGCAGAAGGTAAGTTGTGCCGGAATCGTGACAGGGCTGGCCGGCAGCGGGCGGGTTCGGGGACGAGAAGTCTTTCTATAACTGACAATGCTGATGATCATGATCACGCTTGCCGGAACCGGGTGCCACGTTCCGTCCGAGAACGCAGGTGTTCTCTCAGCAAACGAAGCTATGACTCGTGTGTCGGAGGACGTCAAGGTTGGTGCATGGGTCACGTTTGTGAAGGGTCAGAACGCGCAGGACCGGGCTGTCGTCGAGGTCGATTCCGAGGATGCCGCTGTGTACACCGTCCATGTCTACGAGGTCGTGGAGGACGGTGGAGGAATGTCGCACACAGCGACTTTCGGCTGGTACGAGGTTAGCAAGAAGACAGGTGCAGTTACTCGGATCATGCCGTGATGCCGGTCGAGCCTGGATCGGTCACGGCGTGTGACGCACGTGAGCAAGGTTGGTCTGACGGCAGAGCCTCTTACACTACTGACGGGAAACGATGAAACTCTACAAGTCACGCAGTTCATACACGACAGCTCCTCGCGCATCCAGAAGTGCTGATGAGGCTCGCTATCATGCCCGGTCCCACTACAAGGCGACGTCTTCGGCCAGACTGGAACGGGGACGCTCGGGCTGGCGCGATTCGGAGAAACTGTCGAAGGTGAAGCGTGGCCTGCCGGTCTTCCTGGCGTTCTGCGTTGTTCTGGGGATGGTTCTGCCGATGTTCTTCGGACAGATCAGGCGCGTCATGGCGCCAGACGGTGAGATTGTTGTCCACATCCAGGCGACTCAGAAGGGGACGGCATGGTCGGGGCGCCTCGCTTTCCGCTTGAATGGGGCGCAGCAGTGGACTGGCTCAATGGTTCCCTACGAAGTCTTCGTGCGCCCAGGTGTCTACACCCTGACCGTGACTGGCGGTGGACCTCCCGATGCCAGGATGCTCAGCGTTGCACCGTTGGGTTCGCAGTTGGGTCGTGCTGGGGAGACGATCACGTTCACGGCGGAGTTTGCCGCTCCATAGATCTCGGTTTCCAGTTCCGCTTCTGACCCCCTTGGTTCCGCTGCTGCTGACCTACTGTTCTTGTCCTCACTCCTATGGACCGGAGAATCCGCGCTCTTCTGATCTGTCATTCCCGCGCAGGCGGGAATCCGTCCTTGTATCATGTTGTGTGCCCCGGCCATTACGGGCGATCAACTCGCTTTCTGGAGTTAATTCCGCTCTTGCATATACTGGCAGGAGCACGAGTAATTGTATCCTTGAAGGGGAAGCATACATGGTTCTTCATAGGCATCATGAAGCGTTCTCGGACATCGGTTTTGTTGTTCTGCTCATTGTCATGCTGGTATTCCAGGCAGCGGCACCCTCAGGGAGTGTAAGCGCTGCAGACCCGAGTTCCGTATGGCACCTGCTGAGCCAGAAGGCACGCAACATCTCCTACACCGATGCGGCGACCGACGGAAAGGTCGTGGTCAATGTCGGCACCCGTGGGGCAGTAGCGCTGACCAGTGATCTGGTGCATTGGGAGCCCATCGAGCAGTTCACGAGCAAGGATCTGTATGGCGTCTGCCGAGGGAACGGCATGTACGTTGCTGTCGGCGATGAAGGTACCCTGTTTACGTCGACCGACGCACGCACGTGGACGGAGCGCTTGGTTCCCGGAGACCTCAGCCTTGCCTCTATTGCCTTCGGGAATGGAGCCTACGTCGCTGTTGGTCTCGGCGGAGGCATCGTACGGTCGAGCGACGGCGCTGAATGGACGCCCGTGACGGCACCTGTGGACAAGAACCTGTACGACATTACGTTCGGTAGCGGTCGTTTCGTTGCTGTGGGACAGGATGGCGCGATCGTCACATCCGTCGACGGTCTGACGTGGGAGGATAGAACGGTCTCCTCCGAAACCGACCTCTACGGCGTGGCCTGGGGCAAGGACAAATACGTTACTGCGGGCGGAGCGTCAGTGATCCTCTCCTCTCCAGACGGCGCAGTCTGGACGCGGCAGACAGCCGCCTTCGAGGATCTCACGTTTGCAGCTGTGACATATGCCGATGGCGCATTCGTCCTCGCGGCCAACCATGATGCGATACGTCAGATATCGGACGTGCCGACACGGTGGGTGGTCTTCTACTTCCGTTCCGTGGACGGTACGTCCTGGCAGAAGATGACGTGGCAGGAAACCTATGTCTGGAAGCGTTCCAGCTGGGTGCGCAGCATGCTGTGGACGGGCTCACAGCTGGTTTCCTTCGGGGACAACGGTTCAGCCCAGACGTCGCCGGATGGCATGCGGTGGACAAATCGCACGTCCGCAGGAAATGCGGTCATTGTGGGTATAGCGAGTGGCGCAGGGACGTACGTGGGGGTTGGTACCGAGGACGCGTTCAATGGAGCCGTCTACAGTTCGACGGACGGCCTTATGTGGCAGCACGAGGTTAATCCACAGGTCCCGCGAGCCAACGGGAACTATGAGCAGTGGCAGGACGACCTCTACGGCACTGCGTACGGAAACGGTGTCTTCGTTGCTGTCGGCAGCTATGGCGTCATTTTGCGGTCCGACGATGGGCACACCTGGACGGTCGAACAAAGCGGCACCCAGGAATCCCTGCTCGCGGTCATGCGGATCGGTGACCTGTTTGCGGCGGTGGGTAATACCGGGACCCTTCTGACATCGCCGGATGGCCACGTGTGGACAAGTCGACTGCCGACTCAGACGAACCTGTTATTCTGGAGCATGGCGGTCGGGCGTGACACGCTTGTCATCATGGGGGCGGACATCGGCAAGAAGGACTCGAGGACTGTGGTCGCCTCTCTTCCCGTTTCCGATCTCCGTGGAAGCGGTATGATTGCGGCTGGTTCGCTTATTCCAATCGGCGACGTCTCCGCGAAGACGTGGCTGGCTCAACTCGCCTATGGCAACAACCGGTTTGTCGCTGTAGCGGATGCAAACGGTGCAGCCTGGTACTCCGACGATGGCGTGAAGTGGCAGACAGCTGCACCTAGATTCGTGTTTCCCGTCCGCGCAATTGCCTTTGCCCAAGGGACATTCGTGGCTGTTGGTGACTATCGTATGATAGCGACATCTCCCGACGGGGTATCGTGGGACGACCACTCCACCGGGCAGACTATTGGCTTCATGATGCATGAAGACTACATCTGCGTGTTCGGCGACACCAATCGCTTCCTGGTGACATCGTTGATGTCCACGATCATGACATCACTGGACGGCATCACATGGGCCGGGACAGGGGATATCGCCAACGAGGACGCGACGTTAACGGCGGTAGCGGATACGCCCAATGGGCTGGTTGTGGTCGGTGAGCTCGGTTGTGTCCGGACGTCCAGAGATGGCATGGTCTGGCAGCGATCTGCGACGGACGCCTCAGGATGGATAATGGATGTTGCGGTGACGCCGTCTGGCGTCGTGGCGGTCGGCGAATTTGGCCTTGTTATGACCTCGCGTGACCTCATCACGTGGAGCGTAGTGGAACCTGCGACGCTCGAAACGCTGACGGGCGTAGCTGCGGGAGGTGGACACCTGGTCGCAGTTGGTGACAATCGTGTCGTCATAACCTCTGACGATGGCCGGCAATGGACTGCCTCCAGCACTGTCCTGACCGTCGATGTGAGCTCTGTTGCCTTTGGAGCGGGTCTCTTTGTCGGCGTCGGACAGACCGGCTCGCTGGTGACTTCCACAGACGGCCACGTATGGAACATGGACTCGTCGGGCATGACCAGCGACCTCAACGACGTCGCCTTCCTGGAGGGAAAGTTCGTCGCGGTGGGTGGAGGCGGAACCATCCTGACCTCGAGCAATGGTATGACGTGGATGCCCCAGAAGTCAGGGACGACAGCATCTCTGTTCAGTGTGGCTTCCCAGAACGGCGTCCTGGTTGCTGTGGGCGACAAGGGGACCGTGACCGTCTCGACGGATGCCGTCCATTGGAGCGTCAGTACCACTCTCACCAAGGAGATCCTGTACGGATGCGCGGCACGAGGAGGAAGGTTTGTAGTCGTTGGCAGTAGTGATACGACGATGTGGACGTCGGACCTGGTTGCGCCGGCACCCCCTGCGCCAGTACGACCGCTTGCGGGCGCCACGGTGGACGTTGGATCGATCACGCTCGTCTGGTCACCCGTTTCCGGAGCCGTGGCATATGGCGTTCAGACTTCTGCGACAGCGGACTTCAGCAAAGTGACCATCGAGAAGCGAGACATTTCCGGGACGACCACCATTCTCGGCCCATCAGAGGTCTCCGGGACGGGGACGACCTACTGGAGGGTCCGGGCAGTCGGTGCCGCCCTCACGTCTGCATGGTCCGCGGTTCAGTCATTCAGTGTCCGGGCTGTCCTGCCGCGTCAGACGATCCTCGTGTTGCACGTGGCGAGTACGCAGATGTCGGTCGATGGGACCGCGGTGACCATCGATGTGGCACCACAGATCATCGAGGGTCGCACGCTCCTCCCAATCAAGTGGGTCGCAGAGCCGCTGGGCGCTGATGTTTCCTGGAATGCGACGGACCGCAAGGTCACTGTCTCCCTCGGCAGCACGGTGCTCGAATTGTGGATCGGCAAGAGCCAGGCACATGTGAATGGAAAGTCCGTGGCCATCGACCCGCAGAATGCCAAGGTGGTGCCGCTGATCGTGAGTGGTCGCACGATGCTGCCTATCCGCTTCGTCGCCGAGCAGTTGGGTGCGGATGTCCAGTGGGAGCAGGCCACGAAGACGATCACCATTACGTATCAGCTGCCGTAGGTTCACTGGCATCGTCGTATAATCCCAAGAGCCCAGCCGCGTGACTGGGCTCTTGCTGTATGCCGGTGCTGTTCCTCGCCCACGACTCTCCCCTCTTCACAGAATGGGGTGTACGGAATCTCAGACGGAGGGGTACTAGAGGTGGCAGCATCCATGGGTGCCGCACTCCGGGGGTGACCCCGTAAGAAGGGAGAACACTATGAGGAAAACGTTGGGAAAGGTTGTCCTGGTAGTCGTCATCGCCGGGCTCCTTACAGGTGGTATCGCCATAGCATCAGCAGCAACTAAACTACGGACCGTGACGACGCCACAGGGGACCAGTGTCGACGTGATCTCGGTGACAGGCATTGTGACGGAGGTTTCGAGTGCCGGCACGACTGGAAATGGCAGAGGAATCATGGGCATGTTCCGCCGTGGACCTGACGGTTACGCACAGATCAAGGACAACACGGACGGGACAGTCTACACCCTTGAGCTTGGCCGTGAGGAGTCCGCAGGTATCGCGATGAAGGTCGGTGACACCGTCACCGTCGAAGGGACATCGGCAACACGGAACAGCGTCAAGGAGCTGCAAGTCTGGACATTCACGGGCGCCGACAGCAAGACCCTCACGCTGCACAAGGCCGACGGAACGCCCAACATCGAGACGGTGAGCGTCGCAGGAATGGTTACTGAAGTCAACGTGCCAACCACGACGGCCCCCACGGCCGGCGACACGACAAAGCCATCTCCCAGAGCAATGGCGACGATCAAGGTCAAGCAGATCGATAACACCGTTGTGAGAGTGGTTCTCGGACGCAACGCCGCTGACGTCACGGTGAAGGTTGGCGATGCCGTCAAAGTCGAAGGCTTCAAGACCCCGATGGACGTGAACACGATCATGGCTACCTCGTTCACGGGTGCTGACGGCAAGAAGGTTGCGATTGCGGCAGGCGGCTTCCGTAGTGGTTGCGGCATGCCTGGCGGTCGAGGTGAGGGGCAGGGTACCGGCCGTGGTTTCCGTGCTGGTATGATGGGTGGATGGTCAGGCAGCAACGCAGCTCCGACCACATCCAGTGGTCTGTAGAACCCACTCTTTCATATGTTCGCCCAAGGCCCCTGCGTCAGCAGGGGCCTTGATGCTATTCTGCGCTCCCCGTCATGGACCCAGCCAGCCTTGGTCGACCTGGTTGCTAACTTCCGATGACAATGACGTATACTGTCTAAGAAGCGGGCGCTCTCCCGGAAGACGCTCCCGGTCCACGCCGCAACAGAAGTGAAATCGCTGCAGAGGGGGTTTACGTGTCCAATAAGTTCAATATGAACGTCGGTGGCAAATCGTTCGACGTCGAGATTGAGGAAATGCGTGCAGGAAGCAGGCCAGACTTGACATCCACATCCTCCAGGATGGCTACGGCTCACAAGGTCGGCATCATGGAGACGATCCTCCGGGACGCGCAGCAGTCGCTCATTGCCACCCGCATGACCACAAAGGAGATGGAGCCAGCGTTCGAGGCGATCGATGCAGTCGGATATCACTCCATCGAGATGTGGGGTGGGGCGACCTTCGATTCCTGCCTGCGCTTCCTCCACGAAGACCCGTGGGAACGCCTGCGCACGATCCGCCATGCCATGAAGCATACGAAGCTGCAGATGCTGTTGCGGGGCCAGAACGTCCTCGGATACAAGAATTATGCCGACGACGTCGTGGACGCCTTTGTCGAGAAGTCGCTGGGAAATGGCATTGACATCATTCGTGTCTTCGACGCTCTCAACGACATGCGTAACGTGGAGCGGGCCATCCGCACGACCAAGAAGCTTGGAGGAAACGCTCAGGGTTGCATCGTCTTTACCATTGCCCCAACCTATACCATCGACAAATATGTGGGTATCGCCCGTGAGCTAGAACAGATGGGTGTCGACAGCCTTGCCATAAAGGACATGGCGGGTCTTCTCACACCTTACGCAACCTACGACCTGGTGGCCGCGCTCAAGAAGATGACCAGCCTGCCCATCCAGATCCACAGCCACTACACGACCGGTCTGGCTGGACAGTCGTACCTCAAGGGGATCGAGGCGGGGGCCGACGTCGTCGACTGTGCTATCTCCCCATTTGCCAACGCAACGTCGCAGCCATGTACGGAGACCATGGTGGCCGCGCTCAAGGGCACGCCGTACGACACAGGGATCGACCTCGAAGCCCTGAACGCTGTTGCGCAATTTTTCATTCCCGTCCGCGAGAAGGCACTGGAGTCGGGTCTGCTGGACGCAACAGTGATGGGGGTCGATGTGAACGCGCTCATCTATCAGCTGCCCGGCGGCATGATCTCCAACATGGTCAGCCAGCTCAAGCAGGCCAACATGCTCGATCGGTATCAGGAGGTTCTGAAGGAGGTACCGCAGGTGCGCGCGGATCTGGGCTACCCGCCTCTCGTTACCCCTACGTCACAGATCGTTGGCACGCAGGCAGTGTTCAACGTGATGATGGGTCGGTACGTGCAGTGCACCAAGGAGACCAAGGCTCTCGTCAAGGGCGAGTATGGCCGCGCGTCGGTGCCGATCTCCGACGAGATCAAGCAGCTGATCATCGGCGACGAGCCGACCATCGACTGCCGTCCCGCCGACCTGATCGAACCCCAGATGGCCAAGTTCCGCGACGAGATCAAGGAGTATGCCCAGCAGGAAGAAGACGTCCTGTCCTATGCCATCTTCCCTCAGGTGGCGCTCGACTTCTTCAAGTGGCGCAAAGAACAGCAGGAGAACAAGGTCTGATCGACCGTCTTCTTCCCAACCAGTTGTCGGGGCCTTCGTGTGAAGGCCCCTTTCGCATCCCGGATGTGTCCACGGAGGGTGCTGGTCACCTTCACTATTCGTCACGGGCGCGCCCCGCTGCATCAGGGCGTCCGAACGATTGCTGGAACAACCCGTTCGGTGCCCAGAGCTCCCACCTGTTGCTTGACAAAAGTAATCGTTCGTGTAATGTTCAAGTAGACGTTGACGTGCCTTGCCGTGCGTCGTGGTGCAACAGAAACGTGCACTATGTTTGGAGTCTGCTGGCGTATCTTTGCCAATTGGTAACCGTGCCTGATTAACTCAGGTCAATGAATGCAATGAATGCTATGACTGTCTGCGAGAAAGGAGGTGCTTGCCAACCACCGTTTCCACCTGAAATTGTCTTCAGCACCTAATCTGCTAAGGAAGGAGAATTACATGAGGAGATTCTTATCTATCGTTCTTGCTGTTGTTATGCTGCTTGCCGTCTGCTCACCAGTGCTGACCGCGAACGCCGCTGGCTTCAAAGACGTCGCCGCGTCGTACTGGGCATTTGATGAGATCACCGCACTAGCCGCCAAGAAGGTCGTCAACGGTTATGCCGACGGCACGTTCAAGCCCGAGGGCAAGGTCACCCGCGAAGAGTTCGCCAAGATGATCGTTGTTGCCAAGGGTCTTGCCCTGGTGAAGCCCGCAAAGGCCACGTTCACTGATGTTGCATCATCCCGCTGGTCATACGGTTATGTCCAGGCCGCCGCCAAGGCCGGGTACATCCAGGGCATCGGTGGTGGCAAGTTCGCCCCCGCTTCCCAGATCAAGCGTCAGGACATGGCTGTCCTGCTGGTCCGTGTTCTCGGTCAGCAAGGCGCGGCCAACGCCATCAAGGAGCCCATTGCGTTCTCTAACGATGAGGACAAGATCGGCACCTACGCTATCGGCGCCGTTACCATCGCCGTCCGTCCACGCGTCCAGCTACTGACATGGGACAAGTTCCGCAACATCAACCCCACCATGTCCGCTACTCGTGGCGACTGTGCGTTCGCCATCTACAACACCATCACTCCTCCGTCCACCGGCAAGAAGACTGTCACGGTGGCCGAGGAGAACGCTCCCGAGAGCCTGTTTGCGCTCATCTCCGACTCTGCCTACACGGCCAAGGCTGTGACCTTCCTGGCCAGTGGCCCCATCTCGATAACCCCCTACGGCGTCCTGTATCCCGAGATGTGCACCTACGTTCCTACTCTCGAGAACAAGCACCTCATCCGCAACGCTGACGGCACGGTCATCACCGACTTCCAGCTCCGTAAGGGCATGAAGTGGTCCGACGGGCAGCCTGTCACCATCGACGACTACATCTTCTCTCACAAGCTGTACATGAGCGACGACATCCAGGTCGTGTCCCGTACACCCATGGACCTCGTCACCAACATCCAGAAGATCAATGACCTCACCTGCCGCATCACCTGGAAGAACTGGGATGCCTACATCCCGACCGGCTGGAGCATCTATCCGAAGCACATCCTGGGACCTCAGTTCGACAAGGACCCCAAGAGCATCAACACTTCGGACTTCAGCAACAATCCCGTCTACTGTGGACCGTACACCATCAAGACCAAGGTCGAGGGCCAGTACATCGTCTATTCTTCCAACAAGGGCTGGTTCGGCGGTGCCCCCGTCATCGAGACGATCACCGAGCGGTTCATCAACAACACCAACACCCTGCTGATCAACATGCTGACCGGCCAGATCGACGCCTCCTCTGAGTCGCTGACCCTTGACCTTGCCCAGCAGTTCGAAGCCAAGATGGGCAAGAGCTTCAACGTCTACTACAACAAGGGAACGACCTGCGGCATCATCGAGTGGAACCTGACCACCGCGTGGTTCAAGGACGTGCGCGTCCGCCAGGCCTTCTACTACGGTATCGACCGCGCGCTCGTCACCCAGAAGGCCATGGTCGGCAACGATCCCGTCCTGTCGCCCCTGTCCTCCGGTTCCGTCTACTTCAAGCCGGTCCTGGCCAAGTACGCGTACGACCCGGCTAAGGCCAACGCCCTCCTGGATGCCGCCGGCTGGAAGTGGAACGCCGCCAAGACGCAGCGCACTCTTCCCGATGGCACCGCAGCCGTTCTGAAGTTCCCGTATTCGATTGGCGCCGCCTTCCGTGAACGTGAAGTCACTCTGATGGAGCCCATGCTCGCAAAGCTTGGTATCAAGGCCGAGCATGACCCCATGGACTTCGACGCCATGCTAGACTCCGCTACCAATGGAACGTTCATCGTCACCCTGCACGGTGTCAGCTTCAGCAACTACGATGCCTTTGGCTCGATCAACCAGTTCAAGACGGACCAGATCCCGACAGAAGCCAACGGTATGCAGGGCCAGAACAACTACCGCTACAGTAGCGCCGAGATGGACAAGTGGATCGAGGCAGCGCAGAAGGCCACGACGGCTGTTGCCCTCAAGGAAGCCTATTCCCACATCCAGGACATCTTTGGTGAGGACCTTCCGTGCTTCTACCTCGAGGATCGCATGTATCCCGACGAAGTCCGCAAGGGCCTCAAGGGCTACGACCACTTCTTCTCCTCCACCGTCTACAGCAACTGGAACATCCAGTACTGGTACTGGAAGGTATAGGATAGGCAGGACCTGACACACAGCACCACGAGAAAAGACATCGCATAGCTCCAAGGCCCCGCGTCGGCAAGGACGCGGGGCCCCTTCATGTCCAGCGCGACCGTTGTATACTGTCTGCCACCAGAGGAGGTCGTCATGGATGAAGGCCCATCGCATGCGCAGGGACAGGAGTATCGGCGGCAGATGAACGGTACCGGTGGAGACATGCCCACTGGATACCGTCCCTGCCCTTTCTGCCATTCCGTCATCCCATGGGAGTCCGAACGGTGCCCGTCATGTGGGCGTGTGCTGATCGAGCGCGTGGGGCCCGGTTCCTCACAGACACCTCCGTCTGTGTCCCGTGCGACGGAGCGGACCTCCTCGTGGTCAGTCGGTGCACGTCCGGCGCTGGTGCGTCTCCGAAACGCCATACTGCGTGGCGGGCAACGTCCCTGGACGGGAATGCGGTCCGTCCCGGGGGAAACGTGGCCGACGACGATCCGGGGGACCTCCTGGTCCGTGTTCCAGCCTGCCCGGCGCCTTGTGCGCTCAAGGTGGCTGGGTTCCATCCCTGCACCCACCGAGCGAGAGCGTCAGATCCTCTTCATCGCCTCTGCTCTCATGGTCGTGCTGTTCCTCATCGCCCTCATCATCGGGTAACTGGCGGCAGTCCTGAGGACAAGTCGTGTGGTACGACCATCCTGATGTATCTCACTGCCCCCGAGCATTCTTGACACAAGCCTTTCCCCGTCCAGACTGGGGTCAGAAACCCAAAGACATCTTCCACCGGAGGTGGCTATGACCGCTCGTCGTCTCGTCGTGTTCTGTGTTTTGCTGTGTGTTGTCTCCTGTTCAATGGCTGGATGCGGGCACACGTCCGGCGGTCCGTCGCAGACAGCCGGCCTGACCTCCGTCGAGGCTGCCGAACTCGTGTGGCCGGACGCGAAGAAGAACTTTGGTGATGCCGTGCTGTGGCGCATGGCCCCCGTCGAGGAACGTGATTCACTCACCATGCAACTTGCCTCCGACTGGCCGGACAGTGACCGGTCTGCTGCCTGGTTTGTATGGTACGCCGACCCCGTCGGCGAGAACTGGATGATGTTCAGCATCCATGGTAAGGCCATTGCCAACAGAGACATCGGGACACGGAGTTTTTCGCAGATGTCTATGAGCGCTGACTGGCCGAGAGAACGTCTCGCTGTGGCCATGAAGGATGCTGCAAAGGCCGCTGCAGCACAGGGAGCAGAACTTGCAGCACTCACCTGGACAGAGTTCACCTATGACCATGACAGCAACGGCAACCAACGGCCGGGGTGGGTGTTGTCGTTCTCCGAGACGCTTTCCTCCGGGGGTACGCTGATCTACTGGTTCTTCGTCGACGGCATCACGGGCGTCGTCCTCCGGGCCGTCAACGACCGGAATGAAGACATAGTCCTGCCTATCGACCGCGAAGCCCTACTGAAGCCACGTACAGAGAATCACGAGAAGGACCTCCGCCAATTCTTCGGCTTCATCAGCACGAAGCAACCCGAGTGGGCCGTGCGTCAGCTTGCGAGTTCGGCATCACCCAACGAAGCCACCGCGCAGATGTGGCTGGCCAACTTCCAGAGCCTGAGCACACTGACCGTCGTGACCGTGGAGCAGGCGAGCCTCGAGCAGTGGACGGCCGAGCGCGAGTTCTACAAGGTCACGCTGGACCTAAAGACGTCCGACCCGCCCGAGAAGTATGGATGGGACAACGGCCGCAACGTCCGATGGGTGGAACTGATCCCGCAGGGTGGTGGTGCCTGGAAGGTAGCAGCACTGGCGACGAATCCATAGGACGCCGAGAAGACGTCCACATGCCATAGCAGGGGACCGGCGGAGCTGGATAGTGCTCCCAAGACGGTGGCGCCAGCCAGGGCATGCGTGGTGTCGTCAATAGCTGCTTCCTGACAGTCCCGACCCCCGGTAATTCCTCCCGGGGGTTTCCTTGTATCTAGAGGAACATCATTGCATCATCGGTCGGCGCCTTGCTCTGGCAGGCCAGACGGAATGCGGCTAGACTTATCAGGGTAGATCTGTTCTATATGATGAGGAGGTTCGATGAGTGGCGAAATCGTGCGTGTCGGGATGATCATGTGCAACAGGTACCATACCTGCGCGGCTGGCAAATGCTTGCGCGCCTTGAGGAACCGTGAGGGTGCTTTCAGCATCTACGCGGGAAAGGAAGTGGAACTCGTCGGCTGTACCACCTGCGGGGGGTGTCCCGGGAGCAACATCGAATACGCTCCCGCTGAGATGAAGAAGAACGGGGTGACGGTCATCCATCTGGCCACGGGCATGCTCGTGGGCTATCCACCGTGCACGCGGATTGACTACTTCCGACGGTTCATCCTGGAACAATATGGCATCCCCGTCGTCATCGGAACCCACCCAATCCCTCAGAAGTACTTCAAGATCCACGACGCATTGGGTTCCTGGAAGTCGCCCATGTGGCAGGAGCTCATCCAGCCGACG
>Ga0209540_10001961_pt1 | contig 14906 bp, 15 predicted proteins | sample BarGraIncu01121A_FD_184501 | JGI IMG/M metagenome (GOLD analysis project Ga0209540, IMG submission 184501) | Arctic peat soil microbial communities from Barrow, Alaska - Barrow Graham LP Incubations 011-21A (SPAdes) (version 2) | ecosystem: Environmental > Terrestrial > Soil > Wetlands > Peat... | reverse complement strand
GGAGATGGCGACCTGCATGGTCTGTCATGACGGCAAGCAGGCGGTCAACCAGTGCGTGAAGTGCCACACGCAGAAGCAGGTCCCCGATAACCACAAGGCCGCGAACTGGCTCGACATCCACAGCACCATGGTCAAGACGATCGACTGCGCGAAGTGCCACGGGTTCACGCCCGACTTCTGTCACACCTGTCACTCGCTGCGCCCGCCGTCGCACGTCGGCAACTGGAAGGCACTGCACGCGGCCGCCGTCCCGGTGCGCGGTGTGAAGAACTGCTACGTGTGCCATGACGCGAAGACGTTCTGTGGGAAGTGCCACTGATGGCCGGCCGTCGCACCTACAAGCGTCTCGGCATCGTCGCAGTGGCGCTCATCGTCGTCGCCGTGATTCCGGGCTACTTCGCTCTGCGCCCGAGCTTCCTGACGCACTACCCGAACCTCCGGACCGCCCACACGACGTGGTCGACGTCCACGCACAAGGACGTGGTCTGCCAGCAGTGCCACGTTCCGCCCACCGTGATCGCACAGACGTCGTACGCGGCCCGGATGCTCGGCCAGTTCTACCTCTCGCTCGTGATGCCGTCGAAGTTGATCGCGACGTTCGACAAGCCGACGAACGCCGCGTGCCAGGACTGCCACGTCACGCTGGTGAAGGCGGCGCCGAAGGGCGATCTCCTCATCCCGCACCAGGCGCACGTGGGCGTGCTCAAACTCGAGTGCATCCAATGCCACGCGTACCTGGTCCACGAGAAGAGTCCGGAGGGCAAGCACACGCCGCCCATGGCCGCCTGCCTGAAGTGCCATGACGGCGTCCAGGCCAAGAACGCCTGCGTCACCTGCCACACCGCCAAGGCGGCTCCGGAAAGCCACAAGGCCGCGGACTGGGTCATCGTGCATCCGCAGAAGCAGGCCGGCGCCGACTGCGCGAAGTGTCACGGCTGGACGAAGGACTGGTGTGCCGATTGCCACTCCCGACGCCCGCCGTCGCACACCGCTGATTGGCGCACCAAGCATGCGATCGCCGTGAAGGTCCGCCGCAACTGCGAGGCGTGCCACGTGGCGAGCGACTGCATCCGCTGCCACGGTGACGTACCGCAGTTGAACTTCGACCCGACCGTCAGGCTCGCCAAGTAGTGCGGTCCCGCCCCCGACAGACGTCGAGCCGCCCATGACGGTCCAACGCATACTCGTCGTCGACGATGAGCCGTCCATCCTGGACGTCGTCGACTACGCGCTCACGCAGGAGGGCTACGAGGTCCACACCGCCCGGGACGCCGCGACCGCGGAGTCGGAGTTCGCGCGGGTGTCGCCGGCGCTGGTGATCCTCGACGTCATGTTGCCGGACCGCTCGGGGCTCGAGGTCGCGCGGGGCCTGCGTGCGCATTCGAGCGTGCCGATCATCATGCTCTCCGCCCGCGCCGACGAGGTCGATCGCATCCTCGGCCTCGAGTTCGGGGCGGATGACTACGTGACCAAGCCGTTCTCTCCCCGGGAGCTGGTGACCCGGGTGAAGACGATCCTGCGAAGGTCCGTGAGCGCCGGCGACGAGAGGTCGATGATCTCGCTCGGCGAACTGCAGATCGACGTCCTCTCGCGGGAGGTGAGCCTGTCGGGCGCTCCGGTCCGTCTCACGCGCACCGAGTACGAGATCCTGCTCCACCTGGCGAGGCACCCCGGGACCGCGTTCTCCCGCGAGGAGATCCTGGTCGCGCTCCACGATGTCGCGCCCGGCGGCGACGAGAGGGCGGTCGACGTCCACATCCACAACATCCGCGAGAAGCTCGAGCCCGACCCGAAGGAGCCGACCCACATCCTCACGGTGCGGGGCTTCGGCTACCGCCTCAAAGAGTCGTAGCGCGGCCCTAACAAAGGGCCGTTCTGCTTTCACAGAACCCTAACGAGAGAGAAACCGCTCGCGAACCCGCGACCGGTGCTCCGTGGTGATACTCATCTCAGGGATTCGAGCGCCGAAGGGCGCCGACAACTTGGAGGGTGAGATCCATGGACGCAACCATCGCAGCGGTACTGGTCTTCGGAGGGCCCATCATGCTGGCGGTCCTCGCCGTCGCCGTCATGGCATTGGCCGGGCTCGTGACCTTCGACGTGATCACGTCTCGTCGGCTCCAGCCCGCGCCGGCACGTTCCCGTGTCCCGTCCCGCGAAGCCGTCGAGACGCGCATCTCCATGGAGCGCATCATCGCCCGCTCGTTCGTGATCGTGGGCGGCGCCTTCTGGGGCATCTCGTTCCTTGCCGCGGCCCTTTGGTACCAGCGCGGCCTCGAGTCGATGTTCTTCGTGGCCCTTGCCCCGTTCCTGCTCAACATGGCCTCACTGGTCCTGGGCTGGCGCTGGGAGCGCACCGCTTCGATCACGCTGGCGCTGACTGCGGCCGTGGCCGTCGCGTGGGGCGTAGCGATGGGCTTCGAAGTCGGTGTGTGGGCACTGTTCACCGTGCTCCTCATCGGCCCCACGATCACCGCATCGGTACTGTTCTGGATGGCACGCCGTGGCGAGCTCGCGATGGAGCTCCAGTTCGTGGCACAGCCCGAGCCGGTCCTGGCTGCGACCGAGAACGCAAAGGCCGCCTAGTCCGCCCGGGTGGGACATCCGCACAAACGCGAGGGCCGGCGAGATGCCGGCCCTCGCTTCGTTGTGCGATCGGAACACCGATCACCCGGGCGGAGGTTGCTCTTCCCAGCGCGACGAGAGCACGAAGAGCACGGCTGCGAGCGCCATCGGCCCGATGACCACGAGCAGCATGAACATCCAGGCCTCCAGCTTCCAGCCGTAGATAACACCCCATACGAACACGGCGGCGGCTGCCCCCGACAGAAGCACGGCCGCGAGTTGCTCGTGCTTCCACCCGAGACCCAGGATGAGCATCGTGGTGAGGAACGGCCACACCGCGGTCTTGGCCGACTGGACGAGGGTCACGTCCGGATAGACGTAGGGGCCCGCGAACGCGGCGATCACCCAGAACGCCCCGCCCGCGATTACGAGCGAACGCGCCAGCGCGCGCTCCAGACGGGCGGCCCCGGTCCGTCGTCGGTCCGCGATCTCCGTCACGGCGGGCTCCTGTTCGAGCGCCATGGTCACCTCGCGAGCGGCAGGTCGAAGCGGAAGGTCGAGCCCTCGCCGGGCCGGGAATCGACCTCGATGACGCTCTCGTGCGTCTCGACGATCTCCTTGGCGATGGCGAGGCCGAGGCCGGTACCGCGCGGGACGGCGCGGGACTCGTCGACCCGGAAGAAACGCTCGAACAGGCGCGGGATCGCTTCGGGACCGATGCCCACGCCGTGGTCCTCGACCTCGAGCGACACCATCCCGTCGTGAGACCGGGCGCGCAGCGTGACCGTCGAGCCGGCAGGGGAGTGCTTCAGAGCGTTGTCCACGAAGCCGAGCAGAACCTGCATGATCCGGTCGCGGTCGCAGTCCGCATCGAGCGGTCCGGTCGCGACGTCGAGCGCGAGCTCCACCCCGAAGCGGTCGGCCAGCGGGCGCATGACGGTGGCGATCTCCGCGAACAGCGGACGCACAGGCACCGGCTCACGGTGCAGGGTGAGGCTCCCGGCCTCGAGTTGTGCGAGGGTGAGCAGATCGGACACCAGCCGACCGAGCCGGTCGACCTCGAGCGCCATCGTCTTCAGGAAATCGTCGCGGACCTCACGGTCGTCCTTGGCTCCGCCGTCGAGCAGCTCGAGCATGCCCTTCAGCGCCGTGATCGGCGTGCGCATCTCGTGGCTCGCGTTCGCGACGAACCTGCGCTGCGCCTCTTCCAGCCGCTTCTGCTCCGTGACGTCACCCATGAGCAGGACCGCGCCGCTCGTCCCGCCGTCGGCCGCAGCGATCGGCGTGCCGTGCAGCAGCACGGTCCGGTCGCCGAGAACGGCGGTGTCGGAGGCGGCCGATCCGGCAAGGCCGCGGTCGACCAGCGCGACGATCGCCTCGACATCCGTGAGCGCGCGTACGTGCTGACCTGCGATCTCCTCGCTGTCCTGTTCGAGCCCGAGCAGCCGGATGGCTTCGGGGTTGATGACGCGGACGTGACCGTCGGGGTCGAACGCGATGACTCCCTCGCCCATGGACTCGACCACCGCGGCGATCTCCTGCTCCCGTTCGTGGAGCGCCGAGAACACCTGGCCCAAGGTCGCCGCCATCCGGTTGTATGACTCCGCCAGCTCGAAGATCTCGTCGGGGATGTAGCCGGTGGGCAGCTGTTGGTCGAAGTCGCCGGCGGCGATCGCCGCAGCCGCCCTGGTCATCTGACGCACGCGTCGGCCGATGAACTCGGCGAAGCCGAGACCCAGCAGGCCGGAGACGATGAGAGCGATCCAGAAGGTTACCCATAGCCGGTCACGGACGGCGTCGAGCACCGCCAGCGACTTGGTGACCGGGCCGGCGATGACCACGCTGCCGACCTTCTTGCCGGTCCGGTCGTAGATCGCCTTGCCCGCCACCGCGTATCCGCCGAGTTCGAGTGTCATGCTCGAGTAGGGGGGCGCGTCCCACAGGCCTCCGACGCGCGCTTGATCGAGGACTCTCCGGGGCGGTCCGCCGACAGCGGCGGATTCGATGACGGAGCCGTCGGGCGTGTAGACCCACACCTGGTCGCCGTAGATCAGACGGAACTGGTGGACGTGCTCGCGCAGGTCCGCCCGGCTCGACTCCGTGAGCGGGAAGTCGCCGCCCAGCTGCACGGCCAGCGCCGATGCGTCGCTGAGCTGCCCGCCCTCGCCCAGCGTCTTGAGCGTGCGCTGGAGGTCCTGCGAGAGCGAGACCGACAGGATCAGGATCGCGACGACGATAACGATGACGAACAGCTCGGTCTGCCACAGGCGTACCGAGGGCCGTCTCAGGCGGAGCACGGCCCTACTCTTCCCTGAGCCGGTAGCCGAAGCCGCGGACCGTCAGCAGGTACTCCGGGTTCTTCGGGTCGACCTCGAGCTTCTCGCGCATGTTATGGGCGTGCACGTCGATGGCGCGTTCGTTGCCGACCGGCGACTCGTCCCACAGCGCACGGAGAATCTCCGAGCGGGAGAACGCCTTGCCCGGGCTCCGCGCGAGCAGCTGGAGGAAGCCGTACTCCGAGGTCGTGAGGTGCACCGGTGTGCCGCGCATGAACACCTGGTGCGATTCCGCGTCGATCACCAGATCGCCCAACACGGTGCGAGGGCGCTCGCTGGAGCCCTGCCCCGCGCGCCTCAGGATCGCCTTGACGCGGCTGACGAGCTCCCGCGGAGAGAACGGCTTGGTCACGTAGTCGTCGGCGCCGAACTCGAGGCCCAGGATGCGGTCGACCTCGTCGCCGCGCGCCGACAGCATGATGATCGGTACGTTGGAGGTCAGGCGGATGTCCCGCGCGAGATCGAGGCCGCTCTTGCCCGGCAGCATCACATCGAGGATGAGCAGGTCCGGGTGCACCTCCTGGATCAGGAATGCCCCTCCGGTGGCGTCGCCGGCGGTGTGGACCTCGAAGCCCTCCTGCTCGAGCGCATAGCGCACGATCTTCAGGATCGATTCCTCGTCATCGACGGCGACGACGCGCTGTACCGGCATCTGGTCTCCAACCTATGGTCGCTCCCCATTATGGAGCGCATCGCGTGCCAGTGGGAACCTCGGTCTCGGCGGGCCCGATCCGGACGCGGGGCGAGGCTCACCTACCGTCGGGAAGGACCGCGGCGAGCAGCTCGGGTCCGAGCGCGCGGCGTGCCGCCTCGTATCCGTCCCACGGACCGCCTCGCAGCGCCGCGAGACGGCGGGGAACGGTCGCGACGTCGAAGCCGGCGGGGTCGAGTCCGTCCAGTTCCTCCCACGACACGGGGATGCTCACGTGCGCGCCCGCGCGGGCACGCGTGGAGTACGCGCACACCGCGGTCGCGCCGTGGGCGTTGCGCAGGTAGTCGATGAAGACACGCCCGGCCCGTTCCGTCTTGGCCATGGTCGCCGTGAACATCTCGGGGCGCTGCGCTGCGAGCACGTTCACGAGGCCGTGCGCGAAGGCGCGGATCTCGTCGTAGCCGCGCTCGGGGGTGATCGGCGTGACCACGTGCAGCCCTCGGCCGCCGGTCGTCTTCACGAAGGCGCCGAGTCCGAGCGCATCGAGCGCGTCCCGCACAGTGCGCGCCGCCTTCGCCACGTCCGTGAACACGATCTCCGGCCCGGGATCGAGGTCGAACACGATGCGGTCCGGCCGCTCGAGGTCATCCACGAGCGAGTTCCACGTGTGGATCTCGAGCGTGCCGAGTTGAGCCAACGCAAGAAGCCCGGCCGCGTCCTCGACGTAGGAGTACGTCGCGGGACCCGAGCGGTCCTCGATCACGATCGGCTTGAGCGCCTCGGGCCAGCCACGGACCTCGGGATGCTTCTGGTAGAAGCAGCCGACGTCTCCCGAGGTGCCGTGAGGGCAGCGAACGATCGTCAGCGGGCGTCGCGCGAGGTGCGGCAGCATCCACTCCGCGACCGCCTCGTAGTAGCGCGCGAGCTCGCGCTTGGTGATCCCCGCGGGTTCGAGGATCCGGTCAGGGTTCGTGATGGTCACCCCTCCGACCTGTAGCGGGCGGTCGGCGGAGTTCTTGGTCGGGGCGGCGCTGCGGGAGGACGGCGTGATCGCCGTCTCCCGGACCACGTCCTTCGCGTCCTTGTCCTCGCGCAGCCCCTTGAACGAAGGCTGTCGCACGACGCCGTCGCGGGTCCACTCGCGGAACGCGACCTCGGCCACCAGTTCGGGGCGCACCCAGTGCGCGCCCGCGGCCTTGGGCGGGTCCGCGAACGGCGCGGCCTTCGAGGCCAGCGTCTTCAGCGACTCGCTCAACGAGTCGAGCGCTCGCTCCGTGAAGCCCGTGCCGACCCGTCCCGCGTAGCGCAGCGACCCGTCGCCGTCCCGTACCCCGAGCAACAGCGCGCCGAAGTGCCGCCGCGATCCCGTCGGGTCGGTCCAGCCACCGACGACGAACTCCTGACGCGCGAGGCACTTCGCCTTCTGCCAGTCGCGGGTGCGTCCCGGGACCCACGGGCGGTCTCCGCGCTTGCTGACCGAACCCTCCAGCAGGAGCTCGCACGAGGCGGCGTGATAGCCGGGGCCTTCGCCCGTGTAGTGGTCCACGCGAACGAGCGGCCCGTCGAGCGGCACTCCGGCCAGCAGCGAGGCGAGCACCTCCTTGCGTCGCAGCAGTGTCTCGGCGCGCAGGTCGAAGCCGTCCAGGTACAGCAGGTCGAAGACCTCGAACCGGACCGTCTCCGGCCTGTCCGCAGCGAGCGCCTCCTGGAGAAGCCCGAAGTCCGACCGTCCCTGCGCGTCGAGCACGACCGCCTCCCCGTCGAGCCGCGCCGACGAGACCGGGAGCGCCTCGACGGCCCGCGCGATCGAAGGGAAGCGCTCCGTCCAGTCCGCCCCCCGCCGCGTGAGTACCCTGGCCTTCCCGTCCTCGAGCGCGACGTGCAGCCGGTACCCGTCGTACTTCATCTCGTGGATCCACTCGTCACCGGCCGGTGCCTCGTCGACCAGCGTCGCGAGCTGGAACGGCAGATCGAGGGGAACGCCCGTGGCGCCCGAGGCCGGGGACCCCGACGAGCGATTGCGAGCGCCGGACGAGACCGCGGCCTTCGGGCTCGTCCGAAGCGCGAGCCTCGCGAGGAGCGGGCCCCCGGCCTCGGGCGCCACGCCAGCGATCTCATCCATGGTGCGGCCGCTGGCAGCCGAGTCCGGCTCCGCCACAAGCACGTCGTAGGAGGCGCGGGGCCGGACGTTGTCGTCGCGCTCTTTGATGAGGAGCCACGCCTCCTGGCGCTCGCCGGGACGCGGCTTCATGCGCACCAGCACCCACGCGCCCTTGAGCTTCGCGCCGTCGAGGACGAACTTGAGCTGTCCGGCTGCCACGGCTGCCGCGGGATCACCGATCGGCCGGAACGAACCGCGGTCCCAGATCATCACCGTGCCGCCGCCGTACTCGCCCTCGGGGATCGTCCCTTCGAACGAGCCGTACTCGAGCGGGTGATCCTCGACGTGTACGGCGAGCCGCTTGTCCGCGGGATCGAACGAAGGCCCCTTCGGTACCGCCCACGATGCGTAGACGCCGCCGATCTCGAGACGGAGGTCGTAGTGGAGTGCGCGGGCGGCGTGCTTGTGGACCACGAAGGTGAGCGCGCCGGCTTCCGGTGCGGCATCGGCCCCGCCGGAGGGCTCGGGCGTGGAGGAGAAGTCGCGCTTCCGCCTGTACTCATCGAGCGGCATTCGTCCTCCCGTCAGGCGCGAGCGTGCTCTGCCTCGTCCAGTGACCTCTTCAGCAGAGCGACGATGTCGACGACCTCACCGCCGGGCCCGGCCGCCTCCGGCGGAGCAGCGGCCACGGGCTCCGCGCCCTGCGCCTTCTTCTCGATGAGCGCCATGAGGTCGTCGCGGTAGGTGTCCCGGTACTCGGGCGCCTCGGGGTCGAACGGCCTTGAGATCGTGGCGACGAGCTGCTGCGCCAGGACGAGTTCGGCGTCGGTGATCCCGGCGGACTTCAGGGCGTCCGCGCCGGTTCCCGGCAGGTCCAGCGTGCCCGTGTCTCGCAGCTCGTCCGGGTAGCGCAGGACGGCCAACAGGAGCAGGTCCCCGTCCGGAACGATCGCTGCGAGGTGCTGACGCGTCCGGATGACGATCTTCGCAAGCGCGACACGCTTCGCGGACTTCAGCGCCTCGCGCAGCAGCAGGTAGGCCTTGCGGCCCGCCTTCTCGGGCTGCAGGTAGTACGGGGTGTCGAAGAGCTCCGGGTGGATCTCGTCGCCGCATACCGCCGCCAAAACGTCGATGGTCTGGGTCGCCTCGACGTTCGCCGCCCTCAGGTCGTCGTCGGTCACCAGGACGAAGCGCCCCTTCTCGACCTCGAACCCTTTGGCGACGTGTTCCCACTCGACCTCCTGGCCTGTCCTCTCGCTCACCCGCTTGTTGTGGATCGGCGAGAGGTCACGATCGTCGAGCAGGTGGAAGGCGAGCTCGCGGGGCTGTACCGCCGGCAGCAGGGACACCGGGATCGTGACGAGCCCGAACGAGATGATGCCTCTCCAGATCGCGTGCGGCATGGGATCGGTCTCCGATCGTCGATGCGGCGCCCGAGGCGCCTGTGTACGAACGTACATACCCCCGGCGCGATCGCCGGGTGCTAACCCTTGGCGATGTTGACCGCGCGCGCGACGACGACCGCGGCGATTGAGAACGCGAGCAGGCTCTGCGCGCCCATGGCGAGCTTCGCGCGCTTCGTGTACGGCATCGCGTCGGTGGGTGAGAATGCCGTGCCGTTGGTCAGCGCCAGGTAGAGGTAGTCGCCGAACGACGGCTGCCAGCCCGCGCGGACCAGCTTCTCCTGATCGGCCTGCTGCTGCGGGAAGACGAAGTCCGGGAACTCCCGGCGGCGCTCGAGGCGAGCTTCCGGGCCGCCCCCGTCGAGCTCCCAGAAAACGATCGCGAACACGAGCATGTTCACGACCCACAGCGTCACGCCGTTGGCGAGCAGGCCCAGCGGGGTGAGGGAGGATCCCAGGAACACGCTGCGCACGAGCAACGCGAAGCTGCCGGCGTTCGCGATGACGAGCACGCCCGCCAGCCCGATCGAGACGACGCGGTCGACCCGCGTCGGCTTGGCCGGCGATATGTAGAAGCCGATGGAGGCGATCAGGAGTACCGCGGCCACACCCGGCAGCAACCAGACCGGCTGCAACTGGAGGCTGCTGGCGAGGCGCGCCTGCCCGACGATGATGACGAGCGCCGCAGCGAACGCGGGCCAGCGCGACTCGGCGCCCAGCAGCGCTCGCCGCCACCTCGCCTTGTCGAGAGCGGGGGTTGCTGCTGATGCGGTTGAGTGACGGTTCTTCTCGTTCACAGGGCCTCCGGGCGCTGGAAGTGTGGACATCGCGGAACGGGTATATGGTCAGTAGGTACCCGCCCGGGCCGTGCAGCAATACCTAGGCGGTTCTTCGAACGCATACTGCCCGGGGAGCAGCCCCGGGTGGATGCCCCCGCGCCGGTCCGGAGCTGACGGTTCGTGGCGCGGTCGCGCGCCCGACAAAGGAGACATCGCGATGCAGAAGCACGAACTCAAGGCCCGCGTGGACGGTCAGATCGACGAGGGAAAGCGCGAGCTCGACGTCATGAAGGCCAAGGCCGCGGCGGCCACCGGGGACGCGAAGATCGCCTACGGCGAACACGTCTCGACCCTCCAGAAGCAGTACGACGAGTTGAAGATCAAGGCAGCCACGGCTTGGGACGCAGCGGACGGCAAGTGGGATGACGTGTCGCGCGACATCGCCTCGGCGTGGGATGACTGGACCGACCGCGCCCAGAAGGCGTGGGAGGACCGCAGCAAGTAGCCGGGTCTCGGTCCGCGCCACCGCGGGAACATACATTCCGTGATGAACAGGCCGATCAACATCGGAAGGAAACACCTATGGCTACCGTCGATTCCGGCTCGAGCGCGCGGAGGCAGACCGTCCACACCGAGACCCGTACTCCCGCAGAGGTGATCTGGGTTCGCGTCGTGTACTACGTGTTCGGCGTGATCGAGGTCATCCTCGCGATGCGCTTCGTGTTGCTGCTTCTCGGCGCCAACAAGGAAGCGGGCTTCGTCTCCTTCGTCCACAACCTGTCGACGCCGTTCATGGTGCCGTTCGATGCGGTGTTCAAGACGCAGTCGGCGGCAGGTTCGTCGTTCGAACTGAGCTCGCTGCTGGCCTTGGCCGTGTATGCCCTGATCGGCTGGGGGATCGTCTCGCTGATCCAAGCGGTCAGCCCGCGGCGCTCCTCACAGACCGTCGAGCGCGTGGAGAAGAGCGAAGACACCGAAACCCAGGTGTAGGGACGCGCGTTTCTCGGGAACAAGGCCGGTGTAGCGCGTTTTCACCGAGTCCTCCGACAAGGAGCAACGAACATGGACGGTATGAGCATCTTGACGTGGCTGGGCATCGGCTTGGTCGCCGGGATCATCGCGAAGCTGGTCATGGGGGACAGGTTCGGATGGATCATCACGATCGTTCTGGGTATCGTGGGCGCGTTCGTGGGCGGCTGGGTGTCCGGGATGCTCGGTGGCCCGGGCGTCAGCGGCTTCAGCCTGGTCTCGATCCTCGTCGCCGTCGGCGGCGCCGTGATCGTGCTGTTCGTCTACGGCCTGGTCTCCAGGCGGGGCTGACATCGACTCCGTTCTGCGACCGGCTGTTAACGTCGGGGAGCGTCCGTCCTATGACGTCTCGGCGATAACCGACCAGCTGTTCATCGCCGTGCGTCCGCGGCCCGAGCACTTGGAGCACGTCCGCACCCTGGGTGTCGACCTGGTGCTGAGCATGCTGTGGTTCGCTCCTCCCAAGGAGCTCGCCAAGCCTCCGTTCACGCTCGTGCGGCTGCCGATGATCGACTACCCGCTGATCCCGATCCCGATCCCGATCTGGATGCTGCGGCGAGGAGTGCTGGCTGCCCTGCCGATCCTGGACGCCGGCGGACGCGTGCTCGTCTACTGTCGCGGGGGGATCCACCGCAGCGTAGCGATGGCGTGCTGCATTCTGATCGCACGCGGGATGTCGTCAGACGATGCGATGGACCTGGTCATCAGGCAGCGCCCGGTCGCCGACGCGCGCGCGGGATACATCGCCGCGCGCATCCGCCGGTTCGAGCGGGACTGGCGGGAGCGGGCCAAGTCCGCGCTCGACGCCGCAGCGGAACCGCGGTAGAGGAGCCCCCGTGCGAATCAAGGTCATCGTCAACCCCGGGGCGGGGCAGCCCGAGCCGGTACTCAGCGTGCTGAACGACGCGTTCGGCGGCGCCGGGATCGACTGGGACGTTTCCGTCACGCACGGGCCGGGCGACGGCTACGAGGCCGCGCGCACCGCCGCGGCGGAGGGCTACGACCTCGTCGGCGTCTACGGCGGCGACGGGACGGTGGCCGAGGTGGCCGCGGCCCTGGCGCTCGGAGGTCCGCCGATGGCGATACTGCCCGGTGGCACGGGCAACGCGCTGGCGGAGGACCTCGGCATCCCCAAGACCCTGGCCGAGGCGGCGGCGCTGGTGGCCGGAGGCGAGTACGAGATCCGTCGTGTCGACATGGGGAGTGTCGGCGACGGCTCGTTCATCCTGCGGCTCACGATGGGTTTCGAGGCGTCACTCGTCGACACGGCCACGCGCGAACTCAAGGACCGCTTCGGGTGGCTGGCGTACGCGTTCGCCTTCCTCCAGACGCTCTCCGACCCACCGATGGCCACGTACCGGATCGAGGTCGACGGCGAGACGTTCGAAGCGCACGGCCTGGCCTGCATCGTCGCGAACTCCGCGAGCGCCGGCGTGCTGGGCGTCAGGATCGCCGAGGGTGTCGACCTCTCGGACGGGGTGCTCGACGTCATCGTGGTCGAGCGCCCCGACCTGCTTGAGCTCGCCGGCAATGCCGCGGACGCCGCCGCGGGCGAGCAGCCGAGGAGCATGAGCCGGTGGACCGGGAGGCGCATCCGCGTCGAGTCGACGCCTGCTCAGCCCGTGCTCAGCGACGGCGAGGAAGCCGGCGACACCCCCGTCGAGGTCTCCGTTCTGCCGGCAGCGATAGGCATCGTGGTCCCGAAGGGCGTTGCCGCGCCGGCTGCCTAGGCGAGGGAGCCTTCGGAGCCGATCAGGCGCCGCTCGCCTCCTTCTGTCGGAGCGGTGCGCTACTCTGCGTGGGCAGGTTCACCTGTGTTCCCCTCGCACCTGACCCGAAGAGGCCGCAGCCGCATGCCGCTCCGCACCAGCTCGATCGACGAGACCCTCGCCGAGGTCTTCGGCTACCACGAGTTCAGACCCCACCAGCGCGAGACGGTCGAGCACGTCACCGCCGGAGGCGACGCGTTCGTGCTGATGCCCACGGGCGGCGGCAAGTCGCTGTGCTTCCAGATCCCGGCGCTGCACCGCGAGGGCACCGCGATCGTCGTTTCGCCGCTGATCTCGCTGATGAAGGACCAGGTCGATGCGCTTCGCGCCAACGGGGTCTCGGCCGCCTGCCTGAACTCCTCGCTCACCGCCGAGGACGCGAGCGCGGTGATGCGCGGTCTGCGCTCCGGTGCGCTCGACCTGCTCTACGTCGCGCCGGAGCGCCTGATGCTCGACGGCTTCCTCCAACTGCTGCGGTCGCTGCCGATCTCGCTGTTCGCGATCGACGAAGCCCACTGCGTCAGCCAGTGGGGGCACGACTTCCGCCCCGAGTACGTACAGCTCGGCGACTTGCGCCACCTGTTCCCCGGTATCCCGCTCGTGGCCCTCACCGCTACAGCTGACGACCAGACGCGCGATGACGTGCGCGCGCGTCTGCACCTCACGGGCGCACCCGTGTTCTCGGCCGGGTTCGACCGTCCCAACATCCGCTACACCGTGGTCGACAAGCGCTCGGCACCTGCTCAGCTCGAGCGATTCGTCCTGGACCGTCCGGGCGACTCCGGCATCGTGTACTGCCTGTCGCGCAAGCGTGTCGAGGAGGTCGCGAAGCGGCTGAGGACCGCGGGCGTGAAGGCGGCCGCCTATCACGCGGGGCTTCCGGCCGAGACCAGGACGAGGGTGCAGGACCGGTTCCTTCGCGACGACGTGCACGTCGTGGTCGCCACCGTGGCCTTCGGCATGGGCATCGACAAGCCCGACGTGCGTTTCGTCGTGCACTACGACATGCCCAAGAACATCGAGGGCTACTACCAGGAGACGGGACGCGCCGGCCGCGACGGCCTGCCGGCCGAGGCGCTGTGCCTGTTCGGCCTTCAGGATGCGATGACCGCTCGGATGCTCATCGAGCGCGGCAACAACCCGGAGCAGGTGCGGATCGAGCTGCACAAGTTGTCGGCGATGATCGCCTTCGCGGAGGCCACGACGTGCCGGCGCCGCGTCCTGCTCGGCTACTTCGGCGAGCGGCGGGATGCGGACTGCGGCAACTGCGACGTCTGCCTGGACCCGCCGAAGCTCTACGACGCGACGATCGACGCGCAGAAGGCGCTGTCCGCCGTCGCCCGGACCGAGCAGCGGTTCGGCGTGGGCCACGTGATCGATGTGCTTCGCGGCCACGACACCGAGAAGGTGCTCCAGTGGGGGCACGAACAGCTGAGCGTGTTCGGGGTCGGATCGGAGCTCTCGCGCGACGAATGGACGAGCATCATCCGCCAACTCATCCACCGCGGGTATCTGCGGCAGGACATCGCCGCGTTCTCCGCGCTCAAGCTGCTGAGCGAGGCGCGCGGCGTGTTGCGCGGCGAGGTCGAGTTGGCGCTCGCCAGGCCGCGCGTCAAGACAGCCCCGGCGGTCGTGGAGCGCGGCAAGCGGGGGAAGCGCGGTAGGCGGTCTGTCGCACTCGACGCAGCCGCCGACGGGCCGGTCGACGAGGAACTCTACGAGCGGCTGCGCGAGCTGCGGCACACCATCGCTGCCGAGCAGCAGGTGCCCGCCTACGTCGTATTCGGCGATCGCTCGCTGGCCGACATGGCTGCGCGCAAGCCGGGGACGCGCGATGAGTTCCTGGCGTGCCACGGCGTGGGCGCGGCGAAGCTCGAGCGCTACGCCGAGGTGTTCCTGGAGGAGATCGCCGTCGGTCGCTAGTCGGCGGATCCGCTGATGACGAGCCCGTCGCGGCCCGCGCGCTTCGCCGTGTACATCGCGTCGTCCGCGCGCATCAGTGCCGCCCGTGCGTCTGCGTCTCCGCCGTCGACGAGGGTGCCGCCCACCGACACCGTGAGCGCAAGGCCCGACTCGTCGGCGGGCGCGAAGCGCGATTCGTGCATCATCGTGACCAGCCTGCGTCCGTACGTCTCGAGTTCCCCGCTGGAGGAGACGGCACAGATGACGGCGAACTCGTCACCTCCATAGCGCGCGACCACGTCCATCTTCCGTGCGCTGCGCGACAGGATGTCCGCGACGAAGCGGATGGCCTCGTCGCCCGCAGCGTGCC
>Ga0209540_10001959_pt1 | contig 14913 bp, 15 predicted proteins | sample BarGraIncu01121A_FD_184501 | JGI IMG/M metagenome (GOLD analysis project Ga0209540, IMG submission 184501) | Arctic peat soil microbial communities from Barrow, Alaska - Barrow Graham LP Incubations 011-21A (SPAdes) (version 2) | ecosystem: Environmental > Terrestrial > Soil > Wetlands > Peat... | reverse complement strand
CATTATCAACTTTTCCTTTAATCAGTACGGGTTGGCTTTCTTTTTGAATTGCCTTTGCATAATAATCGTCATAGGAACCCTGTAAATCCGAAGAAATTGCTTGTGCGACCCCTGCCGGATCAGTAACGGATAAAGGCTTAAAGTAAAGGTTGCTGTCTTCAACCGTTACTCCGGGGAAATTATGGCTGAGAACCGTTGCCGCCTGACTGCTGCTAATCCCTGTTTTAACTTCCACAATATCATTTTCTAAAACCGAAATTTGCTTCATGACTTCTGCACGATCCATACTCAGTTTGGTACTGAGGGTAACAGCTAATTTTTCAGGATCTTCTACTTCAAAAGGAATCACATTAACAGCAGATGCTGAGGAATCCTTAGCCAGAATATTATTATTCTTGTCATAAATATCCCCACGGGAAGCTTTAATGGGTACTTCCTCTACCAGCTGATCAACTTGCCTTGCATATTTCCCTGTAGAATTTACAATCTGTATATAAAACAAGTTTCCTATAATAATAATTAAGCACACCGAAAGCAGAACCATTGCAGAAAGAATTTTTTTCTGCTTGCTTACCGGTCCTATCTCGCGTTGTGCTCTTTTTTTTCTATTCACATTTTTTCTCCAAAATTGACATTCATGCCTGGCAAAGCTTTGCCCTGCATCATTTTAAAATAAATTTTCCAGCCACCCTTTTACTGCAGGAATCTCTGGGATTGGTAAAACCGGTTTGTTTTCAGTCGTGGTTTCTCGGCGATATTGCCCGGGAAGAGGTTCTGTCATACCATAGCCCCTTGCCTGGGCTTCAATGGCTTGTAAATTCATATTTGTTACAAGTTGTCCTTCTTTGCTGTCGTTAATCTGCACTGCAACATCCAAAGTCTTCTGAAGACTGAGTATTTGGCTATTTACTTCGTTAATGGCCGATTTCTGAAACAAAAGCATTGCCATCACGACAAAGGTAATTAGACAAGCTATCACTACATATGAAGCTAGCGTCAATCGTTTTTTATTCGGTCCCAGTCTTCGTTTTCTCTTTCTGTTTATTGTACTCGCCATGGGTACTCTCCTTTATTGAGCTTTAAGTCCTGTACCCAGCTTTTCGACGATCCGAAGCTTAGCACTTCGAGATCGACGATTTTCTTCTTGTTCATTCTTCCCCGGCAATATGGGTTTTCTGGAAATAAGCTTAACTTCTGGTTCTTTTCCGCAAACGCATTGGGGGAAGTCTGGTGGACATGTGCAAGGATTTGCCCGTTCTTTAAAAAGGTGTTTTACTACACGATCTTCCAGGGAATGGAATGTAATAACACACATTCTCCCTCCTGGTTTAAGTGCTTCAAGTCCCTGAGAAAGAGAATTCTCCAGAATTCTCAGTTCTCCGTTGACCTCCAGACGAATCGCTTGAAAAGTTTTTCGTGAAGGATGTTTCTCTTTATATCGTTCCCTTGGAGGATAAGCATTTTTTATGATTTCACTTAATTCCAGAGTCGTTAAAATTCGTTTTTTTTCCCTTGCTCTCACAATGGATTTAACAATTTGGCTTGAGAATTTTTCCTCTCCATAGATAAATAATATTTTTTTCAATTCACCCGGAGGATAATCATTCACAACGGTTTCTGCAGTTAAATCTGCGGATTGATTCATTCGCATATCCAGAGGACCATCATGGTGATAGGAAAAGCCCCGGGTATCGTCGTCCAGTTGAAATGACGAAACCCCGAGGTCATATAGAATACCATCGATTTCAGAGAGATGGAGTCCCTCTAAAACCTTAGCTAAACTGGCAAAATTACTTTTTACAAAATGACGCTTACAGGTATAATGCTCTAAACGTTTTTTTGCAAAATCCAGGGCAAAATCATCCTGATCAATACCCACTAAAACTCCGGTATCTTCAAGGGCTTCACAAATCCATTGGGAGTGTCCTCCACCACCAAGGGTGCAGTCAACATAAACCCCCTGAGGATTAATGTTAAGTCCTTCAATGGATTCCTGTAATAAAACAGTGGTATGAGAAAAAGTTTCAGGTTTCATTAAATACCCAGCATGGCCATATTATTAGCAATGTCCTCGTAGTTCAAGTCCTCATCATTATTGTAGTCGGCCCATAACTGGCTATCCCAAATTTCAAGTCGGTTTGATACACCAATAATGGTGACTTCTTTTGATATTTTTGCATATTTTCTAAGGGATCCCGGAACACTTGCCCGGCCCTGTCGGTCTAATTCGCAATCAGCGGCACCGGCAAAGAAAAATCGAGTAAAAGCTCTTGCATCTTTATCAGATACAGGCAGAGACTTTAATTTACCCTCGAAGTTCGCCCATTCTTCCATGGAAAAAACAAAAAGGCAACAGTCCAGTCCTTTCGTTAAAACGAACTGTCCTCCCAGACATTCTCTGAATTTTGAAGGAATGATCAATCTTCCTTTATCATCGATGTTATGTTCATACTCTCCAAAAAACATTCGAATTGCCCCCCCTTCATACTTACCTCTTCCATTCTGTTCCACATTATACCACACTCCACCACCCTTCACAAGTTATAGAACCCTGACTTAAGAAAAAAAACGACCTTTATTTTGTTAAAATTTAACAACCTTTGTATCCATCTTATAACAGAATGCTTAAAATTATATTTTCAAAACATCCATTGCATTTCTTTCTGAAATTCCACTTTTATCTTGTGATTGCCCGGGTTTTGGTTTACACTAATAAAACAATGAAAATTTAAGGAGCTATTAATAATGAGAGCAGTAGTCACGGTTATTGGAACTGACCGCACCGGAATAATTTATAACATATCAAAAATTTTGGCTGAAACTAATGTCAATATTGAAGATATCAGTCAAACTGTTATGCATGACTTTTTCACCATGATCATGTTGGTTGATCTGGATAAAATGACCGTTGATTTTAATGTACTAAAAGAATCACTTGAAGCCGTCGGAGAAACTATTGGTATGTCCATTCGCATTCAGCATGAAGATCTTTTCAATGCGATGCACACCATCTGAGGCCGAATGATGGCAATGTTTAAAGACGTTTTAGAAACGGTAAGAATGATTGAAAAGGAACGCCTGGATATCCGAACCATTACCATGGGAATTTCCTTACTGGACTGTATGGATTCATCAGGTAAAAAGAGCCGTCAGAAGATTTATGATAAAATCACACGGTTGGCTCAAAACCTGGTAAAAGAAGGAGAACGCATTGAAAACGAGCTGGGGCTTCCCATTGTTAATAAGCGTATTTCCGTTACCCCGATTTCTCTCATTGCCGGAAGCAGTGAGGATTTAAATTATGTGGAATTTGCAAAGATTCTTGACGCTGCCGCTGCAACCGTTGGTGTCAACTTTATTGGAGGGTTCTCAGCTCTGGTACCCAAGGGTTTTACCAAAGGCGATCAAATCCTCATCGATTCCATTCCCGAGGCACTGGCAACCACCAACTGTGTTTGTTCATCCGTTAATTTAGCTACCACTAAAGCCGGTATCAATATGAATGCTGTTAAACGCCTGGGAGAAGTCATTAAAGAAACCGCTTATCTCACACGAAATGCCGATTCCATTGGCTGCGCAAAATTCGTTGCTTTTGCCAATGCCGTTGAAGACAACCCTTTTATGGCTGGTGCCTTTCATGGTGTCGGCGAAGGTGAAGCTATACTCAATGTAGGTGTGAGCGGTCCCGGTGTAGTAAAACGCGCCCTTGAGAAAGCCCAGAATGCATCCTTCGGAGAAATGGCTGAGATTATTAAAAAAACAGCCTTTAAAATTACACGAGCCGGTCATCTGGTTGGAACCACTGTGGCAAAAAGACTGAATGTCCCCTTTGGTATTTTAGATTTATCTCTGGCACCTACTCCTGAAATCGGTGATAGTGTTGCTCGGATTCTCGAAGAAATGGGTCTTGAACACTGTGGTACCCACGGCACCACTGCTGCACTTGCAATGCTCAATGATGCTGTGAAAAAAGGCGGAATTATGGCCTCTACCTCGGTAGGTGGTTTTAGTGGGGCCTTTATTCCTGTCAGTGAAGACGAGGGCATGATTGAAGCCGTTCAATGTGGCGCTCTTACCTTTGATAAACTGGAAGCCATGACCAGCGTCTGCTCTGTAGGGATTGATATGGTTGCCATTCCCGGCGATACCCCTGCCACCACCATTTCAGGGATTTTGGCGGATGAAGCCGCCATTGGTGTTATTAATAATAAAACCACCGGTGTTCGACTCATTCCAGTCCATGGAAAAAAAGTTGGTGATATGGCAGAATTTGGCGGCCTTCTTGGTCGAGCCCCTATTATTGCAGTCAATCAATTTGATTGTTCTGTTTTTATTAATCGCGGCGGACAAATCCCTGCGCCTATTCATAGCTTTAAAAACTAGTTAGGAGATCAATTAAAATGGACGAACAATTATGGAATAAGTGTGTTGAGTATCACGGACATCACTGTCCGGGATTAGCCATTGGTGTCCGGGCTTCTCTGGAAGCCATTAAAGCTCTTCCCATTAATTTTACAGAAAACCAGGACATCGTTTGTGTTTCTGAGAATGAATCCTGTAGCGTTGACGGAATTCGTGTGGTTCTTGGATGCACTGGAAAAAAAGGAAATCTTCTGTTTATAAAAAATGAAAAACAGGCCTTTTCCGTTTTCAATCGCACAACCGGAGAAAGCATCCGTTTGATTTTAAAAGACCTCCCTAAGATGGAACGGGACGAAAAGGAAGCGTTCCTTCTCAACGAACCGGATGCGACCAAAATTTTCGATTTCGAAAAACCTCATTTCGAGCTTCCTGAAAAGTAATTTACCAATTTAATCAAAAAAAAGCACACCTTCAAATGTCAGATGCGAATCTGATAGCTGAAGGTGTGCTTTTTAAGCACTTATTAAAGGGACATGATGGGATTCATTCTTAATTCTCATTGAAAAGCAACAATTAGTGCTCATATTCAAAGTTCAATTTTACCCAATACTTCACCAATGCTGCCATTGATCACAAGGTTTGCTCTGGTATCCATGGGTGTGGAAGTTTTATTGATCAGCACCAGTTTATTGCCTTTATAATAATCAATAAGCCCTGCTGCCGGGTAAACACCTAAAGATGTTCCACCAATAATGAGCACATCTGCATTGGCAATGGCGTTTACTGATTGGTTGATCGTATTGCTATCCAGACTTTCACCGTATAAGACGACATCCGGCTTGATGATACCGCTGCAGGTGCATTTTGGAATGGGTTCTCCATTGATAACAGCTGTGACGTCATAAAACGTATGGCACTTTATGCAATAATTGCGAAGGACTGAACCATGGAGTTCCAATACATTTTTACTTCCAGCCATTTGGTGGAGTCCATCAATATTCTGGGTAATCACTGCCTTGAGCTTTCCTAAAGTTTCCAGCTCAGCCAATTTTTTATGTGCCTTGTTAGGTTTTGCATCTAAAAATAACATTTTATTTCTGTAAAAATTAAAAAACTCCAGTGTTTTTTTCATGAAAAATTGATGGGAAAGAATGGTTTCCGGCGGGTATTTATATGATTGATTGTATAAACCATCTACACTTCTAAAATCAGGAATCCCGCTTTCTGTGGATACCCCTGCCCCTCCAAAGAATACGATATTTCGACTATTTGAAATGAAATCCTGTAATTTATAAAATTCTTTTTGCATATTTTGCTCCTTAATCTTTTCGATCTTCACTCTCCTATTGTACCTTATCAATCCAATGACCACAACTTTAACGGGATTTTTGCATGGTTTATTCATTATATAATTTGTTTTTTTAATAATTCTTCCATCTCACAGGCTGGCATAGGCTTATGATAATAAAACCCTTGTATGTTATCACACATGCGCTGATTTAAAAAATCAAGCTGACCCTTTGTTTCGACGCCTTCTGCAATGACGCCTAATCCCATACTTTTAGCTAATACAATAAGAGCTTTCGTAATTGCCTCATCTTTCGTGTTGACATCAATCCCCTGGATAAATGTCATCGGAATTTTAATTCTGTCCACAGGCAATTGTTTCAAATAATTCAAAGAAGAATATTCTGTTCCAAAATCGTCGATTGCAATTTGAATGCCCAACTTTTGAAAGACATCTAATGTCTCAATAATATAGGTTTTTCCCATCATAGCAGCGCTTTCCGTAATTTCCAGTTCCAGGTATTGATAGTCCAAACCTGTTTCCTTTAGAATTTCTTTCACAGCAGTGACAAGATTATCATCTTGAAATTGTTTCACAGAAAGATTCACCCCTATACGAATTCGAGGCAGACCCGCTACCTGCCATACCTTATTCTGCTTGCATGCAGTTCGCAGCACCCAATCTCCAATTGGAATAATCAGTCCTGTTTTCTCAGCAATGGAAATAAATTCCCCTGGCAAGACCAGGCCTAATTCAGGATGATTCCATCTTATTAAGGCTTCCAACCCCACTATTTCATTGGACGTGGAGCACACCTGGGGCTGATAATAAAGTTCCAGCTCATCTCTTTCCAAGGCCCGGTATAAGCTATTGGTCATTCTCAATGTTTCAACGATTTTAGTTTTCATTAATGGATTGCAGAGCACCCATTGATTCTTACCTTTTGCCTTAGCCATATACATGGCTGTATCAGCATTTTTAATCAAGGTTTCCGCATTTTCACCATCTGTTGGGTAAATCGCAACACCCATGCTGATCGTCACAAAACAGTCCTGATTATTAAGCCTAACAGGTTCATCGAAACATTTAAGAATCTTCTCCGAAACTTGGTTAATGTAATCCATATCTTCTACATCTTTAATAAAGATCACGAATTCATCTCCGCCAATCCTGGCGACAGTATCACATTTTCGCAGAGTATTAGCCAATCTGTTAGACACTTCTGTTAGTAACTGATCTCCTATGTCATGTCCCATGGTATCATTAATCATTTTAAAATCGTCCAGATCTAAAAACATGATTGCCAATATTTTTTCCATAGGATTGGATGAAAATATGGCATGGTTCAGCTGTTTCGATAACAATAATCGATTAGGCAACCCTGTTAAATGGTCATGATGAGCAAGATGATTGACTTTTTCTTCCGAGGTTGTAATTTCTTTATTTAAAGCTGTAATCTCTTTATTTTTTAGTATAACTTCTTTAAATTGTTTATTAATCCGATAATAACGATCAGTATTAATTCTATGAATGACAAAAGCAACGACAAATAACATTGCGAATGAAATACTCTGTGTTATATAATACGTTATTCCGAATTGGAAAGGATAGGATGCATACCAAACATAACCGCCCATTACAAAAATAGTTAATGAAAGTGCAATCAGCATGGTTTTTTTGAGCCGTCCCATTGCTATCATAACCATGATAAGCGATACCGTCCATAATGCAGGGCCAAGCAGAAAATAATAACGTACCACTAGAAAGGCCAATAAAGCAGAAAAAAGAAAAGTAAATATGTATGATTTAAACCGCTCGTTACCGGATACCCTTGATAAAATTTCAAATACCATTGACAACCCCAGTAAAACAAAACTGTTAATCACTGTATCTCTCAAATCATGGTGAAATATGAAGTACAAACTCAAAAAGTTCCCTATTGCGCCAAAAAATAAAAGCGGAGATGAAAACATAACTGACATCATGTTTTCATATTTCAGGATTGTCATTTCTTCACTTGATTCATTCATTTTTTTAATAACATCAAATATAGTATAAAATTTCATTAAGGCTACCCCATTAGGCTGTTTAAGATTTTTTATAACGAACTATATATCCAACTTGTTACCTCATCATAATATGTAAAAATCAGTGAAATATGTACTGGAACCGATGACCTCCAGGTTTTCGCAGACACTCTTATAAATATATCGTCATGTATTGAAATATCATTAATTATTTATCATAATTAATGACACTATTCTCGAGACACAAAATATAATATTGTTGGTCTCACAAAAAAGATGATATACGGAGAGCTTGTCCCTGCAATATCCAGAATTCCTTTTACAAAACTCCCTAAAGTTAAGGTCGCAATGCCTGAATTATAAGCATTAAACAATACGCGATAGCCAGGAATTTCATTAAGTGCATTGGCACCTTTCAGAATATCTTCCGGGGTGTGCTGGCCATCGGCATCTGCGGTAACGTCACCACTGCAATCGGGTAGGCTTTGACAGCATAATCAATACCGGATACATATCTTCCTGCCTCTATCATATTCCCCTGATATGACTGTTTTGTGATTAGATTATGAATGTTTTTAAATTTATAAATTTATGGTACAATACAGCTATATTTTATCATTTTAAAGAAGAGGGTGATAATCATGACGATATCTGTATTACCGGTAGATCAGCGAGTAATTGACATAGATTCCAGACGTTTTGCTTCTATCGAAAAAGCATTGGTAGAGCTCATTACAAACTGTGATGACAGTTATTCACGATTGGAAAGCAGAGGAATATCTGTTACAGGGAAGATTACAATCGGTTATGAAAGACATCAAAACGGCGCTTTCATAAGTGTGTCAGATCAGGCAGAAGGAATGACCTCCGATCGGCTTCATTTGGTACTTGCCTATGGAGGTGCTTACAGCAGCCTCGCTCGTGGAGAAGCCGGTGGTCGGGGTTATTTTGGACGAGGGATGAAACAGGCAATTTATGGGTTGGGACACGGATGGATTGAAACAATCAAAGAAGGCCGGGCAAATCGTATCGACCTATACCGGGCTGGCACAGGGGAATATCTGTTTGACGATGGCGAAGGAGAAAGAACTGTGGAAACCGGGGATTATGTCCAGCTTGATGTTCCGCAAGATGGTAACGGAACACGGGTAAGCATTGTCGTCGAAAACCAGCAGGTGAGCATTTCCCATTTTCAATCGCTGCTGACATCCATATCGAACAACATCTACCTTAGGGATATCTTATCCCGGAGAAATGTGGAAATGATAGACCTCAACAGGCCATGGAAATCTAGAACCCCGGAAACGCTGATCCATCAGGAACCGGAATCGGATGTACTGATTGGGCCGGATGAGTTTGGCAGTTTCAGCTACCAGGGGCAGAATTATACATTCAGCATGACACTGAAAAAGGCAAAGGACACTGAGCTGGTAACCAAGGGAGATCAACGGACAAATGGGCTGTTGATCATATCCGGTACAGCGGTGTTCGACTGCCAGTTCTTTCAATTTGAAAACCAGCTGGGAACGGAATTTCTTTTTGGAACCGTGGTCTGTGACGGTTTATCCCAAATGCTTGCCCAGGGGCATCCGATCATCAGCGATGAGCGGGAAGGTCTCAATCGGAAGGAACCTTTTGTTGAAGCATTTTCTGATGCAATGAGCCAGATCCTCGTCAATACCGTAAAAAGCGAGCAGCTGCGTTTAAGCCATGTTGACCATGCCAGGGTCTCCCAGCGCACCAATATTCTGGTTGACACCGTTCTGGATAAAATGAACCGGATTGCTGTGGAAGAGCTGAACATCCGCCTGCCACGATATCGAAAAACCCTGGTGAATAAACCAATACAACCTAAGGCCCTGCGGTTTGGCTTTGGGTTTTATTACCGCAGGGCAGCGTACCCATTTCATATCGCCCTTTTTGCTGACCGAAATCAGCTGGGTGACCAGGGAAACCTTTCCTTTATATACGAACTCCCATCCACCTGGAATATTACCCCCTTTCCGGTGACCATGCCAATAGTTGAAATTCCAAAAGACGGTCATCTGGTATTTACCGTCACCGGTGATGAGATAGAGGCGAAGGGAACTTTAAGGGTCACTTCTGGAGACAACACTGCATTCTGTGAGATTGTCATATCAGAGAATGCTTCTGAAAAAGAGCCGGAAGCTCTTTCAGGAACCACCACCGCTTCCAATGCTATGGATGATTCCAGAGCCATGTTCAGAGGATATGAATTACGAAATCTTGGAAATGACATTGATCGGGCCATTTACAACCAGGAAGAACGCCTTATTTTAATCAATACAGAGGCACCAACTGTCCGCCTTTATGTGGATGGAAAAGGCCAATTCACCGATGGGGCTCGCCTCCTCCTCGCGGAACTGCTTTTAGATGTTATCGCTGATGAACTGGCACATTTCTATATTGACCGCACATCCCGGAAGGGACGAAAAGCAGCCTACCACCAGGCAAAACAGGATATGATACGCCGCTATGGCGTTGAAATACATTCCATTCTCCTTGGCAAATAAAGCGGGGTTCCGTTGTCTTCCCTGTCTTCAATTTGCGCAAATTTGCGCAAAATAAACCCTGCAAATCCTTTCTATAGGGGTTTACAGGGTTTTTGTGCTCTATAGTCAATCTACTATTAAATCTTTTTTCCAAGAAGAGACGTCACTCCGACTTATGTCTTAATCAGATATTTTACGAACCAATTGGCAGCCAATTCAGCAACTGTTTCCAATGTACCCGGTTCTTCGAAAAGATGGGTAGCTCCGGGAATAATATCAATTTGTTTAACCGCATTTATTTCATTATAAGCTTCTTGGTTTAATTCTATGACAACACCATCATTGCCGCCTACCAACAGGAGAGTCGGTGATTTTACGCTTTTAAGGTAAGGCCATGCCAAGTCAGGCCGCCCTCCTCTGGAGACAATGGCAGTTATCTGATCTCCCAATATTGCTGCAGTTTGTAATGCTGCAGCAGCCCCTGTACTGGCACCAAAATATCCGATGTTGAGCCGGTTTGTATCATCCTGTTCTTGTAACCATTTTGTGGTGGCGAGCATCCGGCGTGCCAGTAAATTGATGTTAAAACGCATTTCATAATCCGTGTCTTCCCCAACCGTAAGTAAATCCAAGAGCAAAGTACCAAGGCCATGACTTCTCAGTATCTCTGCTACATAATTGTTGCGCGGACTGTGTCTGCTGCTGCCGCTGCCATGGGCAAACACCACTATTCCTGTTGCTCCTTCAGGAATTTCCAGAGAACCGATCATATTTACTTGTCCATCCGGGATATTTACAATTCTTTCTATAGCTTCCTTTTTATTCATGTTATAATCCTCCCTTGTTTTCAAAAAATTTTAAGATCGAAATAACTTCACTATCTTCAACTTGGGTAAAATCCTCGTAATATGCACCAACCGCACCCCGATAATTAGGGTCTATATCCAGGGACACTAACTCATCCACCATTGACATCAGCCTTTGAGCGGTATCATAGGGAGTTACAGGAATCGCAATAACCAATCTTTTTGGCTTGCGTTTTTTTATCTCTTCTATGGCTGCTATCATTGTCAGTCCTGTGGCAATGCCGTCATCTGCTATGATCACAGTTTTTCCTTCAACAGGTTGCAGTGCTTTTCCCCCCAGAAACATTTTTCTGCGCCTTTTGATCTCACTTCGAACCTTTCTTATTTCCTCTGCCAGCCATTCGGGATCGACCTTTTCAACTTCAGCTGAATTGCAAATAGGATCGCCATCTTCAGTGATGGCACAAATAGCATATTCGCTGTTCATGGGATGGCCTATCTTTTTTGTTAAAAGAATATCAAGGGGAGCATGCAGCTTATTTGCAATTTCTTCTCCCAGAACAACGCCGCCTCTGGGCAATGCTAATACAATTACATCCTCGTCTTTGTATTTTTCCAGGGCCTGTGCAAGTTTGATTCCGGCATCTTTTCTGTTTTTAAATAACATAATTCATCCTCCATATATTTGTATTTTCGACTCTGTAAAAAATATTTCCATAGACTGTCCTTATTTTTAACTTATACCCCACTAAAATAAAATTAATCAACATATTAATTTAAGACTTGCAGGCGAACAAAAGAAATGAGTATAATGATTGAAAAAAGAATATGACGCTTATATCATAAGAAATCATTTCCATAAGCGATTTAACTTATTCTGAAAGGTGGGCTGTGCTTGTCATCTAAAACAACAAGAAGAGGCTTCGATCCAAATGATCACAAATGGTTTTCAAATAAAGCCGTATCCAGGCTTGGGATTGCTCAGGAAGAAATTCAGTGGCTGCTTGACCGAGGTTACAAACTTAATGGTGTCATTGAGTTTATTGGCAACCACTATCAGCTTTCACAAAGACAGCGAACTGCCCTTCAAAGGGCAACTTTCTCTAAACTTCAATATGACAAAAGAAACGCCAGTATGCTCCCGCTTGACGTTGCTAAGGATGGGTGCTTGTACATTGATGGATTTAACCTGATCATCACTCTTGAGGTTGCACTTTCAAAAAGTCTTATCATACTCGGAAATGACGGAGTTTTAAGGGATCTGGCAGGCTTAAGAGGAACCTATAGCTTAATTGATCAGACCGATAAGGCATTAAGGCTCATAGGAGAAAATTTCAGGAAACTTTCAGTGCCGGAGGCTAAGTTTTACCTGGATGCGCCTGTTTCGAACTCCGGCAGGCTTAGAAGTAGAATCCTCGAGCACTCCGATGAATGGAATATTCCTGTCCATGTTGAGCTTGTGCCTGATGCTGATGTTGTCCTTTCCAAAATGGAACGGATTGTTACCGGGGATTCCGTTATTCTTGACCAGTGCAAAAGCTGGTTCAATCTTTCAAAAAAAATCGTCGATGATTACATAAAGGATGCCTGGATTATAAACTTCAATCATACAGTTCTATGAATCCATGAATTCAACCCACATTCTTGAGTTTCTGTTTATTGACATAGTCCTTGCGATTACTTAAACAGCCAGGGGAGATTGATTTTTTCAGGATTCGGTTGCAATTCAAAGTCAGACATGGTTCATACATAAATGGTTCATATAATAAATAGTTCATATAATAAATAGTTCATATAATAAATATTAATTGACAAACTATTATTATTGATACACCATGAAATTAAATGTTGGGTAAAATTTTAGAGCTGACTAGAATCAGCGTGTAAAGCGTTGCATACAGGGGGAAAGGGTGGCACTGAAAAAAGTTATCTCAATCAGTATTACGACAATAACTTCAAAAAACATAAGGAAATTTAAAAGGAGGTTCAAAAAATGCCAGCTTTTGCAAATCCTTTTCAGGGAAATGTTGAACGAAAAATGACAGATGCAGAATTAATTCAAGCAATACGGCTTGATATTGCAGGCGAATTGGAAGCAATTTATATCTATGACGCACACGTTCAGGCCACAGACAATGTGATGGCACAAAAGGTCATCAGTGATATACGTGACGAAGAGAAAGCCCATGTAGGCGAATTGATGACCCTTCTCAGGGCCTTGGACCCCAAGGAGATGGAGTTCTTCACTTCCGGCGAAACAGAAGTCAAAGAAATGCTCAGCGAGCTGGAAATATCGGAACTTTGCGAAGAAAGCGATACAGAAGATTTGTGTCAAAAAACAGTAGGCAGTTTAATCAATGAATAGAATCTGATTATAGGGAGGTTGGAACTATGAATTACTTAGCAAGAGAAGGTTCACCGGCATCTGTGGAATTATGGAAAAAAATAGATTCTTCAGTCGTAAAGGCGGCCAGCAATGTTCTGTCAGGCAGGCGATTCCTTCATATTTTCGGGCCTTTGGGCATCGGTACGGAAAGTATACACATTGATGATGCCGAAGAAGTCGATGAAACATCAAAAGACGGGTTTATCACAACCAAAGGAAGAAAATATGTGGAAATACCGACCATATATAACGATTTTACTCTGCTTGCAAGAGATATTGAAGCCAGCGAAAAATCAGGCCATCCCATTGATCTTTCCAAGGCAATGGCTTCGGCCGAGGCTTGTGCCATTAAAGAGGACAAATTAATCTTTTTTGGAAACAAGAAAAAATGAGTAAAATAAAAAAAAGCTGAACCAAATTCCCTCACTTCCGGGGATATATAAAATGCTGGATTCAACCGGCCTAATTATTTATATCGGAAAAAGCAAGTGCCTGAAAAAAAGAGTGAAATCCTATTTCTCCAAAGCCCCCAAGCCCTCAAAAGTCGAAAAAACGGTCTTTTTTATTGATGATATCGACTATATTGTCACGGATACCCATTTAGAAGCCCGACTTCTGGAATGTCAGTTGATTAAGGAGATAAAGCCCTTTTTTAACGACAGAAGATATAGTTATCTGAAAATTGCCGATTACAACAAGCATCATGCATTGTCTGTTGTTTCGGAACGTGAAAGGGACACCTTTGGACCTTTTCGGGGAAGAGGATTAATTCAATCATTTATCGATACTGTCACTCACCTATTTCCTGTTGTTGAAAACAATAACAGCTACGAATTTAACTATCATACTCTGCCCGAGACCATGAGCCCGGCAGATTTTATAGAAAATAGACGAACATTAATGAAAGTGTTTTCAAAAGACACCAGCATGGAGTGTTTCATTGACCTATTGAAGATCCGCATGAATGAAGAGGCCGCCCAATACAATTATGAAAGAGCAGCCACATACAGAGACCTAATAAAAAGCATGACTTATATCAGTCATGTTCTCTACGATTACAAAAGCCTTATGACCAGGGATATCCTTTTGAAAATACCAGTTCGGGATGGAGAAAAACTCTTCTTTATTTCAAAAAGTAAAATAATATTGAAAAAATATTATACTGTCCTATCTCAGCAAGAGATTGATGCATTTTTAGATGAAGGTCGTAGAATGACATCTGGGATTGTTCCTGGCTGGGATGAAAAAGCCGAGGTCGATTTTCAAAATATCCTGTTTTCCGAAATACAATCCCTACCGGATGAATGGATTTTAAAATAAACCTGAGGCAATCATGGGAAAGTAAAAGATCTATTTTAATTCCTTCTTCTCAAAAAAATAAGGGGCTATGATTGGTCCCAAAAACAGGCTTTTTTAATCTATTCGTTTTCTTTGTCTTCGATGATTCTTAATGCATTTCTTAACGCGTCTTTAAGCTGGTCTTCTTTTTGGTTTGGAATTGTTAGCACCTCATCTAAAGCATCAATTATTA
>Ga0209540_10001958_pt1 | contig 14914 bp, 14 predicted proteins | sample BarGraIncu01121A_FD_184501 | JGI IMG/M metagenome (GOLD analysis project Ga0209540, IMG submission 184501) | Arctic peat soil microbial communities from Barrow, Alaska - Barrow Graham LP Incubations 011-21A (SPAdes) (version 2) | ecosystem: Environmental > Terrestrial > Soil > Wetlands > Peat... | reverse complement strand
GCGGTACTCCTTCTATGAGTTCACGAGCGACGGCGGCCAGAGCTGGACACCGGGCGAGATCGCCGGTACGGCCGAGCTCTATGGGGTCGTGGCGCGATCCACCACCGACGTCTGGGCCGTCGGCGAGCCAGGCGGTCCTCTACAACGGTAGCGGTAGCGCGGTCACGGCGAACCCGAACCCCGGCTACCACTTCACGGGCTGGAGCGACGGGGTGCTCACGGCTGCCAGGATCGACAGCGGCGTCGGGGCCGACCTCTTTGTCTCAGCCGGCTTCGCGATCGACACCTACCAACTGCACTTTTCGGTGGCCGCCCACGGCACTCTGAGCGGCGACGCCAGCCAGACGGTCAGCTACGGCGGCAGCGGCAGCACGGTCAACGCTGTTGCTGACGACGGCTATCACTTCGACCGGTGGAGCGACGGCGTTCTCACCGCCGCCCGGACCGACACCGCCGTCCACGGCCCCATCACCGCGTCGGCCACCTTCGCGATCAACACCTACAAGCTGCTCTACAGCGCGGGCGCCGGCCGCACGATCATCGGCTCCGCCGACCAGACGGTCGACTACCTCGGCAGCGGCTCCAAGGTCACGGCGAGCCCGAATGCCGGCTACCACTTCGTGGGCTGGAACGACGGTGTCACCACCGCCGCCAGAACCGACATCGGCATTACCCGTGCGATCGATGTGACGGCCGACTTCGCGCCCGATGTGGTCGGCAGCTTCAGGCTCTTCTACGCGGCCGGCCCAGGCGGGACGATCAGCGGCACGACCCCGCAGACGGTTACGCTGCACGGCAGCGGCACGGCGGTCACCGCGGTCCCGAACCCCGGCTACCACTTCGTCAAGTGGAGCGACGACTACCCGACCGCCGCCCGGACGGAAGCCGACGTCACCGCGGACAAGAGCGTCTCGGCGATCTTCGCCGTCGATACCTTCCAGCTCCGATACAGCGCTGGTGTCGGCGGCACCATCAGCGGCACCACCAGCCAGACGGTCCCGTACGACGGCAGCGGTACCGCGGTCACCGCGATACCTGCAGCCGGGTTCCACTTCCAAGAGTGGAGCGACTACGTCACCAGCGCTGAAAGGACGGACGGTGGCGTGACCCACGCCATCACCGCCACGGCGCTCTTCCAGAACGGCGACCAGGCCCCTCCGGCTACGTCGTGGCCGGGTCAGGCCGCGACGTTCGTCTCCAAGGTGACCATCTCGCTGGTGGCCACCGACAACGGCGGTACCGGGGTCCTGGGCATCCGCTACAGGCTGGATTCCGGGCGGGACACGACCTACACGGTGCCCTTCACCACCACCAAGGCGGGCGCCCGCAGCCTGGACTACTGGTCGGTCGACAACGCGGGCAACATCGAGACGCTCCACCACGTCCACTTCACGCTCCTGATGGGCACCTACGTTTCCATCACGTCCAACCACACGTCGATCGTCCACAAGCACCCCGTCGTGTTCTCCGGCGGCATCTCGACCACGCAGCCGAAGAACACGCACGTCTACGTCTACGTGAAGAGGCCCGGCTCGAAGACGTGGTCCTATCTGTCGACCCGTCACACCACCTCGACGCATCACTGGTCGTACAGCTGCGCGCCTTCCTACAAGGGCACCTGGTACTTCATGGTGAAGTTCAAGGGCACGAGCAGGTATGCCGCAAGCCACTCCGTGGAGCGCAGGATCACCGTCCGGTAGGTGCGCGTACGCGCTGGCGCCGCGCGTATGGCGGGGCGTAGCATGGCCGGTATGCCGCCGCACACCCAGCCCGCGCTCGAAGCGCGCCACCTCACCGTAGACCGCCGCGCCGATGCGGGGCTCCTGCGCGTCCTCGACGCGATCGATCTCGCGGTGGAGCCAGGAACGCTGACCGACGTGGTCGGCCCCTCGGGCGCCGGCAAGACCACGCTGCTGCTCGCGCTCGCACGTCTGCTTCCCGGCGCCGCGGGCGAGCTGCTGCTTGCGGGCGAGCCCGCTTTCGCGATCGACCCGCGCGTCTGGCGCGTGCGCGTCGCCTACCTGCCGCAGCGCAGCGCGCTCGTTCCCGGCACAGTCGGCCACAACCTCACCCTGCCCTGGCGCCTCAAGGTACGCGCGGGGGGCGAGAGGCCGGGCGACGGCGCCCTGCGAGCCGCCCTCGACCGCGTGCACCTCACCGACGTCTCCCTCGACCGCGAGGTGTCGCGACTCTCCGAGGGCCAGGCCGCACGCGTCGCGCTTCTGCGCACCGTTCTGACCCGGCCGGCCGTGCTGCTGCTCGACGAGCCTGACGCCTCGCTCGACGAGGAGTCGGCCGAGCAGGTCGGTCTGCTCACGCGCGAGTTCGTCGATGTGGGAGGAGCGGTCGTACGCGTGCGCCACCTGCGCTCCGACGGCCACGCGGACCGCCGACTGCGCCTCGTGGCCGGCGCGCTGACCGACGAGGCCCGCTCGTGACCGCCGTCCAGCTTGCGGGCGGCGTCGTCGCCATCGGATGGCCGCAGCTCCTGCTGGCGTCCGGCTTCGTGCTCGTGACCGGCGCGATCGCGCTGTGGATGCAGCTCGGGGTGACCAAGGACCTCGCAATCGCCACCGTCCGCACCTATGTGCAGTTGCTCGCGCTCGGCCTGGTGCTGCGCTGGGCCTTCGCCGCCGACCGCTGGTGGTGGGTGGTCGGCATCCTCGCGATCATGACCGTGGCCGCCGCACGCATCATCCTCAAACGCGCGCCCGACGCTCCATCGGGCCTCTTCCTTGCGGCGGTCACCTCGATGGCCGTCACCGGCATCACCGTGACCTTCGCGGTCACCGGGCTGGTGATCGGCGCCGACCCCTGGTACTCGCCGCGCTACGTCATCCCGATCGCCGGCATGGTGCTCGGCAACTCGATGACGGGCATCGCCCTGTCGCTGGAGCGGGTGTTCGCCGACCTCGACGCACGCAAGGACGAGATCCGCGCGATGACGGCGCTCGGTGCATCACCCTGGGAGGCCGCGCATCCCAGCGTGCGCGCCGCGTTGCGCGCGGGGCTGATCCCGGCGATCAACTCGATGGCCGCCGCCGGCATAGTGTTCATCCCGGGGATGATGACGGGCCAGATACTGGCCGGCGCCGACCCGCTCGAGGCTACCAAGTACCAGATCGTCGTGATGCTAATGGTCGCCGCGGCGGAGATCGTGGGCGCTGCGCTCGCCGTGCTGATGAGCTACCGCCGTCGATTCAGCGCCGACGGCGTCTTCCTCGAGAAGGGGCTGCGCGAGTAGCGCCCCTCGCGTGCGTGGGGCGTGCGGTATCCTACCTGCGTCCCGCGCTCGTGCGGGCGGACGTGCACGCGTACGAGGGCACACGTCGCCAGGGAGCATCCGTGAGCGTGACCGGCTTCGAGTTGTATCTCAAGGCGAACGCGAAGGCGTTCGACCGGTACCTCCTGACGTTCTTCGGTGACGGTACCCATCCCGACATGAGCCGCTACCTTTACGCGCCGCTGCGCAAGTTCTCGGACAACTCGGGCAAGCGCCACCGCCCGCTCATCTGCCTGCTCGCCTGCGAGGCGGTCGGCGGGGACCCGAAGCAGGCCTGGCCCGCGGCGGCCGCGATCGAGCACTTCCACACCGCCGCGCTGATCCACGACGATATCGAGGACTCCTCGCTGACGCGTCGCGACGAGCCGTGCATGCATATCGCGGAGGGCATCGGGCTCGCGGTCAACGCGGGCGACCTCGCCCTCGCGCTCGTCTGCGGCACCGTCGTCCACGATCCCGGCCTCGATGATGCGATGAAGATCCGCGTGCTCGCCGAGCTGGTCGACATGACGACACGCACGATCGAGGGACAGGCGCTCGACATCGGGTGGGCGCGCGACCGCCGGTTCGACCTCGGAGTCGACGATTACCTCACGATGGCGAACCACAAGACCGCCTTCTACTCGGGTGCGGTGCCCCTCGCCGTCGGGGCGATCATCGGCGGCGGCTCCACGGCCCAGGTCGAGACCCTCAGGGCCTTCGGTATGGCGGCCGGGCTCGCGTTCCAGATCCAGGACGACGTGCTCAACCTTGTCGGCACCAAGGAGTCCACCAAGAAGGACCTCCGCAGCGACGTGGCCGAGGGCAAGCGCACGTTGGTGGCCATCCACGCGCTCCGCAACTCCCGGCGCAAGCAGCGCCTGCTCGAGATCCTGTCGGCGCGCACCTCCGATCCCGGACTGCTCGCCGAGGCCGTCGAGATCATGGAGGAGACGGGCTCGCTCGAGTTCGCCCGCAACTACGGGCACGATCTCGTGGTCGAGGCCAAGCAGGGTCTGATCGAGGCGATCCCCAAGAGCCACGCGCGCGACCTGCTGGCGTCGATGGCGGACTTCTTCATCAAGCGTTCGTCGTAGCCCAGGCCCGTCGCGGGTAGACTCCTTTCAGGGACGATCCATCCGCGGCCACCAAGGAGCGAGACCATGCGCGCTGTGCCTGTGTCAGACCACATCACCTGGGTCGGCGCCGTCGACTGGAACCTCCGGGACTTCCACGGCTTCGACACGCCGCGCGGCTCGACCTACAACGCCTATCTCGTCCGGGGCGCCGACAAGGTCGCGCTGATCGACACCGTGAAGACGGCCTTTGTCCCCGAGCTGCTCTCGCGCATCTCCGAGATCCTCGACCCCGCGCTCATCGACGTCATCGTCGTCAATCACGTCGAGCCCGATCACAACTCGGGACTCCGCGCAGTGATGGCCGCCTGCCCGAAGGCCCGCGTCGTCGCCTCGGGCTCCGGGGTGCGCGGTGTGGCGGAGTACCACGACGGGCTGGTCATCGAGGCCGTCGGCGCAGCGGACGTCATCGAACTCGGCGGCGTGACGCTGAACTTTCTGCCCGCGCCGATGGTGCACTGGCCTGACTCGATGTTCACCTACTGCCCCGAGGACGCCGTGCTGATGTGCAACGACGCCTACGGGCAGCACCTCGCCTCCGAGGAGCGCTTCGCCGACGAGGTCGGCGTGGACCTGGCCTTGGATGAACTCAGGACCTACTACTCGTACATCCTGCTCCCGTTCGGAGCGCAGATCGCCAAGACGCTCGAGAAGGTGGCGTCCGCCGGGTGGGCGCCGACAACCGTCGCTCCGAGCCACGGGGTGATCTGGCGCGGGGACGCCGTCGGCAGGGCCGTCGCCGCGTACGAGCAGTGGGGGAGCGGAGAGCTCCGCGACAAGGTCATCGTGGCGTACTCGACGATGTGGGGTTCGACCGACGCGCTCGCGCTGGCGATCTCCGATGCGCTCGCAGAAGCCGGGTTGGAAGTCGAGGCATACGACCTCGCGGTCGCCTCGCACTCCGGGCTGATGGCCGAGATGCTCGACTCAAAGGGTCTGCTCGTCGGTTCGCCCACCTTGCACCATGGGATGCTCTCCAGCGTCGCCGGGTTCCTGCAGAGCCTGAGCGGGCTGCAGCCCAAGGGCCGCATCGGCTCCGCCTTCGGCAGCTTCGGCTGGTCGTCGGGCGCGACGAAGCAGATCACCGACCGGCTCACCGAGATCGGCGTCGAGGTCGCCGCCGAGCCCTACACGCAGAAGTTCCGGCCCACCGAGGCGGAGCTCGCTGCCGCGCGCGAGTGGGCGATCGCGTTCGCCGAGAAGGTCAAGGCCCTCGGGGCGTAGCCCGCTAGCGCCCGGCGTTCCATCGCCGAAGCGCCGATACCGCATCGTCGACCGTGAGCGCGGTCTCGGGCGCCGATGGATCCGCCTCACGCAGCCGCGCGAACAACTCCGCCAGCACCGGGGGCCTGATGTTGCCCGCGGCCATCAGATCGACGCGCGCGAACACCTCCGCCGGCGTCCCCTTGAGCACGATCCTGCCGCCGTGCTGCAGCACGTAGGCGTAGTCGGCGAACTCGGGGACGGTGTCGATGTCGTGCGTGGACATCACGATGGTGAGACCCCGGTCCTCGGCGAGGGAGCGCAGCAACGCGATCAGCGCCGCGCGCGAGGTCGGGTCGAGCCCCTCGAACGGCTCGTCGAGCACGAGCAGCTCGGGGCGCATCACGAGCGCACCCGCCAGCGCCACCTTCCGCTTCTCGCCACCCGACAGGTTGTGGGGCACGCGTGACGCGAGGTGCTCGATGTCCAGCAGAGCGAGCGCCGACTCGGCGAGCTCGCGCACCTCGGCCTCGGGCAGCCCGTACTGCCGCGGCGAGAACGCGACGTCGTCGTAGACGGTAGGGGAGATGATCTGCTCGTCGACGTTCTGCAGAACGACGCCGATGCGCCGGCGGATGTCGGCCCACCGGCTCGAAGGGTCTACTCCGAACACCTCGACGGAGCCCTCCTGCGGGGCAAGCAGCCCGAGGATGTGGAACAGCATGGTGGTCTTGCCCGCGCCGTTGGGTCCGAGGATGGCCACGCGACTGCCCCGGTCCGCGGTGAACTCGAGCCCGCACAGATCGACGTGCGTCCCGTCCTCGTAGGAGTGCTTCACGCACGAGACGCGCACGACGGTCTCGCATCCCTCGGTGTGCGCGTGATCGTGTCCCGTGGCGGGGTAGGTGTTCGGGGCGGTCATCTCGGGATCAGCCTCCAGGCGACGGTGACGAGCAGGGCGAGCAGGGCCGAGGCGGCCAGCAGCCACGACCACGGTGTGAGCGCGGCACCGGCCGCGCGGAAGACGACCGCCGTGACGAGCACCACGCCAGCCGATGCGAGCAGTGCGGCGTCGAAGCCCGGGCTCGCTGCGTGCGGCAGCGTCACCCGCAGCCGCCCCTGGTACCCGCGGAGGCGCATGACGTCGTACTCGCGCTGGGAGAGGTCGAACGCGTAGAGCACAAGCGCGCCGAGCGCGCCCGCGGTCGCGCGCGCGGCGCGCATCGGGTGCCCGCGGGTGAGGCCCGACCGCAACCGGATCGCGACACGCAGTCGCTCGAACTTGTCCGCCAGCAGGAAGAGCGAGCGGTAGGTCATCAGGAGCGCGTCGCCGACCACCTCGGGGAGCACGCGCTGCAGCGGCGCGAAGACCTGCGGGTAGGGCGTCGAGAACACCAGCACGATCGCCCCGAGCGCGGCGGCCATCGCGCGCACGACGAACAGCGCGCCGGTCAGCGGGTCGGGCGCCGCGGCCAGGGCGAAGACGACCGCGAACAGACCGGGGTACGCGGCCAGCCCCAGCACCTTTCGCAGCGGCAGCCGCGTGCCAACCGCCAGCGCGACGCACAGCAGCAGGCAGGCGAGCACGACGAACAGGTTCTGCTGCACGACCACCGCCGCGAGCACGAGTCCGAACGCGATCAGCTTGGTCACCGGCGAGGCCCGGTGCAGACGCGAGGTGCCCGTGGTGGCGCTCAGATCGATGGCGCGCACGTCCATCAGTGCGCCCCCTCGTCGCCGACGGGCCTGGTGGGCTCGGGGATCGCGGTGCCGAACACGAGGCCGGGGCGGACGCGGGCCACGTAGGAGAGAACAGCCGCGGTGATGAGCGCCTCGATCAGCCAGCCGATCGGGCCGAGCGTGTAGACGACCGCGGCGAATCGCGTGACCGATAGCGGGGCCGCGGACGCGGCCGGCTCTGCGCCACGCAGTGTGTTCACCGAGACGATGCCGCCCGAGAACGGGTTCGCGAAGGTGAGCGAGGCGGGATCGAGTGCGCCGGTCTCACGGCCGGTAGCGGCCCCGCCGCCCGCGAGCGCCACCAGCCCGACGAGCGCGGTCGTCGTGATGGCGAGCGTGACGACGGTCGCCACCGCCGCGGCCCAGCCGATGCGGCGCCGCCCGAGGGCGCGCGCGAACAGGCGGAACAGCCCCCATCCGAGCGCCATCTCGGCGGCGATCATGAGCGTGTTGAGCCCGATGACGGTCACGCCGCCGTGACCGAGCAGCGCGAGCATGATGACGACGATGAACGCGGCGATCGCACCCAGCCACGGCCCCAGCAGCACGCCGGCCACCACCGTCAGGTTCACGTGGTAGGCGACCGGCACGATCTCGGTCGACATCGACACCAAGACCAGCGCGGCGACCACGCCGAGGAGCGGCACCTTGCGGCGGACGTCGGCACGCTTCGCCCGCCCGGAGGCCACCCACACGAGCACGAGAGCGGCCACCCAGCCCGCGGCGACCAGCCACAGGGGGAGCACTCCATCCGGGATATGGATGTGCGACATCGGCTCAGCCCCCGGACTTCGCCGAGCGCTGGGTGCACGCAGCACAGAGGCCGTAGAGCCGGACGTCGTGGGAGGTGACGGTGAAGCCCTCCGGCGCCGACGCGGCCAGTGCCTTCTCGTCGACGGGGCACGCGGTGTGGGCGGTGGCCCCGCACGAGGTGCAGACCAGGTGATGATGGTGGCCGGTGGAGTCGCAGCGCACCCAGAGGGCGGCGCCGTCACGGTCTCCGACGGCCGTCACGTAGCCGGCGGCGGCCATAGCGGAGACGCACCGGTACACCGTGGCGGTGGCGATGCCCGGATCGCTGAGCCGAACGAGCGTCGCCAGCTCCTCCACGGTGAACGCGCCGGCCGCCCGCTCCGCGGCGCTCGCCACGGCCAGTCGCTGCGCGCTCGCGCGCCCGCCCGCGTACGCGCGGGCGATAAGGTCTTTGGAGGTGGAGGTGGAGCACCCGGACATCGCTGAGGACCCTTCGTGAGAATCGTTCTCACTAACTATACCCGTATCACCTCGTGACGCCGCACGGATCCCGCCATGCCGTATGATTCGAATACCTGATAGCACCCGTTCCATCCAGCCGTCGTCCGAGAGAGCCGGACCCATGAACATCAACCAGGTGCGGGCCTTCATCGCGGTCGTCGACCACGGTTCGTTCAGCGAGGCGGCGCGCGCCACGGGGCTTTCGCAGCCCGCGGTCACGATGCAGATCCAGGGGCTCGAGTCCGATCTGGGCGCGACGCTGCTCGAGCGCCGCTACCGCAAGGTGGAGATGACCGAGGCGGGGAGGGCGCTGCTGCCCTTCGCGCGCCGCGTGATGACCGAGCTCGACGAGGCGCGCAGCGAGATCGAGCGCCTCTCCGACAGTGTGGGAGGCCACCTTGAGCTCGCCGTGTCGACCACGCCCGGCCAGTACATCCTGCCGCGTCTGCTCGGCTCGTTCCTGCGCGCGTACCCCGAGGTCAGCGTCTCGCTGCGCGTCTACGACTCGGCCGATGTGGTCGCGCGCGTCGAGGCGGGCGAGGCGCAGCTCGGCATGACGGGTGCCCGCATCCCGGGCGCCAAGGTCGAGTACGAGGAGATGGGCACGGACCAGCTGCTCATGATCTGCGCGCCCGACGACCCGCTGGCGGGGCGTGCGGGCGTGCCGCTCGCGGAGGTCGCCGAGCACCCGTTCATCGTGCGTGAGAGCGGATCGGGCACCCGCATGGTGTTCGAGCAGGCGCTGCGTGGCGGGGGGATCGACCCGTCGGAGCTCAACGTGGTGATGGAGCTCGGGACCAGTGAGGCGATCGTGAACGCCGTCGAGGGCGGCATGGGCGTCGGTGTCGTCAGCCACTGGATGGCCGACAAGGCCCTGACCCTCGGGACGGTCGCGCAGGTCACGGCGCCCGGCTTCCCGGTGTCCCGGCCCTTCTACGCGGTGTCCCCACGTGGTGCGCGCTCACGAGCCGCCGCAGCGCTGGTCGATCACCTCAGGCGCGAACTCGCCTCGTAGCGGTCGTCGCATTGGTCCACGACACGGCCAGGTCCGACTGGCATGACGGGTGTATGCTCAACAGTGCGCTGCCGCAGCGGCGCGCCTCCGATCCCGGACCGACCTACAGCGACAGGCGCTTGCCACGGTCACCGGGACGACAGGGTCGCGTGGAAAACCACACGGCCTCCCGTGTTTGGAAAGGAGACCACATGCGCCGATTCATCACGCCGCCGGGTATCCGGCGGGTGACGGGGCTCGTCCTCGTCACCACCCTCGCACTGTCGCTCGTGGGCTGCTCGACGCCGTCCACACCCGCGACCATCGCGCCCAAGGTCAGCGACGTGATCCTTGCGTCGACCACGTCGACCCAGGACTCGGGGCTCTTCGACGCCCTGATCCCCGCGTTCGAGAAGGACAACCCGTCCTTCAAGATCAAGGTCGTGGCCGTCGGCTCGGGCGCCGCGCTCACCCTGGGCGAGAAGAAGGACGCCGACGTCTTGCTCGTCCACAGCCCGGCCGCGGAGACCGCCTTCGTCGCCGCCGGGTCCGGCACGGACCGCAAGCCGGTCATGTACAACGACTTCCTGCTCGTCGGTCCCGCGAGTGACCCCGCCAAGACCAAGGGAACGACCAGTGCGGTGGACGCGTTCAAGAAGATCGCTGCCGCCAAGGCCACGTTCGTGTCGCGCGGGGACAACTCCGGGACGTACACCAAGGAGCTCTCGATCTGGGCCTCGGCCACGGTCGATCCCACCAAGACCACCGATCCGTGGTACGTGTCGACCGGCGCTGCCATGGGCGTGAGCCTCGGCATCGCCAACGAGAAGCGCGGCTACATCCTTGTCGATCGCGCAACATGGCTGACCAACAAGGACAAGGACCCCGAACTCGCTGTGATGGTCGAGGGCGACAAGAAGCTCTTCAACTCCTATCACGTGATCCTGATCCCGGGCGCCCGCAACATCGCGGGCGGCAAGGCCTTCGAGGACTGGATCGTCGGTCCCGCGGGCCAGAAGGTGATCGGGGAGTTCGGCGTCGCGAAGTACGGGATGCAGATCTTCGTGCCCAACGCGGGCGCCTCCAGCTAGCGAGACGCCGTCTCGTGTGGCCGGCGGCTGCGGGCGCCGGCCACACACGGGGCGGTCCTATCGAACGGACCACTATGCACGTCTACACACAAGCCATCGCCGAGGCGTTCTCGCTGATCTTCTCCGGATCGGGCGACGTCTGGCCTGTCATAGGCCTTTCTCTTGCCGTTTCGGGCACCGCCACGCTCATCGCCACCGCGATCGGACTGCCCGTCGGCTACTTCCTGGGCATGAGCCGTTTCGCCGGTCGCGGATCCCTGATCCTGCTGGTCAACACGGCGATGGGATGGCCGCCCGTGGTCATAGGCCTCTTCGTCTACATGGCGCTGTCGCGGACGGGCCCCTTCGGCGACCTGGGCCTGCTGTTCACTCCGCAGGCGATGGTGGTCGCTCAGGTGATACTCGCGGCCCCTCTCGTCGCGGGAGTCACGACGGCCGCGATCGCAAGCGTACCGCGCGACCTCCGGCTCCAGTTGCGCGCTCTCGGCGCCTCCCGCCTCCAGGAGGCGTTCGAGGTGATAAAGGAGTCACGTCGCGGCGTCATGGCAGCCGTGATCGCGGGCTTCGGCGGCATCATCTCCGAGGTCGGCGCGGTCTCGATAGTGGGCGGCAACATCCAGGGTTCGACGCGCGTGATGACGACCGCCATCGTCTTCAACGTCAACCGCGGGGAGTTCGGGCTCGCGATGGCGTGGGGCATGGTGCTTCTCGGGATCGCGCTGGTCGCGAACGCGGCGCTCACCATGCTCCAGCAGGCAGGGAGCGTCTATGAACGCTAGCCTTGCCGAGCGGCGCGCACCCGCCGTGCGTGCCGAGAGCGTCCGTGTCGCGTACCGCGGTCGCATGGTCGTCGACGTGACGGCGCTGGAACTCGCCTCAGGCGAGACCTACGCCCTGCTCGGCGCTTCGGGCGCAGGCAAGTCGACCCTCCTCCGTGTTCTGGGGCTGCTTGAGCGTCCTTCGGGTGGCCGCGTCCTGTTCGACGGGTCGCCCGTAGGTGCGGGGGACCTGACGGCCCGGCGTCGCATCGCGGCGGTCTTCCAGAAGCCGTATCTGCTTCGCGGAACGGTGGCCGACAATGTCGCCTACGGGCTCCGGCTCAGGGGTGTCGCGGCTCCGGAGCGGACTGACCGGGTCGGGGCGGTGCTGCAGCGGGTCGGCATGGCGGGCTGGCAGGACCGGAGCGCTCTGACGCTGTCGGGTGGCGAGGGGCAACGCGTCGCCCTGGCTCGCGCCCTGGTGCTCGAACCGTCGTTCCTGCTGCTCGACGAGCCGCTCTCCTACATGGATCCGCTCCTCAAGCGATCGCTGAGCCGCGAGTTCGCAGGCATCCTGGCCGGAGAGCACATCACCTCGCTCTACGTGACGCACGATCAGGACGAGGCTTCCATAGTGGCCGATCGCATCGGCATCATGCGCGACGGCCGTATCGTGGCGGAAGGCGACACCGACACCGTGCTCGGTCTGCCCGCGGACGAGTGGCTGGCCGCATTCGTCGGGATGGAACCGTCGCTGCGGGGTCGCGTCGTCTCGATGCGAGACGGCCTCACCGAGGTCGACTGCGGCGGTTCGACCATCTTCTCGACCGTCGCGCTGCCCCTCGGGACGAAGGTCCACGTGGCCGTGCGTCCCGAGGACGTGACGCTCTACGAGGCGGGCGCGGTCCTGCCGCTCAGCAGCGCGCGCAATCATCTCGAGGTCGTGGTGTCCGATGTGTACCCGCAGGGCGGGTCGGTGCAGGTGACGCTGGAGCGCGCTGGCGCGCGATTCGCAGCTGTCGTGTCGCGCGCCGCGGCCGCCGAGCTCGATCTGAGGCCCGGCGCGAAGACCATCGCGGTGTTCAAAGCAACCGCCGTGAGGATGCGCGCCGACGATTCAGGCGTGAGCTAGGATGAGTACCCCGCACCTGCGCGTCGCGAGCGCCGCTCCGGCCGCAGATGAAGAGATAAGGTTGAGGATGGATCCGAATCGGACAGAGCGCCTGCCCGTGACCGCCGCCGTTCTGGCGGGTGGCCGCTCCATGCGCATGGGCGTCGACAAGACGCTGCTGCCCGTCGACGGCGAGACGCTCCTGGCCCGCGTCGTCGAGGTGGTCTCCGAGGTGTGCGCCCACACGGTGGTCGTCACCAACCGCCCCGAGCAGATCGCCGAGGCGGGCCTCCCCGCTGACACACCCGTCCTCATCGACGAGGTCGCCAACCAGGGCCCGCTCGGGGGGCTCGTCACCGCGCTTCGCGAGACCACCGACGACTGGGTGCTCGCGGTCGCAGCGGACATCCCGTACCTCGAGCCGGCCGTCATCCGCGCCCTTTGGGACGCGCGCGACGGCGCTCGCGTGGTCGTGCCGGTCACCGAGGCCGGCATCGAGCCGCTGCTCGCGCTCTACCACAAGGACTGCCTGCCGGTCGCGCGTCGCGTGCTCGCCTCGGGCCGTCGCCGGTTGGTGGCGATCTTCTCCGAGGTGCCGGTCATCGAGCTTCCGCTCGCGGCTCTGCTCGCCGCCGACCCCTCCATGCGCAGCTTCCTGAACGTCAACACGCCCGACGATCTCGCTGACGTCCGCGAGTCCGACGCACACCACGACACCCCCGCTCGCGCGAGCGTCATCGTCCGCTCGGGCGACAAGCACGGGGGGCGCATGCCCGTGGAGCGTCCGGTCACCGTCCATATGAACGACGTCGAGGTCGCCACGATGCAGGCCACCCCTGACGACCTCGAGGAGTTGGCCGCCGGGTTCCTCGTCTCGGAGGGGCTGCTCACCGACCGCGAGGCCCTCACCTCGATCAGCGCGGACTACAAGCGCGGGCTGATCTACGTCGTGACCACCGAGGACGTCCCCGACGAGCTCACCTACCGGAAGCGCTACATCACCTCCGGTTGCGGCAAGGGAGTGACCTTCTCGTCGGTCGGCCACGCTCGGGCCCTCGCGCCTGTCGAGGGCGATTTCGCCGTGACTCCCGACGCGCTCCATGAGTGGATGCGCGCCATGAACGAGCAGGCGACGAAGTACCGCGACACGGGCGGCATGCAGGCGTGCGCGCTCGCGGGCGGCGGGAAGGTACTGGTCGTGCGCGAGGATGTGGGACGTCACAACGCGGTCGACAAGGTGCTCGGGCGCGTGTGGCTCGATCGCATCCCCACCGACGACGCGGTGCTGCTGTCCACGGGTAGGGTCTCCTACGAGATGGCCGTCAAGGCCGCCAAGTTCAACGTCCCGGTCATCGCGAGCAAGAGCGCGGTGACCGACCTCGCGGCCGAGATAGCCGCGTCGCTCGGGATCTGCGTCGTCGGGTACACCCGCGGCGGCGCCATGGTCGTGTACACGCACCCCGAACGGGTGCTCTCCGCAAAGGAAGCGTGACAAGATGCTGTCTGTCGAAGAGGCCCGGGACATCGTCCTCGGGCGTATCGAGCGCCTCGAGCCGGAATCGGTGCCGCTCCTCGAGTCGCTCGGCTGCGTGCTCGCCGCCGACGTGGTTTCCGACATCGACGTGTCGCCCTTCGACAACTCGGCGATGGACGGCTACGCGGTGCAGGCGGCCGACACCGCGGCCGCGAGCGATGAGGCTCCGGTCGTTCTGCGCGTCGTCGACCACATCGCTGCGGGCTCGATGCCGCAGGCCCCGGTCGGTCCGGGCGAGGCCTCGCGCATCATGACCGGCGCACCCGTGCCCCTGGGCGCCGACGCCATCGTGATGGTCGAGGTCACCAAGGGGCTGGAGCAGGGCGGCAGCACCGGCGGGACCGTTGCGATCAGCCGTCCCGCGACCTTCGGTGACCACATCCGCAAGGCGGGGGAGGACGTCGCGAAGGGCGAGACCGTCCTGCGCGCCGGCGAGGTCGTGAACGCGGCATCGATCGGGCTGATGGCCGCGGTCGGTACCCCGATGCCGCTGGTCTACCGCCGTCCGCGCGTCGCGATCATCTCCACGGGCGACGAGCTCGTGGCTGTGGACGCGGTTCCCGGCCCCGGGCAGATCCGCAACTCGAACAGCTACTCGCTGGCCGCACAGGTGCTCGCCGCCGGCGGCGTTCCGCACATGCTGGGTATCGCCCGCGACAACGAGGCGGACACGCGCGACCTGCTCGGCCGCGCGTCCGAGTTCGACCTGATGGTCACCACGGGCGGCGTCTCCATGGGCGACTTCGACGTGGTCAAGAGCGTGCTCGAGCAGATGGGCAAGCTCGACTTCTGGAAGGTCGCGATGCGCCCCGGCGCGCCGCAGACCTACGG
>Ga0209540_10001957_pt1 | contig 14915 bp, 14 predicted proteins | sample BarGraIncu01121A_FD_184501 | JGI IMG/M metagenome (GOLD analysis project Ga0209540, IMG submission 184501) | Arctic peat soil microbial communities from Barrow, Alaska - Barrow Graham LP Incubations 011-21A (SPAdes) (version 2) | ecosystem: Environmental > Terrestrial > Soil > Wetlands > Peat... | reverse complement strand
ATAAATGAACAAAACATATTATTGGAGGAGGAAAAAATATATGAAGAATGTAGTGGTTATTTATTGGACTGGAACAGGAAATACGCAGACAATGGCAGAGGGAATTGTGGTAGGTGCAAAAACTGCAGGGGCTGATGTTAAACTACTTAATGTGTATGATGCAAAAGTTGAGGACGTAATAAATGCAGAGGCGGTAGCTTTTGGATGCCCATCTATGGGTGCAGAGGTGCTTGAGGAATCAGAAATGGAACCATTTATTGAGTCAATTGCGGGTGCAGTAAAAGGCAAAAAAATTATATTATTTGGTTCTTATGGATGGGGCAATGGAGAATGGATGACTGATTGGCAAGATAGGATGGAAGGATACGGTGCAAATATTATAGTAGATGGGTTTATAATTAATAACGATCCTGATAAAGAAGGCATAAAAAGATGCAATGAAATAGGTGCGTTGCTATCAAAAGAGTAGGAGTAAACACTGAAGTGGGCTTAATGGGGGGTGCTTTATGGGGATAGACGAGGTAAGGGGATTACTAAAAATCGTTAATGATTATGATGATCTGGAATATTTATGTTCAGTAATAATACGTAATGCAGCACCAACTATAAAAAAACATAAGGCATCCTCATTAATTAATTTTAGTAGTAGTAATAGAAATTTAAATAAAATATGGGGAAAATATAAAAATGAAGTAAAAGATAAACTAGATATTGAGTACTTTGAATTAAAAAAGGATACAACAAATACGTTTGTATTGTTTTATAATAGTGAAAAAATTAGGTTAAGCATAAGCAATAAAAAAAATATGAAATTTTTGAAGAGATTTGGATACAATGAAAATATGGATATAAAGCAATGTTTAATACTTTTAGGTAAAAGATTTGAAAATATGTGTCCTCATGAAATCGGAGTTTTTTTAGGATATCCTTTAGAAGATGTAGTATCTTTTGTTGATTATCCCAATGCTAAATGCAAAATGGTAGGCTACTGGAAGGTATATCATGATATTAAAAAAGCCCAAATTATTTTTAACAAATATGATGAAATAAAATATGCCATAATGAAATTAATGATGAAAGGTATGAAGCCAACGGAACTATTAAATAAAGATATACTAAATTTACAAAACAATTAATAGAAAAGAATGTGTTTACAAATAAACTATAATATAGTATGATGATAATAAATATCAAATGATTATGGGTATCATAATTGTACAAGAGATAATTTTTTTTGCATAATTACTGAGAATGAATTTCAATATTAACATTAAAGTATATGAGGGGTGATTTTATGACAAAGCAAATATCATTAAATGATGTAGAAATGAAAACTAAAGTTAAAGTTACAGAAATAGCGTTAGAAAGTAAAGTCAGAAGAAGAATAATGGACATGGGAATAGTTAAAAATACAGAACTTATAGTAACAGGGAAAGCTCCTATGGGTGATCCTATAGAGCTTCAGGTTAGAGGGTATACTTTAAGTCTTAGAAAAAATGAAGCAAAGGATATTATGGTGGAACTAGTTTAAATACTGCTTATTTATAAAAAATAATAATGGAGGTTGAAATTATGGATATGCCATTAAATTTTATTGGACTTGGGAAGTTTGCAAAAATTAACTCTGTACAAGGTGGAGAGGCAATATGTAAGAAAATCATGGAGATGGGCATGAATAAAGGTTCCATAATAAAAATAATGAAAAATGACAGTGGCCCATTAATTGTAAAGGTTGGAGAAACTCGATTAGTGCTTGGACGAGGTATGGCACAAAAAGTCATGGTACGGGAAGTCTAAAAAAATATGAAATCATGGGGGAATAACATGAGTAAAGATTTAGTAATAGCTTTAGCTGGTAATCCTAATTGTGGAAAAACTAGCTTATTTAATTCGTTAACTGGTTCTAAGCAACATGTTGGTAACTGGCCAGGAGTTACAGTTGAAAAAAAAGAGGGTAGATTTAAGTTCGAAGGTAGAAACGTAATTGTGGTTGATTTGCCAGGAACTTACAGTCTTGGTGCATATTCAGAGGATGAAGTAGTGGCCCGTGACTTTATATTAAAAAGTAAACCAGATGTAGTAATTAACGTGATTGACTCAAGTAATATAGAAAGAAATTTATATTTAACTATGCAGATTCTAGAAACTGGAGCGAAGATGGTTTTGGCTCTTAATATGATGGATGAGGCAAGAAATAAAAACATAGAAATAAATGTTAATAAAATATCAAAGGCTCTGAATATACCCGTGGTTGAGACAGTTGCAACTAAGAACGAAGGTATACGAGAACTTATAAAGGAAACCATAAAAATAGGTGACTCTGGGCAACATAATACCTTTAGAATTAATTATGGTAAGGATATAGAAAAAGAAATTGAGTTAATAGCAGAAACTATTTCACAAGTATCAGCAACTAAAGAGTACCCGACGCAATGGGCATCACTAAAGCTCCTAGAGGGCGATGAATATATAAAGAAATATGTAAATGAAATAGAAGATTTCGAAAAGATAAATAATACATTAGATAAAAGTATAGAAAATTTAATTGTAAAAATAGGGTACGAGCCAGACGCATTTATAATAGATAAAAGATATGAACTTATAAGTAAAATAGTAAAAGAAAGCGTTAAAAAGGAAATATCTAACATCGAGAGTACTTCTGATAAAATAGACAAATGGACCACTCACAAGTATTTAGGAATACCAATATTTGCAGTAGTAATGTTCCTTATGTACCAAATAGCAATGACCTTTGGAAATGGATTTTTAGGGGGACTTGTAGATAGTGGATTTAGTGCGCTAGGAGGTTTTGTGGGTGGCATTTTAGAAAGTATGGGTTCGCCCGCATTGCTACAATCCTTTGTAACTGATGGGCTAATAGGAGGACTTGGGTCAGTGTTTGTATTTACACCTATGATATTTACTATGTATTTCCTTATAGCTATACTTGAAGATAGTGGATACATGGCAAGAGCAGCGTATATTATGGATAAGTTTATGAATTCAATAGGACTGCATGGTAAAACAGCAGTATCTCTTATAATCTCTAGTGGATGCAATGTTGCAGGAATTATGTCTACAAGAACACTAGATAGTAAAAAAGATAGAATGATAGCTATACTTATAAATCCTTTTGTGTCTTGTAGTGCAAGACTTCCAGTCTATGCATTGTTTGCTGGTGCTTTTTTTATCGGTAGAAAAATTTGGTTTTTTGATGCAGGTGGAGTTGTCGTATTTGGTCTTTACGTGCTAGGGATCGCAGTTGCAATACTCATGGGTAAATTTTTAAGTGAAAAAGTATTTAAAGGAGAAGAATCCTATTTTGTAATGGAACTCCCACCTTATCGTGTACCTACAGCTAAAAGTGTATTTATTCATATGTGGGAAAAATCATCTCATTTCTTAAAAAAGATGGGTACAATTATATTAGGACTAGTAATAATTGTTTGGGTACTCTCAAATTTGCCAATGGGAGTTGAACCAGGAACAAAAGATAGTTTAATCGGATCAGTAGGTGCAGTTATTGCTCCAATATTTAGCCCAGCAGGTTTTGGAACTTGGCAGGCTGGAGTGTCTCTTATAACAGGACTCGCTGCTAAAGAAGCAGTAGTTAGTACCTTGGGAACTGTTTATGCAGCATCAAATGATGTATCGCTCACAGCTGCTATTCAACAGGCATTTACACCTCTCACGTCACTAGCGTTTATGGTAATGACTTTATTATATTGTCCTTGCGCAGCGACCATAGGTGCAATAAGAAGAGAAACAAATTCTAGAAAATGGGCACTAATAGCCGTAATATACACTTGTGTAATCGGATGGGGTGGAGGAGTTTTAGTATATCAAATAGGAAGGCTTTTAGGCTTTAATTAGTAGAAAGGCACAAATAAAAGGGCGAAGATTAGCTTTTGAATGAGAATGAATATTAATATCATAACATATAAAAAAGGAGGTAAAACTATGTGCATATTACTCATAGGAGGAGATAATATTGGTAATATTACTGAGGAATTGATGAAGAATGGATTTAACAACGTAGAACATATAACTGGTAGAAAAAAACAATCTAAAAGTTTCAGAATGCCTCAAAACATCGATTTAGTAATGGTTATGATAGATTTTGTAAGTCACCAATTAGCGAAGATTGTTAAAGAAGAATCAAGAAGATGCAATGTTAAAGTTGTATATTCTAAACGTTCATGGATACACATGGAAAAGAAAATAAAGGAGTGCGCTAAGGAACTTGCGTGTTGTCAGAAAGCTGTTATTTAGTTTTAGAAATAAGAAGAGTTTAAACGAGGAGGAATATAAAATGTTAATGAAAGTATTGAAAAGACTAGCTCGAGGCGTGCGGTATTCCAATAAGATAATGGCTAAGGAACTAGGAATAGATGAAGGAATGGTTGAGCAATTGTTTTTACAACTTCAGCAATTAGGTTATATTGAGAAGGAAGATATGGAGGCTTGTTCTGGTGGGTGTGATTGCGGAAGCATCCCTAAAAAGGGAAGCTGTTGCAATAGTTCAAATGTGGGTATAAAAATGTGGAAAATTACAAACAAGGGTAAGGAAACTGTATTAAAGATATAGCTCAAACCTTCAGGCTGGGTAGTTTTCGGTCAGGAGTAGCCCTTATAATCAGTTTTGCTGCTAAGGAAGTTGGGTTGTAATATCAGCGGTAGCAAGCTGCTTAATTGAATAAAAAGGGTGGTGGAGCTATGTGCATATTTGTCATAGGTGGAGTATCAGGAATTTGTAAGGAGTGTGAAGTGAAGCTCCAAATTGAAAAACATTTTATATAAATCAGTGAATGCAACACTAGTGTAATGGAGTTACGTTAAAAAATTATGACAATAAATGTCAATAGAATTAAATATTCATTAACAATCGGAAACCACTATTAATTAGTATATAGTTAAGAGAATATGGTTTTAAAGGAGAACTGATTATGAAATTAGACAAATAAGGTATTAGTAAAGGAGCATTAATATGATTTTAATTTATACTCTAATTTTTGCAAACTGTATATAGGCTATATGAGTATTGGAATTATAGCATTTATTATAATGACGCCATTATTTATTACATCATTTAAAAAAGTTAGACGCAAAATGAAAGGTATTCAATGGCAGAAGTTGCAAAGGTTAGCATACATATTTTACTTTCTAGTATACATACATATTTTATTTGTATTGTTAAATGGAAAAGAGATGGAGTGGTTAAAATTAAGTAGTTACACGATAATATTTGGTGTGTATACAATTTTAAGATCAACAAAAAATAAAAATAGGAGACAATCTAAATCAGACTATACGAATAAATTGGTTAATGGAAAAATAGGATTATAATGAAGTTTGATCGTAGAAAAAACCCTACAATAAATAGTATGGTTTTTTTTATTTAAATGTCTTTTTCAATTCTTTTAAAATTAAACTTATAAGCGAAGGAGATAAAATATGATTGGAGTATCTAAATTGTTATGTGGGACTGAAAATTTTGGAGAAAAATTAAGAGATGTTCATGGGGCTAGTGAGTAAATAAATGGCGTTAGTATTTGTCGTGGAGCAGTTGTTGTATGGAATTGTACGAAAAGCTGTAATTTAAAGTGCCAGTGATATTATTAATATGTGGTTTACAGTAATTTCACCTTCTGTAGAAGAGATTAAAGGGTTTTTAAACGATATTAATAGCGCAAGAAATTAAAGGTAACATAATAATAAATCTAGAATATTATAAATAGTAAATATTATTTTGGAGGTACTTATGTATTACAACCCCTGTAAAAATTGTAAAAATGCTGCGAAATGTAAGTCTATGATGAATATGCCTATGATGAATATGCCCATGATGAATATGCCCATGATGAATATGCCTATGATGAATATGCCCATGATGAATATGCCCATGATGAATATGCCCATGACGGATATGCCTATGACGAATATGCCTATGACGGATATGCCTATGACGAATATGCCTATGACGGATATGCCAATGACGAATATGCCTATGACGGATATGCCAATGGCGGATATGCCTATGATGAATATGCCAATGGCGAACATGCCTATGATGAATATGCCAGAGCACATGGATGATGACTTAAAAATCATGTATCCTAAGATTTATATCAGGATATATCCTATGGTAAAACATCAGTGTGATATGATGGAGTCTAAGTATGGTAAAAGGCATTGTCCTAGTAAGGATGATATGGATCGTATGTGTAAAGAAATAAGTGACAAGTGCGAGGAATATCATAGGGACGATGAAATGGATGATAGTGAAGATAATGATACAAGGCAAAGACGTCGCTACGACAGAAGACGCGGAATTCAAGACTTAGTAAAAATTTTAATTATTGGTGATTTAATAGGAAGAAGAAGACGCAATATTGGATATTGGGGATAGTACTTGAATTGAATATAAGTAAATTTAATATAGGAACAAGCATAACAATTATGTTTGTTCCTTCTTTCGTTAAATTATCTCCTGGGGAGCTGCGGTATTAACGACTTCAGAAGGAGATTTAGACGCAAACTGAAGTTTTCTTTTTGTTACAGTATATATCTACCCCTTATAGGAGTGGGAGACTTTCCTTCTGAAATGTCGTTAAAACTATGAATATACATCTGAAAGTTCCACCCGTATATTCTGATCTCCACTTCGCACCTCGCTATTATACATCACACTTTCATTAAGTACTTTTTTGGCAGGTAGAATAACTATAAATTCACTTCCGTTCCCAATTTCACTTTCAACAGATACACTACCACAGTGTAATTCTACAATTGACTTAACTAAACTTAAGCCAATACCCGTACCTTCTGCATTTCTTGATAATGATCTGTCTACCTGTTTAAATCTATCAAATATCATATTAAGGTACTTGTATTCAATGCCAATGCCATTATCTTTCACTGATATTTCAACAAAATCATTTTTATCATTAACAGTTACCAATATTTCATCGCCTTCATCTGTGAATTTTATGGCATTTGATATAAGATTTAATACTACTCTTTCTATTTTTTCTGGGTCACAAGCAATAATTTTTTCTTCTATATTCGTATCAAAAGTAATATTTAACCCTTTACTGTTAGTGAAAATAGTTACAGACATTACTATTTCTTCTACAAATGTGACTATATTGAGGTTTAATAAGTTCAATTTAAAGAATCCTGCCTCAATTTTCGATAAATCAACAATGTTATTAATCATTTTAGATAATCTATAGGAATTTTGCTTAATTGAATCTATGTATTTAACAATGGAATCCTTATTCTCGTCCAGGGATCCATTAGTGCAATACATATTAAATAACTGAGCCGTTGAAAATATAACATTTAGTGGTGTTTTAAGTTCATGAGATATGTTAACGAGAAATTCTCCCTGTAATTTCAATGCGGTTTCCATGTCTATGTTAGATTTTATTTCAGGTGTAACATCTATTATTAACACTAAAATTTCACCGATTTCTCCATTTACTTCAAGCACTGGTTCAAAGATAACATTCCAATATACCTGGTTCCCATTTATCAAATGATTTCTTTTATTCAAATGCTTAGTTTTCTTTTCTTTTAACACTTCACTAATGCACTGATAATATTCTCTTTTTTTGATTTTACTAAATAAATCTTCAATGTTAGTATCTTTTATTTGACTGATTGATTTAACATTTGGGCGAAGCAATCTAATGATACCAAATGCTTTTTTATTAATATCTACAATCGTTAAATGAGGACAGGATAATCTAACAACGGGTAAATCAAAAGTATTTATTATTCTGTCCAAGATTTCAAAGCGGCTTCTTATAGATTCCTCATGCTTAAAATAGTCTGTCATATCCCTGCTGGAAAGCACCCCTAAAGTAAATTTCCCTTGATTGTCATAAATAGGCGTTCCACTAACAACTATTTCTGATGTTTTATAAGGAAGATTTATTGCCATTCTCATGTTTTTAAATTGTTCACCCCTCATAACTCTACTAGCTGGAATATCTTCAGGGCCAATTTTATCTCCATTAATATAATAAAACTCAGATGGATTATACTCATCACCTATCTCGTTACGGTCTTTATAAGATGGGAAAAACATTTCTCTTGCTGATTTATTAAATAATGTATATTGCCCTTTATTATCAATAATTGAAATACCATCAGCTATATGTTCTATGATAGCTTCCAATTCCTTCTGATTTTCTTCGATTTTTCTAGATTGTTTAATTGTTTCAGTAATATCATGAAAAAACGATACTATCATAGTTAAATCTCCAAACGCATTATAAATTGGAATTGAACTAGTTGCCAAAAAATACTCTGCATCAGGATTTTTTACTAACATCTTAACATTTTTTACTATTTCGCCTTTTAACGCTCTAACTGAAGGAAAATTTTCATATGGCACTTTATTGCCTTCCATATCAAATGCGTTAGTCTTTTTAAGTGCATCTACTAAAGCAATTTCTTTGTCTGATTGATAGACTAACTTTTTTGCTTCTGTATTTACCATTATAAATTCACCTTTACTATCCACAAGAATTACTCCCTCAGATAAATTTTCAATTATACTAACTAGCTGCGTATTTTGATCTTCTAACTGTTTCGTTTGATGCTCTATGATCTTGTTCTGATTTTCTAAACTTTTATTTTCAAAAACCCTTTCAGTAACCTCAACAGCAGTTTCGAGTATGTATTTCATCTTTCCATTTTCAAATATAGGTACTTGCGAGGAATCCCAATAAGTTATACCTCTTGCAAATTTATTAAATTCGAACTCTTTCATATAGTTAGTCTCTTGAGAAATAAGAATAGTGTCCCAAATAACTTCAGCTTGACTACCTACAAATCCACTTATAATATCCCTAATGGGCTTACCTATGCTAGTTTTCAATGTATTAAATGGTGAATCTACTAAATCAAGATACTTTTCATTTGATTTGAGCAATATTAAGTCAGGTACGCTGTAAACGGCTACACCTGATGTATTTTTAATAAATGTTTGTTTAACAAAAATTAGCTTGTCATCGAGTCTAGAATTTGTTTTTTCAATAAAAGTAAATATTTTTTCGTTTATTTCAGTATTATGTAAAAGGGATATATTAATTTCCAGTGCGTTAAGCGACTTTGTGAATATATATCCTGAATATTTACTACTTATATTATCAAGAAAAATTTGTGAATTGATTTTTAGTAGTAGTCCTATTTCAATAAGCGATTTACCTAATAATTCATCTAACGTATATTCTGTGAAATTAAGGAACTCTTCATTGACCTCTGTTAGAATGTTATCATACGAATAAAAGCATGGTTCGACTATTTTATTGAAAATATTTAGCACTACATTACCCCCGTTTTTTAACAATACCTGTATGAATGTTATCAGTATAAAATAAACACATTACAAAATATTCATATAGTGTGCTTATTATTACATTTTACCATAATTTATATTATATTACTATTATTATTCTTCAATTTGTGAGAATTTTATAGATTTTTATGGCGAAATTTACTACAGTTTTAAAAAAATAGTTTGAATTATATCATTTATTTGTATAATTATTCTAAAAATAAATATTGGAATATTATACCAAAAGTGTTATAATGGTAAATATTCTATATACTAAATATTGTTGGAAATGATATATTATTACTATAATCTTTTGGTGAAAAAACAGATAGGAAAAAATTAAAACAATATATTTGCTTTTGGCTGAATTTACACAGCCCATATATTTAAGGGGGTAGAATTGTATGAAAAAGTATAAATTAACTGGAAAATGGCTTGTAGTAAGTAGTATAACATTGGTAATTGCAATAATAGCTGCAGGGGGTTACTATTCAAAACATAAATTAATTGAGCAGAAAAGCCCAAAAGTGGTACAAGCAGTCCAAATAAAAAAAATTTTAGTTAATAAACCGGCTGTGATAAAACAAAATGATGAGAGCAAAGAAATTAGTGATGAGGAGTCAGTTGTTTATAACACAATGCATAAAATGATAAATACTAAAATTGTTGCACAGGATGGTAAGATATGGGGAGAAATAGAAATAACCACTGATAGGTGTAATAAGCTAATTAAAGAAGTTACAAATAGCGGATATCCAGATAAGGCCACTTTGTTACAGTTTCTTTATCGTTGGAAGGACAAAAATTTTTTTAATGGGGTTGAGGAGCATAATTATCTATGGGATGGGCTTAACGGAATGATAGGCAAGGCAAAAGCTCTAAGACCTTAAGTAGCTTCGCGGTATAACATCTTGAAAGTCGTCCACTTAAGGCAATAAACAAAGACGTGATATATTTAATATATCACGTCTTTGTTATTTTATTTAATCAAATTTTTAGATCTTAAAAAGTCTTCTGCAACTGTTCTAGATTGAGCTCCATTATCTACTTTATAGTTCATGTTTCGCATATCTTCATCTGTAATTTTACCCTCTAAAAGCTGTAATACACCTTTTAGCTTAGGATATTTTTTCAATGTATCTGCTCTTACTACTGGAACTGCGTAGTAAGGTGGGAAAAAATTCTTATTATCTTTTAAAAGTTTTAAATCGAACTTTTTGAGTAATCCATCTGTAGAAAAGGCATCTAAAAGCTGGGTTTCACCTTTTTCCAGTGAAGTATATCTAAGTCCACTATCTATGCCTTTTACACTTTTTAACTTTAGACCATAGGCTTTTTGAAGTCCAGGAAAACCATCTGGCCTACTTGTAAATTCCATAGTAACTCCAGCATTTATTGTAGGTCCTATTTTTACTAAATCGGAAATACTATTTAATTTATATTTTGCAGCAAAATCCTTTTTTACTGCGATTACATAAGTGTTATTAAATCCTAAAGGTTTTAACATTTCTATATTGTAATTTGTAGCAAAATCTTTTTTTACAATATTATAAACTTTAGTTGCATCGGTCATAGTAGGTTTTTTTAGTATATTTACTAGACCTGTTCCTGTATATTCTACATATAAATCAACAGTTTTTGATTGCATAGCACTAAATACTACATTAGTTCCACCTAAATTTAATTTTCTTTCAACTTTATAGTTTGTCTTATTCTCTATTAAAGAGGATACCATATCTCCAAGTATTAATTGTTCACTAAAGTTTTTAGAACCTACAATAATTTTATCTTTAGTTGTAAAAAAACTTGTAGCTACTGTGGATAAAATGATTATAAGAACTATTATGGAAGCCCAAATTTGAAATTTTTTATTTTTATTCGGTTCACTGTGAGTAACTTTTATTCCTTCGGGAACAACTATGTTTTCTACTTTACCTATAATGAAGTCTAGGCCAATAGCAAGAAAACAAGCTGGAATAGCTCCGGAAAGGATCATATTATTATTAACAGTTGCAACACCTGTGAAGACTAAAGAACCTAAACCACCAGCGCCTATAAAAGCGGCTATGGTCATAAGTCCAACAGCCGTAACTGCTGATATTCTAATACCCGACATTATGATAGGCATTGCAAGAGGGAACCGAACTTTAAGGAGTACTTGAGTATTTGTAAGTCCCATACCATCAGCTGCTTCTATAAGTGAAGGACTTATGTTTGTAAGTCCAGTAAATGTGTTTTTTACTATTGGTAGAAGAGAATACATAACTACCATAATAATTGCTGGCTTGCTACCAATACCAAGCATAGGGACTAAAAACCCAAGCAATGCAAGGCTGGGTATTGATTGAACTACATTTGTAAAACCGATGACAGGAACTGAGAGTTTTCTATACCTAACTATAAGTATACCTAGGGGTATAGCAATTACTATTGCAATTAAAATTGCAAATATAGTTAGTTGAATGTGTTGAATAAATAAGTTGAATATTTCAGTTTTTCTTTCTACTATGAAACTTATAAAACTATTCATTTACTTCTACCTCCATATCTATGAACTGATTACTTAGTATAGATAAAAGACTACTCTTGGTAAGAAGCCCTGATAATTTATTCTCATAATCTACTACTGGTACAAAATTTATATCCTCTTTTTTTATAATTTCTAATATGTCTATTATAGAATCTTCTTGATTCACTGTTATGAGTTCATTTTGCATTATATCTTTAATTTTTATGGTCTTATCTGGGTTTTTTCTAAGCGTTGTTCTAATTTGTTTTAGGGTAACAAGCCCTGACAAGGTGTTATCTTTATCTACAATAAGCAAGCTATCTACGTTACTAGATTTCATTATTTCAATTGATTGAAGTATTGTTCGTTCTCCAACTGATTTTATAGGCTTTGCTATCATAATATCCTTTGCCTTAATTAATTCAGGTTGATTCCAGATTCTGTTTTTACCTACAAAGTCGCGTACAAAGTCATTAATAGGATTTTTTAATATTTCCTCTGGAGTATCAAATTGAACAACATGTCCGCCATTCATAATACAAATTCTATCTCCAAGTTTTAAGGCCTCATCCATATCATGAGTTACAAATATTATGGTTTTTTTGAAGTTTTGTTGTATGTTAAAAATTTCATCTTGAAGTTGAGATTTTGTTATAGGATCCAAAGCACTAAAAGGTTCATCCATAAGTATTACATCAGGATCCATTACAAGCGCCCTTGCAACGCCTACTCTTTGTTGCTCCCCACCACTTAATTGATTAGGATATTTATTTATAAATTCCTCAGCATCTAGTCCTACGAGTTTTAATAGATCTATGACCTTGGTATGTATTTTGTCCTTTGGCATTTTTTCAATAGAAGGTATTAATGCGATATTATCGCCTATTGTTAAATGAGGAAGAAGACCTGCCTGTTGTATAACGTAACCCATGTTACGTCTTAGCTTTATGGTGTTTTTGTCTTGAATTTTATCACCATTAATTAAAATTTCACCAGAAGAAGGCGTTAATAATTTATTAATCATTTTAAGCGTTGTAGTTTTTCCACAACCACTAGGGCCAATAAAAACAACTAATTCTTGGTCTTGTATAGTAATATTTATATCATTTAATATTTTTCTACCATTAAAACTTTTGCTTACATTTTTAAACTCAATCAAAATAAAAACCCCCTTTTCATTACAAAGTAACAACCTGATTATAACATTGGGTTGTTACTTTGTAAAGAATGTATAAATCCTTTTTACATATTATTCTAATATTATTCAGCAATATAACTATATTTATACATTGTTTTAAAAATTTAATTGCTATGTTAGATATGATAAAAAAAATGTGGTATATCAGACGATACATCACATTTTTGTAACTAAATTTATCAATTTTTTAACTTTAAAAAGTCTTCTGCAGCTTTTCTGGATTACTCACCATTTACATAAAGATAGTTTTTAATTCTATAATAACTACCCTCATCACAAATTACCACAAATATATCCTTAGCTTTAAATGTAGTGTGTGGACCTGGAGAAAGTATTAATTCTCCATTTCGTCTTATCCCAATTATAGTTGCTCCTGTATTTTGCCAAAATTTAGTGTCAGATATAGTTTTATCTATGATACACATTTCAGAATGAATTTCAAATTCAAATGGAATAAATGGATTACTATTTTTGAATCTACTAGAATAATCTATTAGCTCATCGATAGAGCAATCTATATTTTTATCTAATTCTTTTTTCTTTTCAAGTAAAAGCATAATGTTTTTTTTAATAGAACTTATAGAATCTATATCTTTAAAGTTATCAATGAATTTCAAACAATTATCTGCGGAGTTTATTACTATCCCACTGCCTTTTGTTACTGTAACTATATCCATGTCACTTAGAAGAGTTATAGATCTTCTTATAGTTTCAGGGGACACGTTGTATTCGCTTGCAAGAGAAGAACGACCGTATAGCTTATCACCTACAGAAAAATCCCCGGATAATATTCTATTGCTAATATCAATAGCTATTTTTTTATAAATTGGTTTTACTATAGTATCATTTGTCATTTTTGATTTTATCAAAAGTATTATTAAAACTTTTGATAAATTCCCCCTTCCTATGTATAATGATTTTTAAAAAATAATTTAAGTATGTATTATTGCTTTTTTTTATTAATTATAAATTATTATGTCAATATTGTATATAGTAGGTTTGTTTAAGAGTTAAAATAAAAGGTTTGTTTAAGAGTTAAATCATCTAAGAGTATTAATCACTTTGTAACCAGGGTAGATGTAGCACGAATTGTAGTAATGCATAATATTGCCCTAATATAGTAATAATAAATTAGTATCAAAAAACGCTTTTGGGAGGTTTAAAATTGAAAAATGCATCTTTAAGAATAAAAGTATTAAGTGGACTGTTATGTACCGGTTTAGCATTTTCATCAACGGGGATTGCTTTTGCTGCAGTTAATAAGGATAGTGCAAGTGATAAGTGTGTTACTAGTATGGGATTCAAATGTCCTCATCATAACAAAAATGCTGACGAAGCAAGAGATAAAGAGATGAGAATCACATTAGAAGTTGTAATTAAGGAAAGTATATCATCAAATGCTATTACAAAAACTGAAGGTGATAAGGTTTTAAAGTATATAGATGTAGCTGAGAAAAATTCCGACAATGCAAAAGGTGGACTTTTTAAAAACTTGGTAACAGAAGGTATTTTGACTAAAGAAAAATCAGATGCACTTCGCGAAAAGATGTTGGGTAAAACCACAGAGATAGAAACAGTGCAATTAAAAAAGAGTTTAAATACTCTTGTAGTTAAAAAAGTAATAACAATAGATCAAAGTAATAAAGTTCAAAAGGTTATAAAGGCAAGACATACAGAGAGAAAAGAAATATATAAGAAAATGAAAGATATGAATGAGGCAGAAAGAAAAACTTACATGAAAAAAATGGAGAATACTAAGGTAAGCCCAATGAAGGTGCTTATTGATAATGGTACTATAACAAAAGAGCAAGAAATTGAAATACAAAAGGTATTACCACAACATAACCATGGACACCATG
>Ga0209540_10001955_pt1 | contig 14923 bp, 16 predicted proteins | sample BarGraIncu01121A_FD_184501 | JGI IMG/M metagenome (GOLD analysis project Ga0209540, IMG submission 184501) | Arctic peat soil microbial communities from Barrow, Alaska - Barrow Graham LP Incubations 011-21A (SPAdes) (version 2) | ecosystem: Environmental > Terrestrial > Soil > Wetlands > Peat... | reverse complement strand
CCGCGCAGGACTTGGCCGACATGTCCCACCGCCTCGAAGAGTCGGTCAAGAGGCTGCGCCTCGAGGGCGACGAAGCGTGAACGACAACGGCCGTCAGTTCGTGCTCTTCCGGGTGGGGACCGAGGAGTACGGGCTCCCCATCGGGAACGTCAGCAGCATCATCCGGTACGAGACCGTGACGCCGGTACCCCGGGCGCCCGCCTCCGTACAGGGCGTGATCGACCTGCGTGGCCGCGTCGTGCCCGTCGTCGACCTCGGCAAGCGGCTGTTCGGGACCACGTTCGAGCCCACGCCCCGCGCGCGGATCATCGTCACGGAGACGTCGGCCGGCGCGGTAGGCCTGGCCGTGGACGCGGCCAGCGAGGTCTCGACCTTCCTGCCCGACCAGCTCATGGCCGCCCCGCAGGCCGCTCTTCCCCGCGACATGGTCGACGCCTTCGAGGCAGTCGTACATCTCGACGGACGCCTGATCATCCTGCTCGACCTCGAGCGCGTCCTGCCCAAGGCCGAGTACGAGCTCGCCGGCACGGAGACTTCGGAGGGGGACGTCTAGATGTCGAGCACGATCCTGGTCGTCGATGACGCCGCGTTCATGCGGATGATGATCCGCGACATTCTCGCCAAGGAGGGATACCGCATCGAAGAGGCCGTCAACGGCCGCGACGCGGTCGAGAAGTACGACGGCGTCGCCCCGGACCTGGTCACCCTCGACATCACGATGCCGGAGATGAACGGGATCGACGCGCTGAAGGCGATCCGTGCCAAGAACCCGGAGGCGCGCGTCTTGATGGTGAGCGCCATGGGCCAGCAGGCGATGATCCTGGAGGCACTCGAGTCGGGCGCCATGGACTTCCTCGTCAAGCCGTTCCAGCCCGCCAAGGTGCTCGAGACCGTCAAGAAGTGCCTCGCCACGGACGCGCGCTGATCGGCGGCTGAGCAGATATGGCGACCATCCGGGTCCTGGTGGTGGACGACTCGGCGCTCGTGCGCCAGATGCTCACGCACGTCCTGAGGGACGCGGCGCGCATCGAGGTCGTGGGCGTCGCCCGTAGCGGGGTCGAAGCCGTGGCGGCCGTCCGGGCGCTCGAGCCCGACGTGGTCACCCTCGACATCCAGATGCCCGAGATGGACGGCATGGAGGCGCTGCGCCTGATCGTCCGGGACTCCGACGCCCGCGTGGTCATGCTCACCTCGGTCGACGACCCGGAGACGACCTTCAAGGCGCTCGAGTCGGGCGCCACCGACTTCATCCTCAAGCCGCGCGAGGGGCTCGCCACCTCGATCGACCGTCTCGGCGTCGACCTGGTGCGGGCGATCCGGGCGGCCTACGCCGCCGCCCCCGAGAAGCGCACCCGGACGACGGCGCCCGTCAACCCATCGGTCCCCCACGAGTCCTCCGCGGGGGGCGATCCCGAACGCGTCGTCTGCATCGCGTCCTCCACGGGCGGTCCGCTGGCCCTCGACCGTGTCTTCGCGGGCCTGCAGCCCGACCTCTCGGCCGCGTTCCTCGTCGTGCAACACCTCCCCGTCGGCTTTGCGGCCTCGCTCGCCGCGCGCTTGGCCAAGGTCGCCGGCTTCCCGGTCTCGGAGGCGCAGGATGGGATGCGCGTGACGGCGGGGCAGGGCTACGTCGCCCCCTACGGTACCCACATGCGCATCGCGGGCTCTCCCGGAAAGCACACCCGGATCGAGTTGGCGCCGGGCCCGGCCATCCACGGCCTGATCCCCGCTGGCGATCCGCTGCTCGAGAGCGCCGCCGAGACGTTCGGCACGAAGGCCGTCGGCGTGGTGCTCACGGGAATGGGTTCGGACGCCGCGTTCGGGCTGCTCGCCATCCGTGAGGCAGGTGGCCAGACGATCGCTCAGGATGAAGCGACCTCGGTCGTGTGGGGCATGCCCCGCGCCGCCGTCAAGATCGGCGCCGCGCAGACGGTCGCCCCGATCGATCGCGTGGCGGTCGAGATCCGCCGCGCTCTGCGCAACGGAGTAAGCGGGTGAGCGACGAACTCGACATGGGGGCGTACCGGCAGGTGTTCCTGTCCGAGAGCGCCGAGTACCTCCAGGGCATCGTAGACGCGCTGCTGACGCTCGAGTCCGACCCCGAGGACCTCGAGCCGGTCGAGGCGGTGTTCCGTGCCGCACACAGCCTCAAGGGCATGTCGGGCACGATGGGTTACGAGCGCACCGCGAGCCTGACGCACACCATGGAGAGCCTCATGGACACGGTGCGCAAGCGCGAGCAGCCGGTCACGGGCGATCTCATCGACGTCGTCCTGCGCGCGACCGACACACTGCGCGAGCTGATCGACCACGAGGCCTCGGGCGGCGCGGAAGTCGACCCGGAGCTGATGGTGCAGGAGCTCAGGGAGCACACCGAGGTCGCGCACCGCGCGGCCGCGGAAGCGGCGAAGCCCGCCGCGACAGAGGCGCCCGTCGCCGCGGCCGCCGAAGCCGGCGTGGTCACGTTGTCGGTCACCATAGAGTCGGCGTGCCAGCTGGCCTCGGTGCGCGCGTACATGGTCCTCAAGCGTCTTCGCCAGCTGGGCGAGGTCGTCGGCACCGTCCCGTCCGAGGAGGACATCGACGAAGGTGAGTTCGACCGCACCTTCACGGTGAGCGTGAAGACCGACCGCCCCGGCGAGAAGCTCGTCGACGCGGTACGCGCGATCACCGAGGTCGAGACCGCGAGCGTGGTCGAGAGTGCCCCCGAACCCGGGTCCGCCGTCATCGAGGCCCCGGTCGCGCCCGAGCCGTCCGCCGCCGACGCCGCGGAGATGGGAGCCGAGCGCGACGCCGCGTTCGGCCGCGCCGCCAAGGCCGTCCCCAAGCTCGCCGACACGCAGACCGTGCGCATCGCGCTGACCCACCTCGACGAGATGGTCGACATCGTCGGCGAGCTGGTCATCGCGCGCTCGCGGCTGGAGAACATCACCGAGAAGATCGACGATCACGACCTCAACGCCGCGGTCGAGGAGGTCCACCGCATCTCCGCCGAGCTGCAGCGCGAGGTCATGCAGACGCGCATGGTGCCCGTGGGCAACACCTTCAACCGCTTTCCGCGGATGGTCCGCGACCTCGCGCGCGATCTAGGCAAGGACCTCGCCTTCGAGGTCGACGGCGTCGACATCGAACTCGACCGAACCGTCCTGGATGAGATCGTGGAGCCGCTCGTGCATCTGCTCCGCAACTCGATCGACCACGGGCTGGAGCCTGCCGATGTCCGCGCGGCCGCGGGCAAGCCGTCGCGGGGCCTCGTGCGGCTGTCCGCCGCGCGCGAGCGCGACCGTGTGCTCGTGACGGTCGCCGACGACGGGCGCGGCATGGACGTGGAGCGCATCTGGAAGGCAGCGGTCGCACGCGGGCTGGCACAGCCGGGCGAGCGCGACACCATGAGCGACGACGACATCCTGCTGTTCACGTGCACGCCCGGGTTCTCGACGGCCGAGCACGCGACGAAGGTCTCGGGCCGCGGTGTGGGCATGGACGTCGTACGCGCGAAGGTCGAGCAGCTCGGGGGCGCGCTGGCGATCCGCTCGCGCCCGGGGAGCGGCACGGAGTTCGTGCTGTCGCTGCCGCTGACGCTCGCGATCATCCAGGCGCTGCTGGTGCACAGTTCCGGCCACATCTACGCCATCCCGCTCGGCGCCGTCACCGAGGTGCTCGCCTACGACGACCTGCCCGTGGGCACCGTCGACCTGCACCCTGTGCTCACGCTTCGCGACGGCAGGGTCGTTCCGCTCGACACGCTCGACGCGGTCGTGGGACTCGACGAGGAGAAGCGCTCGCCGGTCCGCAGCCGCAACATCGTCTTGCTCGAGTGGGGCGAGATGGCGCGGGCCATCGGGGTCGACGGTCTCGTCGGCCGTCAGGAGATCGTCATCAAGCCGCTGTCGGGCATGTTCGCGGGTGTCCGGGGGCTGAGCGGGGCGACCGTCCTGGGCGACGGCAGCGTCGCGCTCATCATCGACCCGCGCGCCCTGTTCGCCGGGGGGGAGGCTTCCAGATGAGGTTCGACACGCTCACCGAGATGCAGGCCGACGCGCTGCGGGAGACCGGGAGCATCGGGGCAGGTCACGCCGCGACCGCGCTGTCGCAACTCGTGGGACATGCGGTCTCGATCGACGTGCCCACGCTCGAGGTGCTGGGCGTCGGCGACGTCCCCGACCTCTTCGGCGGTCCGGAGGTGCTCGTCGTCGGTGTGCATGTCCGCGTGCTCGGCGACATCGGCGGGAGCATGCTGTTCATGGCCGAGCGCGCCTCCGCACTGGCGCTCGTCGACATGATGCACGCGCGTCCCGTCGGCACCGCCAAGGCCTTCAGCGCTGACGAGGAGGCCCTCGTCAGCCACGTCGCCTCGATACTGATGGCCGCATACCTTGCCGCCGTGGGACGGCTCGCCGACGTCAGTCTCCTGCCCGCCCGCGCCTCCTCCACCCTCGACATGGCTGGCGCGATCATGGACGCCGTGACCGCGGACGCCGCTATGCGCGCCGACGTCGCCCTGTTGCTTAAGACGCGCTTCTACGGTTCGGACACGTCCGTGGACTCGTACCTGTTCTTCCTGCTCGACCCGACGGGCCTGGGCGTGCTGTTGGGACGACTCGGAGTCGCATGAGCGAGTTGACCGATGCTGTGCGCGACATGGTCCTGCTCGAAGACCCCGACCGCATCATCGTCGGCGTGGGCGAGATCGACTGCGCCTTCGAGCCGAGGATCCTCATCACGCAGGCGCTCGGGTCGTGTGTCGGCGTCGCGCTGTGGGACCCGCGCGTGCGCGTCGGCGGCCTCGCCCACGTGATGCTCCCGACGGCGCCCGGCAGCGATCCCAGCGGGCGCCTGCACCGCTTCGCCGACGTCGCGGTCCCGGCACTGGTCGAGCGCATGGTCGACCTCGGCGCCGGCCGGCGCCGCATGGTCGCCAAGCTCGCGGGCGGCGCGTCGATGTTCCGCGGCGAGTCCGGCACGGACACCATAGGCGACCGGAACGTGGCCGCCGTACGCGACCAGCTGGAGCGCGCGGGGGTGCCGGTCAGCGCGCACGACACGGGCGGATCCCATGCTCGCACTATCGAACTCTCCCCGGGCACGGGTATCCTGCTGATACGGAGTTACACCTACGGTATGCACGAGATCTGACGCAGCGACCGGGGGAGAGGCGCGGATGTCGCGAGTGACCGATCGGCCCGGCGGCACCGGCGACGGGGGCAACCCCCGCCAGCCGCTGAAGGTGGCGATCGCCGGCGGCGACCTGCGCGCCGCATCCATGCTCCGACTCCTCGCGGAGGTCGAGAGCATCGAGCTGGTGGCGCTGGCCGAGTCGCGCGCCGGCGCAGCCGGAGCGGTGGCCGCCCGTGAGCTGGGGATCGCGACGTCCGACGACGTCGCCGATCTCGCGGCGGTCCCCGGTCTGGGGGTCATCCTCGACCTTACCGACGACCCCGAGCTGCGCGCCCGCCTGGTCGCCTACCGCCCTGCTGCCGTCGAGATCGTCGGCGCGAAGGGGTCGGAGTTGATCCGCGACCTGCTCATGGCCAAGAAGCGTGGCGAGGAGCAGGAGCGGCTGCTCGCCGAGCTCGAGGTCGCGTACGAGAAGATGCGCGGGCACGAGAACATGCTGCAGGCAGGCACGGTCGCCCTCGAGCAGGCGAACGACGAGCTCGAGAGCCGCCTCTCCGAGATCTTCTTCACCCACGAGTTCTTCAAGGCGCTGACCTCGTTCAGCACCGTCGACGACGTGACGTCGCTGGTGGTCGACGGTGCGAACGGCATTCTCGGAGCCGAGATCTCGTGCGTGTACCTGCTCGACGCTGAGCACTGGGAGCTGCGCTACGCGGCCTCGCAGGGCCGCCCGCCCGAGTACTTCGTGGAGGTCGTCCCGGTGGACACGACCATCCTCGGGCGCGCCTACCGCGACGGGGTCGCCGTCGAGGCCGACGCCTCTGCCATCATCGGGTCGACCGCCTGGTCGAACGATCCTGGCGATCTCGCGTCCCATGCGGCGGTGTCCCTGCGCAGCGGAGAGCGCGTGGTGGGCGTCCTGGTCATCGGCTCGCACAACGCGCGCGAGTTCACCCCCGCGGAGATGGAGCGCCTCCAGGTCATCGGCAACCAGAGCTCGCTGGCGCTGCAGAATGCGCTTCTGCACGAAAAGCTGGAGCGGCTGTCGGTGACCGACCGCCTCACCGAGCTCTACAACCACGGCTACTTCATGCAGCACCTCGAGGAGGAGATCGGCCGCGCCCAGCGCTTCGGCCACGTGATCTCGCTGATCATGCTCGACATCGACGACTTCAAGTCGTTCAACGACACCTACGGCCACCCGCACGGCGACCGCGTCCTCCAGTCGGTCGCGATGACGATCACCGGGATGCTGCGCGAGATCGACATCGCCGCGCGCTACGGCGGCGAGGAGTTCGTCATCGTCCTGCCGGAGACCGACCTCGACGGCGCGCGGGCCGTCGCGGAGCGCATCCGGGCCGGCGTGGCGATGCTCTCGTACGAGGGCTTCGGGATCGTGGACGACGTGCACAAGACCGTCTCGGTGGGTGTGGCCTCCTTCCCGGGCCACGCGCAGACCGGTGTGATGCTGATCGTGGCAGCGGACCAGGCGATGTACGATTCGAAGAGGAGCGGCAAGAACACGGTCAGGTGGCCCGCCTAAGGCGTCGCCACTCGGCATCGTTCTTGCACCCTCGGTCATCGTGCGTTGCCCGTTCGGCGAGTGAGAGCAGCCATTCGCGGGTACCACGATAGAGGGCGATGGACGCGAGACGGAGGTGGACGGCCGATGAGCCTGGACAGAGCGCTGAAGGGTCTGCCGGGTGACCGCGCCACCGAGAACGCCGTTCGCGACATCCTCCAGTTCATGACCTCGCACGTCGGCCGACGGTTCACCGCCGACGAGGCCGCGGGCAGGCTGAGCCGCTCGGAACACCTCGTCGAGGTGATACTATCCAGCCTGGCCACGGGGTACGTTCTCAAGGCTGATGGTGACGCGTATCGCTACGAACGCGATACCGCGGTCGAGCTGGAAGTCCAGCGCTACCTGCGGAAGTCCGGACAGCACAGTCAGCTCGCGCAGGACAACCTGGCGAAGTTCCGCGGCCGCTACGGGTACCGCTGACCAGTCCGCGGTGTCTCGATCGGGCGCCGGTGAGAGGCCTTGAGTGAGACCCATCCGTGAGAGCGACCGCGGTGCCGCGGTCGAAGATGTCCAGAAGCGTCTGATCACGCTGGGGGTCGATCTGGGCCCGACCGGCGTCGACGGCGTGTTCCTCGGCGCCACCTGCGCGGCGGTGCGCGCGTTCCAGCGCGATCGCGGTCTGGACGAGGACGGCGAGGTCGGCGCGCACACCTGGGCGGCACTGGTCGACGCTACCTTCGCGATGGGCGACAGGCTGCTGTATCTCCGTCACCCCTTCCTCCACGGCGCCGACGTCTACGCGCTCCAGGGAGCGCTGAACGCGATGGGCTTTGCTTGTGGCGCCGCCGACGGGATCTTCGGCGCGTTCACAGAGGGTGCCGTACGCGACTTCCAGGGCAACACGGGACTGGGCGCCGACGGCATCGTCGGCCCGGACACCGTGCGGGCGATCGACGGCCTGCGCCACGTGTGGAGCGACAAGCCGTCCCTCCCGCCCGTCGAGCTGCGGGCCGCTCCGGCGCGCAACGCCTCCGTGCTGAGCCGCGTCGAGGTCGTCCTGGTGCCCGACGGACCTTCCTCGGCATTGGCCGATCGCATCGTGAACCTCGCTCACGCGAGCGAACCCCACGCGCGGATGATCGCTTCGGCCTCCGCGCCCGCGGGCCCGGGCGCGGTGGTCATCGACCTCACCGTCGTCTCTTCGGGCCTGGCCCGGACGGTGGCGGTCCGTGAGGGAGGCGAGGCGCTTTCGAGGCGCCTGGCGGCCGCGGTCGCGTCGGCGGGGCGCACGGATGCGCACGTGATAGTGCACGTCGACGAGCCCGCGGAAGACGAGCACGGGCTCCAGGCGCTGGCCGTCTCTCTGATCGACGGGCTGTGCCTCGGCCTCGCGGGTTACGGGCCGCCTGTGCTACAGTAGCGCGGTTTTTGCTGGCCACACGTCGACGCCGAGCACCGCAAGGGAGGGCGCGACCATGGGACGGATCCTACGGCTCGTCGCCGCTGCCCTTGCACTGGGTGTGGCGCTCACAGCGGTACCTGCGCCGGCTTTCGCGGCGCCCATCACCGCGAAGCGGGCCCTGGCCGTCGAGATCAAGGCGAAGATCGACGCCCTCGAGACGAAGGCCGAGATCGCAACTGAGGATTGGAACCAGGCCAGGATCGAGTACGACGGCCTGCACACCAAGGTCGTCCGTCTCAACGCCAAGCTCGCGACCAACAAGACCAGGACCAACGTCCTGCAGACGTCGCTCAACACCCGCGCGGACGCCATGTATCGCTCGGGGCCGCTCGGTCTTCTCGACGTGCTCCTCGGGGCCGCGAGCTTCGAGGACTTCGCGACCACGTGGGACATGCTCAACGAGATGAACAAGCAGGAGTCGGAGTCCGTCGCCGAGCTCAAGGTCCTTCGTTCCGAGGCTCTCGCGGTGCAGGCCGAGCTCAAGCCCGCTGAGGCGGCCTCGAAGAAGGTCTACGACGTGATGGCGGATCGTCGCTCGTCGATCCTCAAGGACGAGGCGCAGGCCAAGGCGCTGCTCAAGGGCGTCGAGCGCGAGATCGCCGCTCTGACGGCCGCGGATCGCGCCCGTCGTGCGGCCGACGCGCGCTCGCACGGGGGCGGCAGCGGCGGCACCGGCTGGAACTGGGGCGATCCCGCCCGGTCGCCGCGCGCCGGCGTCGTGGCGATCGCGCTGAAATACCTCGGGTGCCGCTACGTGTGGGCGGCCTCAGGGCCGCGAACGTTCGACTGTTCCGGGTTCACCATGTTCGTGTACGCGCAGGTCGGTGTGCGCCTCCCCCACCATTCCGGCTCGCAGATCGGTCAGGGCGCCCGGGTGAGCCGCGACAACCTGGAGCCGGGCGACCTCGTGTTCTTCGGAAGTCCGATCCACCACGTCGGTATCTACATCGGCGGGGGTAAGATGGTGCACGCTCCGCACACGGGCGACGTGGTGAGCATCGATCCGATCGACGGCAGAGGGTTCTCGGGGGCTTGTCGGCCCTAGAGAGGAACGGCCGCTCGGTCGCACTGTCCAAGGGGCTGCGGCAAAGGGATGACTACACCAGGGGTTCTGGCACCGCTGCGACGCAGCGACTTCCGCAGGCTCTGGATCGCCCAGACCGTGTCGATCCTCGGCGACAAGCTCAGCCAGGTCGCCCTCGGCATCATGGTGTGGCAGGCGACCGGATCGCCGGCCCAGACCGGGCTGGTCTTCGCGATCACGTTCCTTCCCGCGGCGCTCTTCGGTCTCGTCGCCGGCCCCTTCGTCGACCGATGGGACCGGCGCCGCACGATGATCTCGGCCGACCTGGTCCGGGCGTGCCTGGTCGTCGCGATCCCGTTCGCGGCCCCGCTCGGAGTGTGGGCCGTCTACCTCCTCGCCTTCTCGAGCGCCACGGTGTCGCTGTTCTTCGAGCCGTCGCGCATGGCCCTGGTGCCCTCGGTCGTCGAGCAGGACGAGCTGATGGCCGCCAACTCCCTCGACGTGACGACCAGCTCGATCGCTGAGCTGCTCGGTATCGGGATCGCCGGCGCCCTGGTGGCCGGCGTCGGCACCAAGTACGCGTTCTACATCGACGGGGTGACGTTCGTCGTGTCGGCGCTCTTCGTCTTCGCGCTCCGGCACCGCGCCGCGCCCCGCGAGATCGCCCCCGTGGGCCTCGGGGTCATCCTCGGGGACCTGTGGGCGGGATTCGAGCGTATCCGCACCAACGGCGTCCTGCGCGGGCTGCTGTTCACCTACGGCGCCGTGGCGATCGGGCTCGGTGCGGCGATCACGTTGAGCATCCTGCAGGCGTTGCGGGTCTTCGCCGGCTCGGGACTCCCCGACGCGCTGCGCATGGCCGTGGTCGACCTCTCGACCACGGCGGGGTTGGTGGTCGGCAGCATCGCCATCGGGGTGGGCGGGCCGGGCCGCGCGGGACTCAAGTACGTGTGGGGCATGGTGGCGTTCGGCGCCCTCATGCTGCCGCTCTGCTTCGCCAAGGAGATAGGGGTCGCAGCGCTCATCCTCTTCTTGATGGGCGTCGCCAACGAGTTCTTCGGGATCCCCATGGTGACCATGATGCAGACGCACACGGAGGACGAGAGCCGCGGCCGCGTCTTCGCCGTGCGCATGACCGTGACGCGCGTCGCGTCCGTCATCGGCCTGGCCGGCGCGGGCGTGGCGGCCGAGGTCTACGGCGTCACCCCGATGATCGCCGTGGTCGGCTTGTACGTCATCGGGATCGGCTTCCTGGGCTTCCTCATGCCGGCGCTGCGCAAGGCCTGAGCGCCTCGCTCATCGGGTCCCCTGTCGCGGTACCATGGAAGCGCGGGGGAAGAGGGCGCCCCGCCGATACCGTTCGGCCGCGGCACGAGGGGAGGTCCGACACCATGGCCCAGATCGACGCACTGCTCGAGATGATGGCCGCGCGCGGCTGCTCCGACCTGCACATCAAGGCGGGCACTTCGCCGGCTGTCCGCCTCGACGGCACGCTCAACATCCTGCGTGACATGCCCGCCATCGACGCGGCTTCCACCGAGGCGTACGCGCGCGAGATCCTCGAACCGCGCCACCGCGCGATGTTCGAGGACGGCCACGACATCGACATGGCCTACTCGTTGGCCGGCGTCGGCCGCTTCCGGGTGAACATCTACCGCCAGTCGGGCGCGATCTCGATGGCCGCGCGGCGGGTCTCCACCGAGCATCGCAGCTTCTCCGAGCTCGGGCTCCCCGCGGTCATCCAGCAGCTGGCCGACGAGCCGCGTGGGCTCGTCCTGGTGACCGGCACTGCCGGCTCCGGCAAGACCACCACGGTCGCGTCGATGATCGACTACATCAACCGGACGCGGCAGGGCCACATCGTCACCGTCGAGGACCCCATCGAGGTCCTGCACGCTGATCGGGGCTGTGTCATCGATCAGCGGGAGATCGGGATCGATACCGACAGCTACGCCGACGCGCTGCGCCACGTCGTCCGCCAAGACCCGGACATCGTGTTCATCGGGGAGATGCGCGATCACGTGACGGTCTCAGCGGCGCTGACCGCTGCCGAGATCGGCAACCTGGTCCTTTCGACCCTGCACACGATCGACGCCACCGAGACCGTGAACCGCATCATCGACTTCTCGCCGCCGCACCAGCAGCTGCAGACTCGCCTGATGCTCGCGTCGACCCTGCGGGGGATCGTCTCGCTGCGGCTGCTGCCGGGTATCGGCGGCGGGCTCGTCCCCGCGGTCGAGGTCCTCGTCATGACCGGTACGGTCCGTGAGTACCTGCTCGACGCGGAGCAGACCTGCAAGATCCGCGATGCGATGGCGGAGGGCGAGTACTACGGGATGCAGACCTTCGACCAGTCTCTCGTGCGCCTGTACCAGGAGGGGCGGATCTCGGTCGAGGACGCCATCGCGACCTCGGCCAACCAGCACGACTTCAGGATCAAGCTGCGGCAGCTTGGGGTGACGCCGCCTCCGGTCGGCTCCTACTGACGCCGCCTGGCTTCGCGTCGCGCATCGCGACGTAGCGTCCATAGCAGGTGCGCAGCCACGCCCATGGCAGCGCCCGCGATATCGGTTGCCCAGTCGAGGACGTCGGGGGTCCGGAAGGGCACGAACGCCTGGTGGAACTCGTCACTGGCGCCGTAGAGCGCGCACAGCCCCAGCACCAGCAGCACGGTGCCCCAATCGTCCCGTCGCAGCGCCCACGAGACCAGCGCGCCGAGCACGAGGTACTCGCCCAGGTGGCCGAGCACGCTCCAGCCCCCTCCCGGGATGCTGGTCCCGGGTATCGAGCTGCCGGTGAAGATGACCGCTGCCCAGACGACGGCGGGCAGCCAGCGCAGATAGCGCCGGTTCCGTCGTCGTCTGAAGGATGCGTCCATGCGGCGGAGTCTAGCACCGCGGTTGACGGGGGCGCGCGTGGAGTGCGAAGGTCGGATACCGCCCGTCCCACCGGAGGTGAACGTGTCCCGCAGGATCGCCGTTCTCACCGTCGTCGCGTCAGCGGCCTGCTTCGCGACCCTCGGTATCCTCACCAAGTGGGCGTGCGACGTCACGCTCGCTCATCCGGCCGAGCCGTTCTCCCTGCTGGCCGTGCGGTTCGCCATCGCCGCCGTGGTGATGGCGGTGGTACAGGCGATCCGCGACCCGAAGGCCCTGCGCGTGAGCCGCGGTGACCTCCTGCGGTTCCTGGGGCTGTCGCTCACCGGGTACGGCGCCGCATCGGTGTGCTACTCGTTCGGCGCCCTCGAGGTCGGGGTCTCCGTGACCACCGTCCTGCTCTACACCTATCCGGCGCTCGTCTCGGTGCTCGGATGGCTGTTCCTCAAGGAGGTCTTCCCGCCGAAGCGGATCGCCGCGGTGCTGATGACCTTCCTGGGATGCGCGCTGGTCGCCAACGTGTTCGCGGCCTCATCGACCATCACACTGCGGGGACTGCTCCTCGGCCTCGGTGCCGCGCTCGGATACGCGGTGTTCAACCTGCTGTCGTACCGGTCGCTCGGCCGCACGCCGCGTCTCACGATGATGGCCTACACGTTCGCGATATCGGCGGTCGCGATCGGCGCGGTGTCCGCATTCCGGGGGACGCTCGCCGAGGTCCCGCTGTGGGGCTGGCAGACGTGGGGATCGGTGGCGCTGCTCGTCGCGGTGCCGACCTTCGCTGCGGTGATGCTCTACCTCGGTGGCATCGCCCGGATGGGCGCCGCGCAGGCCGCCGTGGTGTCGACGCTCGAGCTCCCGTTCGCCGTCGTGTTCGCGATGCTCGCGTTCGCCAACGAAGCGCTGGACCCGTGGCAGATCCTCGGCGCTGCGATCGTGCTCGGGGGCGTCGTGATGGCCGAGTGGGGCTCGCCCGTCGGCGAGGTCGATGGGGTCGCAGCGGTCTGACGCGAGCGCTGCGGGTCAGGCGAGCTTGGAGCCGCCTCGCCGGACGACACGCGCGAACCACGGCGTCTTGAGGCCGATCGCCCTCTCGGGGCACAGCTCCTGGCAGCAGTAGCAGCGGATGCAGGTGTCCAGGTCGAAGGTCGGACGCCGCTGCTCCATGCGGATCGCGGAGACCGGGCAGTTCTTCTCGCAGGTCCGGCAGGTCGTGCAGGCATCGCGGTGCTCGAGGTACGGCCTGGACGCCGTGTGCTTGCGTGCCCAGCGCCCGATGGCGGGGGGCATGCCGCGGGAGACATCGCGCGCCGGCTGCTCGAACGACTCGGGGACCAGCTCGCGCCAAGGGGTGCCCTCGATGCGGACCTCGTCCGCCGTGGCGGGCCCGAGGCCGCGCTCGTGCGCGATGGCGTTCGTGTAGACGTCCATGGGGTCGAAGCGCGCGATCGAGGATGCGACGACGTCGAGCGCGACCGCGTCGGCCGATGCGAGCAGCGCGCCGATCGGCTTCGGGGTGCCTCCCGACGGGCCCGCCCCCTCCATCGCGACGACCGCGTCCATGATCGACAGCTCGGGGCGGCAGGCGAGGTAGAGGTCGACCAGCATCCCGGCGAAGTCCGCGCGATCGGGGACCTTGACGTGGAACTGGGCCTTCTCGAGCCCGGGGATGCACCCGAACAGGTTCTTCACCGCACCCGTGAACATCATGAAGCCGTGTGTCTTCATGCGCGGCAGGTCGATCAGTACGTCTGCGTCGACGGCCTCGCGGCCCAGGTTGAACGACTGGTACAGCACCCCGCCGGGGGAGGGGACGCGCAGGACCGCGTCGTCCAGCAGCGAGAGCCGGACGCCCTCCTCCTTGGCGACCGCGGTCATGCCGCTCACGTCGAACAGCGCGCGCGCCGAAGCAGCCGTGGTGCGGCCTCCGGGGCTGTCGCCGATCGCGATGTCGCGCGCTCCGGCGAGCTTGGCCGCACGCACCACGGCGCGGACGAGCGCCGGATGAGTGGTGACCGCGCGGTCCGGCTCGGCCTTCATGAGGAGGTTCACCTTCACGAACACCGTCTGGTCCTGCGAGACGAACGCGCCCATGCCCCCGAGAGGCGCGAGCGCTCGTTCAAGGGCGGCCTCGACCTCGGCCTGCTCGTAGGAGCCGCACCGCTCGATCGCGACGACCGGGCGCCCGTCTGTCATACCGTCGCGCCCAGCTTGGTCTCGACCGCGCGGATGATCCCCGGATAGGAGACGGCGCCGTCGTAGACGGCCTCGTCATCCACGAACGTCACGGGGTAGATGAGCCCGCGCTCCTGGATGGCCGCGACGTCGGCCTCGTGGGCCGCGCGCGTCTCTGCATCGCCGGTGTCGATGTACTCGATGCTGGCCTTGTCGCCGAACCTGCGCGACATCTCTTCGCGGATGAGTTCCGTGATCTCCGCCGGAGACCACGAGGGGCCTCAACCACCGGAGAAGCAATTCGTCTCGGCAGCGAAGTCGAACACCTGTACCCTGACCATGTTCATCACCTCTCGACGGCGCTCATGGAGATCGCGCCCGTCGGACAGACGCGGATGCACTTGCCGCAGCCGGTGCACAGCTGCGGGTCGATCGCCCATGGACCCCATCCGGACCGGCTTACGGCGCCCTGCGGGCAGACCCTGCGGGCCGGGCAAGCGGGAGAGCGGTCACACCGTGCGGGATCGATAGTCGCTACGTTCACAGTCTCCTCTTAACGACGTATGCGGACAACAACCTAAAGCAGTGTGCACTATACCCCATGGGGTATCGAGAAGCCAAGCCCCGCAGGCCGGACACTCACGCGCGGTGCTATCATCCGCAGCATCGTTCCGGGCGTCGCGAAGGGGTGCCGATATGGCCGGATCAATCGGGGTCACGGCGCGGCTCGCCGCCGCCGGGTT
>Ga0209540_10001953_pt1 | contig 14925 bp, 10 predicted proteins | sample BarGraIncu01121A_FD_184501 | JGI IMG/M metagenome (GOLD analysis project Ga0209540, IMG submission 184501) | Arctic peat soil microbial communities from Barrow, Alaska - Barrow Graham LP Incubations 011-21A (SPAdes) (version 2) | ecosystem: Environmental > Terrestrial > Soil > Wetlands > Peat... | reverse complement strand
GCCGCTCGGGAGAATCCAAGCTGATTTGCGGATTCCTACTTGGAGTTCCGGACCACCCAGGTCTTTCCGCCATCGCTCGTGATGAGCGTGATAGGTCGCTGGGGGCTGTCGCCGTCCAGACCCCGGACCACGCCGTGGAGCTCGTCCGTGAAGTCCACGGACTCCAGCGGTCCCGCCCCGAACTGCTCCACCCAGCTTCGTCCTCCATCGGTGGTCGCGATGAGGCTCCCCACGAGGGTGCCGCTGCTGCTGACCGCCCAGCCGTGGAGCGCATCGGTGAAGCAGACATCGGGAGCGGGAAGTCGGCGTCATCCGCGTAGAGGACCTTCCAGGTCCGGCCCCCGTCGGTGGTGCGCTGGACCAGGCTTCCTTCACCGTCGGCGACCTCTCCTACAGCCCAGCCGCGGTCGGCGTCGATGAACGTGGTGGCGGCGATCCGGTCGGGGGTAGCGGGGTGGTGTCGCCAGCTCCACGGTGGGTTTCTGAGTGCCGCCGACCGTCGTATCTAGCGGTTCGCCGAGCCACGCAATGCCGCTACCACCAACCAGATCGCCAGTGGGCCCACGAGTCCCACCTGCAGCCACGGACTGTCTGTGCCCACCAGCCCGTCCCTGAGCAGCGCGATCCAGAAGAGAAGGATGCCGAAGTAGATGGCGCCCACGATGCCCGTCCACACGAGGAGGCCGGGGCCGCGACCCCTGTGCGAGGTGCGCGACGCGTAGAGGAATGTGGCGCCGATCGCGGCGACGATGCCGACGCCGACAAGCGCCATCATCTCCATCTTCCGTCGACCCCCTCGAGACTCAGCTTGTGGGCGTCGAGCCCCACCTCGCCGGCCGTGAAGCCGAGGGCCAAGCCGAGGAGCTCGGACAGGAAGACCACGGGGAGAGCGCTCTGCCGACCGGTGGCGCGTTGGGCGACGAGCTGGTTGCGGTCGAACTGCTGGAAGCAGCTCGGGCAACCGACGAGGAGCACGTCCGCACCGGCCGAGGCTGCTGCGTCCACCTTCTCCGCGATAGCCCGTGCCGACGCGTCGCGGTCGGAGTCGAACATCTTGAACCCGCAGCACTGAGACGTGCCCGGGTACTCCACGGGGGTCGCGCCGAGGGCGGCGACTATCTCGTCGTACTTCACCGGGCGCTCCGGGTCGTCGAATCCCATCAGCGCGCTTGGCCTCAGGAGATGGCAACCGGGATGCGACGCCACCCGCAGGCCCGCCAGCCGGCCGTCCGTGCGAGAAGCGAGACTGTCGCGCATCTCGTGCAGGAGCGTCGCGAAGTGATGCACGCGGACGACGCCCGAGTACCGCCTGTGCACCTCGGACAGCCTGGCGTTGACGCGCTCGCGACGCTCTCCGTCCTCCAGCTTCTCTTGCGCTTCCCTGAGAGACTGCGCGCAGCCGTTGCACAGGGTGACGATGTCGAGGCCCGCCTCTTCGGCAGCCGCGAGGTTCCTGGCTGCCATGACGAGCCATGCGTCCTCGTCGACCTCGCGCACGGCGGTGGTCGGACAGCACGTGAAGGGCAGATCTACGAGCTCGATGCCGACCTCGGGCAGGGCCCTGCGCGACACCGCCTCCAGATGGGGAAGCGCGACCGGGATGGTGCAGCCGGGGAAGAACGCGTACCTGCTCATCCGATGCGCTCCTCCGATGCCCGTCCGCGGTGGCGGCGGCCGATCCCACCAGCACGGAGAGCTCGTCGCACGCCACGTTCAGGGCGGGAAGCCCGAGTCGCTCGCGTCGGCTTCCGACCGAGGGCGACATGGGGAACGCGACGCCCGTCTCGGTCACAAGCGCCGCCGCGGCCACCCGCTCGGCCGGCGCGACTGCTTCGTCTGCCGCCAGGTTCTTCAGCCTGATCAGGACCTCGAAGGGGTTCACGCCCTGGGGACAGCGTTCGTCGCATAGCGCGCAGGTCGAGCATCGCCAGAGATCAGGCGAGGCGAGAAGGGTCGGATCGCCTACGAGTGCGCGCAGGATCAGCTGGCGGGGATTGAACCCCCCGGCGAAGCGCAAGACCGGGCAGCCCGCCGAGCAGGTCGAACACTGGAAGCACCTCGCCGCCTCCGGCACCTGCGCGAGCAGTCGCCGGCGAACACTCATGTCGATCCTCACCTCGGGCCCTCGGCGATGAGACGGCTGGCGGCCGCGATGGCGGATGAGAATCCCACGGCGTCGAGCGGCGCATACGTGAGCGCCTTCTTCGGGCAGAACTCGACGCACTTCGGCTGGTCCAGCCCCTCGCAGAAGTCGCAGGTGAAGGCGATCTTGGTTCCCGAGTGGAGCTTCATCATGCCGAACTCGCACGCCTCCACGCACCAGCCGCAGCCGTCACACCGGTCCGCGTCGACGCGGATGATGCCGGCCGCATCTTGGGAAGCGGCCCCCCGGGGGCAGGCCGACACGCACAACGGCGAGTCGCACTTGCGGCACGTGATCGCTATCGAGTCGAGCGGCTCGATCTTCACGGCGCGGATGCGCGCCTTCTTCCAGTTGATCTCGCCCTCGCGATACCACGCACACACGTACTCGCACACCTCGCAGCCCGTGCACTTGTCGGGGTCGCAGTGGATGACCTCCCGGCTCCGTCCCGTCGTCGGCATCTTCACACCCCCAGACTCGTGTCGAGGCCCAAGGCGGCCAGCTTCTCCTTCGTCGGCATGCCTTCGCGGTCCCAGCCCCGTGAGGCGTAGTAGCCGTCGAGCGCGGCGTCGTACTGGTCCCGGTCGATGATCGCCCCGTCGTTGACGTCGTCGTACATCTTCTCCTCGAACGCCCTCGGCGGCGGGTAGTCGTCCTTCCGCGAGGCGCCGTGCTTGATGTTGAAGAGCTTCGCCATGTTGTGGACACGCTCGCCGGCCAGGAGCATGGAATCGACGTCGTAGCCGAAGCCCGTGGTGAGGTTCAGGATATCGACCATGTTCTGTTCGGTCCCAAGGACCCCCCGCGTGAACTTGCACCAGATCGCCGAGTCGATGACCGCGTACAGGTTCTCGCCCTCGCTCACGATCTTCCCGCGGCTCTCGTCGAGGCTGTACCGATCGACGCTGCCCTTCACGTCCACCTGGTACGAGCCGGACCTCAGATAGCAGGCACCCCTCACGCTCGTGGCGAAGCCGAGCGTGGCCGTCTGCAGGGAGCGCATCGAGTAGGCCCCCCATTCCATGTTCTTGTTGACGATGGCGAACTTCTCGGAGCCCTTCCCCAGCTTGCGCGCGGCCTCGGCGGCCCCGTCGGCCAACAGTTCGCCGAGCGGACCCTCGCGCAGGGCGAGCCGGCGCACGGCTTCCACCATGGCCTCCGCGTTGCCGAACGACAGGTCGAGGCCGTCCGCCTGCTCCTCGGTCAGGAGCCCCTTCTCGTATGCCTCCATGGCCCAGGCGACGGTGCCACCGGCGGAGATGGTGTCCACGCCGAGCGTGTCGCACAGCTCCACGGCCTTGGTCAGAGCGTCGAGGTCGGCGACGCCGCAGTTCGGGCCGAGCAGCTCGAGCGACTCGTAGTCCATGCTCGCCGCGGTCCCCTTCCACTGGCCCGCCTGCGCGACCGTGACGTGATCGCAGCCGATCGGGCATCCGGGGCAGGCGGTGACCTTCTTCACGTGCGTCGCGAGCATCTTCTCGCCGGACACGTCGGCGGCGCGCTCGAAGGTGCCCTGCTGGAAGTTGCGGGTCGGCAGGCACCCCAGCTTGTTGTGTACGAGGACGTTGACGGGTGTCCCGTAGTGCCGGTACTTCTCCGTCAGGGGACCCTGACAGAGCGCGTGTATCTCCTGCGTGCGGTCCCAGAGCCCCTGCGGGTCGTAGGTCTCGACGCTGTTCGTGCCCCGGATGGCGATCGCCTTCAGGTTCTTGGAGCCCATGATGGCGCCCATGCCCGACCGTCCGACCTGCCGGTTCCTGTCGTTGGTGATGTTGGCCATGCGGGAGAGCTTCTCGCCGGCCGGACCGATGGAGGCCACGCGCAGCTCGTCGTCGGAGTGGAGGCGGCGCAACGCTTCCTCGGTGTCCCACGTCGTCATGCCCCACAGGCGGCGGGCATCCTTGATGCGTACGAGATCGTCGTCGACGAGGATGTAGACCGGGTTCGCGGCGCGTCCCTTGACGACGATGCCGTCGTACCCGGCCGCACGCAGCTCCTGGCCGATACCGCCGGACGAGATGCCGAAGCCGATGAACCCGGTGAGCGGTGACTTGGCCGCCACGAGGTACTTGCTGCTCGCCGGCATCGACGTACCCGCGGAGGGCCCGACCCAGAGCGCCAGCACATTGTCCGGGCCGAGCGGATCGGCCCCCGCGGGGATCTCGTTGTACAGCGTCCAGGCGGCGAGCCCGTAGCCGCCTATGAAGTCACGGGCGACCTGCTCCGGAAGATCCTCGACAGACGCCGTTCCCTGAGTGAGGTCGACCCTCACGTACTTGCCCGTCAGTCCCTTCATCGTGCTGCCTCCGTAATGGTCGGGCGGACGAGTGATGCCTTGCTCGCGACCTGCTCCTTCTCGAAGAAGGCGCAGACCTTCGATGCGACGCCGCTGGCCTGCGCCACCGTCTCGGGTATGTCACGCGGGCCCGAGCACGCGCCCGCGATGAACACGCCCGGCGAGACCGTCTCCAACGGCGCTCCGTGAGCCTGTTTCGGCCGGACGAACCCGTGCTCGTCGCGGTCGATGCCGAGCATCCCGCTGAGGGACTCGAGGTCGCGCGACGGCTCGAGAGCCAAGGCCAGCACCACGAGGTCGACCTCCAGCTCCTTCTGCGTGCCGCTCTCCACGTCCTCGTAGACCACGATCGGGTCGAGGCTTCCCGGGGTCTCGCGAACCTCGGCGGGAAGGCCCTTGACGAACCGCATGCCCTCCGCCTGCGAGCGAACGTAGAGCTCCTCGAAGCCCTTCCCTGAAGCACGCAGGTCGTTGTAGAAGACGTGGATGTCCGCACCCTCGGCGTGCTCCATGACCAGGCGCGCCTCCTTGATGCTCGCGATGCAGCAGTACATGGAGCAGTACTCGTGACACGACCGGTCGCGGGAGCCCACGCACTGGATGAACGCGACGCGCTTATACGGCTTGCCGTCCGGACGGTAGAGGTGTCCTTCCGTGGGACCGGAGGCGCAGATGATGCGCTCGAACTCCATGTTGGTGACCACGTTCGTGTGGACGCCGTAGCCGTATTGCTTCTTGGCGTCACCGGGAACGGTGGTGACGCCCGTCGCCAACACGATCGCGCCGACATGGAGCTCTCGGGTCGTCGGCTCCTGGCAGAGGTCGATGGCGTCCAGGCCGCACACGTTCGCGCACATGCCGCACTCGATGCACACGTCCTTGTCGATGGCGAACTTCATCGGGACGGCTTGCGCGAACATCGTGTGGATGGCCCTGCGCGGCTTGAGGTTGAGGTCCCACTCGTTGGGCACGACGACGGGGCACGCCTCCACACACGCTCCGCAGCCGTTGCAGAGCGAAGCGTCGACGTATCTCGGAGCCTCCTCGACCGTCACGCGGTAGTCGCCGGGTGTCCCCTCGACCTTGGTGACCTTCGAGGCGGTCAGCAACTCGATGTTCTCGTGCTTCGAAGCGTCGACCAGCTTCGGCCCCAGGATGCAGATGGAGCAGTCCATCGTCGGGAACGTCTTGTCCAGAGCGGCCATGATGCCGCCGATGGAGTACGTCGATTCGACCAGGCACGTGCCGTAGCCGGCGTCCGCGATGTCCAGTGCCGCCTGGACGCCCGCGACACCGCCTCCGATGACCAGCGCCGTTCTCACCATATGGCCGGTGTCGGAGCGGGTTGTGCCATCCGCCGGGAGCGATCTCTCGCCCTCCCAGAGCAGCTCGAGCCCGTGTCGCTCTGCCCACGCCGCGAGCACCGTCCGGGCCTCCGCGTGCTGGCATCCCGCCACGTCCACGCGGACGAATCCTCCCTCGCTCGCGTGCCCGAGGACCGCGCGCTGCCCCTGAAGGCTGCAAGCCGATCCGACCTCGAAAAGACTCCCGTCCGCAGCGGCGGCCCGGACCGAGCCGTCGCACGTGCAGCGGACCCGGAGGGTGTCGTTCGCGCCCGAGGTCACGGGTGCGTCTGTCGGTCGGGCGCTCACGATGCCGGCACTTCCTCGGGTTCTCGCTCCGCGCCGACCGCCGGATCGGGCGCGGGGATCTCGAGCGTCTCGAGCTGCTCGGCCATCTCCTTCATGATCCTCTGCCACACGACGCCCTCGGCCGCCGAGACCCATTCCAGGCGAAGGCGTTCCGGGTCGATGCCGCGACGGGGCAGCTGCTTCTTGAGCTGCTCGACGCGCTCCTGACAGCGAGAGTTGCCGTCGACGTAGTGGCAGTCGCCAGGCGGATGACAGCCGGAGACGAGCACGAGACCGGCTCCTCGATCGAACGCGCGCAGGATCATGCCCTTGCTGATCCTGCCGGAGCACATGACGCGTATGACCCGCGCTTGCGGTGGGTACTGGTATCGGGCGACCCCGGCGAAGTCAGCCCCCGCGTAGGAGCACCAGTTGCAGCAGAAGGCGAGTATCTTCTCGTTCGGGCGGTCCTCGAGCGCGGCGTCGATCTGCGCCTCGATCTGCGCATCCGTGAAGCCGTCGCACTCCACCGCGCCCTTCGTGCATGCGCCACCGCAGACGCCGCACCCTTTGCAGGCAGCCTCGACCACGCGAGCCACCTGCTTGCGCTTGTCGTCGACCGGGTCCGTGACGATGGCATGGAAGGGACACTGCTTGACGCAGACCAGGCAACCCGCGCAGGCGTCCGCGTCGATGTGCGAGACGATCGCGTCGAGCTCGAGATGGTCCTTCGACAACACGCCGCAGACCTTGCCGGCCGCGCCGCTTCCTTGTGCGACCGCCTCCGCTATGTCCTTGGGGCCCAGGCAGGACCCGGCAAGGAAGACGCCGTCGATGACGGACTCGACGGGCTTGAGCTTCGGGTGCGTCTCCATGAAGAAGCCGTCCGGACCGACCGGCACCTTCAGGATGTCGCGTACCGAGTCCGTCGAGGCGTGGGGGACGCAACCGGCGGCGAGGACGACGAGGTCGACGTCCTGCTCGGTACCTTCGCCGAAGTGCACGCTCTTCGCGCTGACCAGGAGGCGATCGTCGCCCGCGTCGACGCTCGTCACATCACCCCGGAGGAACAGCACGCCCGCCTCACGGGCGCGCGAGTACGCCAGTTCGTAGTCCTTCTTGCCGGCGCGGATGTCCCGGTGGTAGACGGTCACGTCGGCGCCGAGCGCCGCGATCTCGCTCGCCTGCTTGATCGAGGTCATGCAGCAGATCCGCGAACAGTACTCGTTGCCCTCGGGCTCGCGAGAACCCACGCACTGGATGAAGGCGACGCTCCGCGCAGGGGCCCCGTCGGACCGCCGAAGGACCTTCCCCGATGTCGGGCCGTCCGGGTCCAGCATCCGCTCGAGCATCTCGTTGGTGATGACGTCCGCCTGGCTACCGAAGCCGTAGACGCTGTTCGCCGCGGGATCGTAGGTGCCCGACCCGGTCGCCACGACGCACGCGCCCACGTTCAGATCGAGATCGGTCCCTGCTTGGGTGAGGTCTATCGCGCCCCGAGGGCAGGCGCCGACGCAGGCTCCGCACAGGTCGCAGGCAGCCGCGTCGACTACGTAGCGGTCCGGCACGGCCCGAGCGAAGGGCAGGTGGATGGCCTTGCGCATCGACATCCCCGCCTGGTGCTCGTCCGGAACCTCCACCGGGCACGCTTCCGAGCAGCGCCCGCAACAGTCGCAGTCATCGCTCACGCAGCGTGGCCGTTGGTGCACGCGGACCTGGAAGTTGCCGACGAACCCCTCGAACGATCCGATCTCCGCGCCCGTCAGAACGGTGATGTTGGGGTGCGCGGAGACCTGCGCCATCTTCGGCGTGACGACACAGGCCGCGAGGTCCTGGTCGGGGAACGCGCGATACAGGCGGGCGGTCACTCCTCCGAGGCTCCAGTCCTTCTCGACGAGGTAGACCGGGTTACCCTGGTCGGCCAGGTCGATCGCGGCCTGCATGCCGGCCATGCCGCCTCCAAGGACGAGTGCGGCCTTGGTGACCGGCACCCTGCGGTCCTGGAGCGGACGGGCCAGCCGAACCTTGGCGACGGCCATCTTCACGAGGTCCTTCGCCTTCTCCGTCGCTCCGGAGGGGTCGTGCGCGTGCACCCAAGACACGTGCTCGCGGATGTTCGCCATCTCGAACAGGTAGGGGTTCAGTCCCGCCTCGGCGCACGTCCGCTTGAAGGTAGGCTCGTGCATCTTGGGCGAGCAGGCCGCCACGACGACCCTCGTGAGGTCGTGCTCCCGGATGAGCCTCCCGATCTCCGCTTGCCCCGGCTCCGCGCACGTGTACATGTTGTCTTTGGAAACGACGACGTCCGGTAAGCCCGCGGCGAATCGGGCGACCTCGGCTGAATCGACGACGCCGCCGATGTTGCTGCCGCAGTGGCAGACGAACACGCCGATCCTCGGTCGATCGCTCATCGGTCACTCTCCGGCATCTGCGCGGGCCGGGCGGGCGGGTCTGGCAGGCGCTGGGACTTTCGGAAGGCCCCCAACGTGCGCTCGAACGCCCGCGCGTCAAGAAGCTCGCGGGTGGCCCGACCGCTCGTGAGGCGCTCGATCGCCCTTGTGTAGGCCGCGGAGAAGCCCTCGCCGTGGTACGCGGATGTCCGCCTCACCACCACTGCCGCCTCTCCGCATGCGTTCGCGCAGGCCCCGCACAAGACGCAGTGGCGCTGGTCGAGTCGGAGAACGCCGTCCGTCTTCGCGAGCGCCCCGGTTGGACAGAACTCAACGCAGTCCGTGCAGTCAGCGGGGCACCTGTCCGTCGCGATGACGACGTCGCCCTCGAACAGCGGCCCGACGGTGATCGCATGCTGAGGGCACGCGTCGGCGCAGTAGGGGCAGCGGAGGCAGGCCGACTCGTCGACGTCGAGCGCACCGCTATCCATCGACAGGGCGCTCCGAGGACATGCGACCACACAGTCGTCACATCCGTCCGGGCAGGCCTGTGCGTCGATGACGACCTTGCGCCTGGGAGCCGGCATACCGCCGTGCGCGCGCAGCACGTCCTTGGGCGTGCCGTTCTGCTCCATCGAGAGCGCGTCGGTCGGGCAGAAGGCGATGCAGACCTCGCACAGGTCGCAGGCCTTCTCGTCGATGTCCACGACCAGGCGCCCGTCCTGGAGACGGACCGACACGGCATCCCTCGGACAGGCCAGTCCGCACAGCTGGCAGCCTATGCACGAGGCGCGGTGGAGATCGAGCCGGACGTGCTCCGCGTACAGCCGCAGCACGACGCTGAGGCCGTCGGGGCCGACGACCTTCACGTTGGTCTTGCGTTCTCTCTGTAGCGCGGTCGGCTTCATCGGGAACACCACTCGCCCGTCTCTCGGCGTCCTTCTACCGGCTGATGAACAACGGCGCGAGAACGAGCGTCACCGTCGCGAGAAGCTTGATCAGCACGTGCAGCGACGGACCGGCCGTGTCCTTGAAGGGATCGCCGACGGTGTCGCCGGCGATCGAGGCCTTGTGCGTGTCGGTGCCCTTGCCGCCGTCGAAGCCGAGCTCTATGTACTTCTTGGCGTTGTCCCACGAGCCGCCCGAGTTGTTGAGGGTGAGCGCCATCAGGATGCCGACGATCGTGCCGACCATGAGGAAGGCCGCCACCGCCTCGGCGCCGACGCCCATCATCCGGAAGACAAGGCCGACGGCGACCGGGAACAGGGTCGCGAGCAGGCCCGGCATCACCATCTCGCGCAGCGATGCCTTCGTCACGATGTCGACGGTGCGGCCGTAGTCCGGCTTGACGAGCCCCAGCATGATGCCGGGGCTCTCGCGGAACTGGTCGCGCACGTCTTGGATGACGGTCACCGCGGCCTTGCCGACCGCGCGGATCGTCATGGCCGTGAACAGGAAGACCAGCATGCCGCCGAGCAGCGCGGCGACGAAGATCTCCGGCTTGGCGAGGTCGACCGTGACGAGGTTCTGTCCGTAGGAGCGGACCTCGTCCATATAGGCGGAGAAGAGCAGGAACGCTGCGAGCGCGGCCGAGCCGATCGCGTAGCCCTTGGTCAGCGCCTTGGTGGTGTTGCCGGCCGAGTCGAGCACGTCGGCCTGACGGCGGACCGACTCGGGCTGACCGGACATCTCGATGATGCCGCCGGAGTTGTCGGCGATCGGGCCGAACGTGTCCATCGCCAGGACGTAGGCCGCGGTGGACAGCATGCCCATCGTCGCGGCCGCGGTGCCGAAGAGTCCGGCCTCCGGGAAGCCCGATGCCTTGCCGAGCGCGAACGCGCCGATGATCGCGATGGAGATGACCACGACCGGAGCGGCGGTCGACTCGAAGCCGACAGCCATGCCGGCGATGATGTTGGTGGCCGGACCGGTCATCGACGCATTCGCGATCGAGCGCACCGGACGGTACTCGTGCTCGGTGTAGTACTGGGTGATGCGGAGGTAGGCGAAGGCGGTGATGACGCCGATGACGCCGCACGCCAGGAAGTGCCACCAGGCATCGCCGTAGCCGACCACCCCGGGAGCGACGTCGATACGCAGCAGCCAGAAGGCGGAGACAGCCATCCCGGCGACGGCGAGGGCGGTGGCCGCGTAGAAGCCGCGGTCGAGCGCCTTCATCGGGTTGTCGCCCTCCCGGTGCTTGACGACCATGACGCCGACGAACGACGCGAGGATGCCGAAGGCACGGGCGACGAGCGGGAACATCATGACCCCGATGACCCAGGCGTTCTTGGCGACCTGCCCGCCGGCGAAGACCTCCGGCGGGACCTTCGCGGCCATGACGGCGCCGAGGATCATCGCGCCGATGTTCTCGGCCGCCGTGGACTCGAACAGGTCGGCGCCGCGGCCGGCGCAGTCGCCGACGTTGTCGCCCACGAGGTCGGCGATGACGGCCGGGTTGCGAGGATCGTCCTCGGGGATGCCCGCTTCGACCTTGCCGACGAGGTCGGCACCGACGTCGGCGGCCTTGGTGTAGATGCCGCCGCCGAGCTGTGAGAACAGCGCCACGAACGAGGCACCGAAGCCGTAGCCGACGATGATGAGCGGGATCTTGGTCGGCTCGATGTTGCTGATCGTCTGGACCGCGTAGTAGAGGCTGGTTACGCCGAGCAGCGACATGGCGACGACCGTGAAGCCCGCCACGGCCCCGCCGCGAAGCGCGACCTGCAGGCCGGCGTTGGTGCTGCGGATGGTGCCGGCGGCCGTGCGGATGTTCGCGCGAATTGCGATCCACATGCCCACGTAGCCGGCAACGAGCGAGCAGGCCGCGCCGAACGCGAAGGAGATCGTCACCCAGATCGCAAGCGCCACGGCGCTCATGGAGTCGGAGGTGCTCGGCGGCTTGAGGAACGCGTACCCGAGGAAGAGGATGACCGCCAGAACGCCGGCCAAGACGATGATCGTGCGGAACTGGCGTCGCATGAATGTCTCGGCGCCTATCTTGATGGCGTCCGAAACCTCGCGCATCGCGTCGTTTCCGGTGTCCTGCTTCAGTACCCAGCGGGCCAGACCGTACGAGGCCGCGAGGCCGAATACGCTGAAGCCCAGAACCAGGCCGAGCGCGACGCTCTCACCCACACGAATCCCCTCTCCGCGGCGTGAGGTGCATTGTCGTCGGGGAGGTGTTCGGGTGGCGCAAAGGAGGGGCTGCGAACCGTTAAGCATGTGCAAAGGCGCGTGCGGTCAGGGACAGCGCGCTAGTCCCGTGTCGACAGCCGAAAGCCCACTCGAGGCTCGGTGAGCAGATGGCGGGGAACACTCCGGTGCGGTTCGATCTTGCGACGGAGGTTGCTGATGTGGACTCTCAACGTCGCGGCGTCCGCCTCGAGATCGGAGCCCCATGCCGCGCTCACGATCTGTCGCCACGTCAATACCCGGTCCGGGTTCGATGCGAGCGCCTCGAGGATCCCGTACTCCGTCGGCGTCAGCGAGACCTCGTCGCCCCCCCGCGTCACACGCCGGTGTGCGAAGTCGATGACGATGTCACCGAACGCCAGACTCGGCGCCATCGAGGACCCGGAGGCCCTCCTCAGCAACGCCCCGACGCGAGCGACGAACTCGCCTGTCGAGAACGGCTTGGTCATGTAGTCGTCGGCGCCCGTCGTCAGCGCGACGACCTTGTCCTGCTCGAAGTCCCGGGCTGAGAGCACGAGGATCGGCAGGTCGGTGAACGCGCGGAGTCGGGTGAGAAGCTCCAGACCGTCGACGTCGGGCAGTGTCAGATCGAGCACGATCAGGTCCGGCGACCGCTCGAGGAGCCTGTCCATCGCAGCGGCGCCCGTTGCGGCGTCGATCACCTCGTAGTGGCGCGATTCGAGAATGGTCCGCACGGCACGAACGAGTTGGGGCTCGTCGTCGATCACCAGGATGAGATCGCCTCGGCTAGCCATTGTCGTCCTCCGTGCCGGCGTATGACGGCAGATCGACGAGTATCCGGGTTCCGTTCGGCACGGCATCCTCGACGTGCAGGCGACCGCCGTTGGCCTCGACGAGGTCGCGCGCGATGGTGAGCCCAAGGCCCGTGCCGCCCGGGCTCCTCATGCCGGCCTCGCCTCGATACGCACGGTCCAGGACGAAGGGCTTCTCATCGTCCGAGACTCCGGGGCCCCTGTCTTCGATCCAGACGAAGGTCCTGTCGTCACGCCGCTCGGCACCGAGCAGTATCGGGCCCGCGGGCGAGTACGTCACGGCGTTGTCGAGGACGGCTCGGAGCGCCCGGGACACCTGCACGAAGTCCGCGAAGACCTCGGGGGCCGGTCTCTGCTGCACGCGGAAGATCAGACGCTCACGCAGCTCCGGCGAAGCCGCCTCCACGACGTCGCCCAGGATCTCGCCCGCTTCGTAGAGCTCCGGGTGCGGCATCCACTCCTCCGACTGAAGCCTCGAGAGATCGAGCAGGTCCGCGATGGCGCCCTGGAGCCGCTGCAGGTTCTCCGTGACCCGGTGGAGCATCATCCGCGCGTCCTCCGGGTCCCTAGCGACATCCTCGGACTCGAGATCGGTGACCCCCGCGATCGCTGCCGCGAGGGGGGTCTTCAACTCGTGCGACACCGCCGAGACGATGACGGCCTTCACGCGAGCCGCCTCTTCCGCGCCCTGGACGCGCGCGGCGACCTCGATCGCCCGCTTGTGTGAGATGAAGATGGCCAGCAACTGCGAGATGGAGACCGCGATCGACGAAGTCCGGTCTGTGAGTCCGTCCGGTCCCCCGACCACTTCGAGCACGCCTTCGTTCCCGGCGTGCGATACGAGCGGGATGAACGTGCCGAGGCTCTCGGGTTCCTCGCCGGCCGCCGTCGCGGGCAATCCGGATCCGAGCCGATCAGCGTGTCGGGCCGAATCGCTCAGGTTCACGGCCACCACGCTCTCGAACGCCCGCTTCGCTGTCACCTCGTGACCGCTGCCGGCCAGCGACGCGCCGGGGCCGCGCGCCACCAACCCCTCGGCTTCGGGCGTCCAGACGACGACGCTCTTCACATCAGGCTCGGCGGCGAGGCACGAGATCGCGCTCTCCACGATCGAATCGAGGTCCTGCTCCTGCGCCATCTCACTCGCGAGTCGGGCGAGCGACGTGGCCTCCCGCTCGTTGTCGATCGCTGCCGACTCACGCTTCTTGACCTGGGCGGTGAGTGCCCCCACGCCGGCTGCTCCCATGAAGAAGACCAGCAGCTGGATGAGGTCCAGCGGCTTCGAGACCCAGAAGACTCCGATGGGAGGGGTGAAGAACGTGCCGGCGCCGAAGGCGAGCGCGGCCGCGAGCAGCGCCGGTCCCGTCCCGAGAAGCCACGCGACGAGCCCGACGACGCATATGTAGAGCCACGCCAGATGGCTGAAGCCGACGTAGAAGCGGAAGGGGACGAAGAGCAGCGTCGCACCGACCACGGCCAGCGCAGAGGAAGCGTAGCTGTACCTGCGCAAGATGGCCGAGATCCGCCGCACGCGATGCTCCCTTCGAGCGGCTCCGAGCGCCGCACCAGCATACGTCCGACTCGTGGATCGGTCGATGCTCCGGCGAGAAGCGGGTCCCTCTCGTCCGATGCTAGAATGGGCCACGGGCGCGTCCCGGAGCCACGGGCGCTCGTAGCTTCCCGATCCGGTGGGTCGGATGGACAGCTCGCGGATCTCACGCTTCGTGGTCTGAAGTGAGTCCCCGCGAACGAGGCTGCGGACGAGACCCGGATGGAGTGTGTTGGGCTCAAGGTAGTAGAGGTCGACTCTCAGCTTCGGATCATTCGCCTGGGATGGGTCCGCCAGCACTACCTCTGCGATCCAAGTGAGGTGTTCTTCGAGGCGTAACTGAGACTTGGCTCCCGGGGCCACGCCCCGCATTGAAGTCTATACGGTCTGCAGCGATGTCAAGCGCTGGAGCCAGCGGACCCCACCGCCCGGAGTAGGCAGCGGGGTCCAGGAGTTGCCGGCTTCCCGAGGGTCAGGAGCGACGTCGATGCTGCTGGTCGGGTCTTACCAGTATCTAAACGGCAGTCACAGTCGCCCTCGAAATCGAGGAAGACGCTACAGGGATCATCCTTCCGTTTCGAGGTCTCACAAGCGTGAATGGGTGGTGTTTTCACGTCTAGCATCGGTCAGGTGCTCGGAAGGCGTGAATACGATGTGTTTCATATACAGAAACACATGATTCGACAGGTCGGTCCCATAATCCGAAGGTCGTCGCTTCAAGTCCGGCCCCCGCTACCGAAGAGACAATAGACCCGAGGCTCATGGAGCTACGGACCTCTTGTTCTGTGGGCGTGCTCGCTCGGTGCTCAGTCGGAGACCGCTACTAGATTCCGCGCCTCACGGTCCCAGACTGAGGCTTGGGCAGGATGTCGACCTGCGAATACCCCTCGCGAGTGAGACCGTCCGGACGCTGGGGCGGCGGCGGCACGAATACGCCTGCCGCAGCGG
>Ga0209540_10001952_pt1 | contig 14928 bp, 14 predicted proteins | sample BarGraIncu01121A_FD_184501 | JGI IMG/M metagenome (GOLD analysis project Ga0209540, IMG submission 184501) | Arctic peat soil microbial communities from Barrow, Alaska - Barrow Graham LP Incubations 011-21A (SPAdes) (version 2) | ecosystem: Environmental > Terrestrial > Soil > Wetlands > Peat... | reverse complement strand
AAAAAAGAAAAAAATCGATGCCTATGTAAAGGAGCATGGACTTGCTGAGGATATAGGGGAGACCCGGCGGCATCACGAGATATACCTGTCAGATATGCGCAGAGTCAGTCCGGACAAAATGAAAACCATTATTCGCCACCCGGTCAGAAGATAGAAAACAGTTCACCCGACAGCCAAATCCGAAAACCGCATCAATCGACCGCATACCTCATAGGAGTGAATCGAATTCCATTCGTAACGGTTTCTTTATCCGTGCTTATAAACCCGAGCCGATGGTATATATCGACGGCATAGGGAGAAGAATTCACAGTAATTGCATCGGCACCGGACGCCCGGCAGTACTCTTCAAGTACTGCAAACAGCGCCCTTGCAATACCCCGTCGCTGGTATTCTTTGCTCACAAAAAGCAGCGAGATATGACCGGGCCCGCGGGCCGCAATGACGCCGGTCAGGACCTCCCCGATATAACAGCCCCATAATCGAAGCGAACCGTCAGCCAGCATACCGGACACACAGTCATAGGAAATGAAAGCCCTGAATGTATCAATACCTTCCGCCGAATAATCCGGCGCTTCAAATTCACTGAACACCGTCCAGACAAGCTCAAGAGCTTCATTCAAATCACTTGAGTCAAGAACCCGAATATCCATACCCCCATAACTCCATTCCATAAAAGTAGAGAATATATTGAATGTCTTTCGGTCAAATACCTCGGATCGCAGAGCGATCTCGAGGCAAAAATTATCCGCGCGCCCAGCGGGCGATCTGCAGGGAATAGAGTATGCTTTTCGAGTAGATTCCGCAGGATTGCAAAGCGATCCGAGGTAAGATTATCCGCGCGCCCAACGGGCGCTCTCAAGGGAAGGGAGTATGCTTTTCGAGTAGATTCCGCAGGATTGCAAAGCAATCCGAGGACCTGACCGAGCGAGAAAAGCATACTCCCTTCCCCCGACTTGACCGAGCGAAAAAAGCATATTCCCTTCCCCCGACCTCTCAAAATAAGAATACCTTAGCGTCCACAGGACGCCAACCAAGAAATGGAGTGTGTGTTTTGAGCCAATCCCAATGTAGTAGAGAATAGATTAATTGTGTTTTGAGCCAATCCAAATGCAGCAGAGAATAAATCAATTGCCTTTTGAGTAGATTCCGCAGGAGAGCAAAGCGATCCGAGGTAAGATTATCCGCGCGCCCAGCGGGCGCTCTGCAGGGAATAGAGTATGCTTTTCGAGTAGATTCCGCAGGATTGCAAAGCAATCCGAGGACCTGACCGAGTGAGAAAAGCATATTCCATTCCCCGACCTGATCGAGCGAGAAAGGCAATTGATTTATTCTCGAGGACCTGACCGAGCGAGAAAGCCAATGAACCTATTCTCTTACACTCGAGCAAAAAACACACCCTCCATTTCTTCACCGTCCAAACACATTCATCACCCCATGCATCAGCATAGCAGCATAGGTGTTTTTCGTTTTGTACCGCACAAATCCGATCACTATGCCGAAGAAAAGACCGACTGCGACTTTCATTAACATGACGTACAGTAAATCGACGCCGTTTTCCTGCAAAGACATTTTCAGCCATATAACATCAATATATCCAAGATGCCACAGCGCAAACAGACCGGTGCTGATTACATATGTCCGAAGTTCACTTTTGCCGATTTCTCTTAGGCTGTTCCATACATACCCCCTGAAAATCAACTCCTCAAATACCGGAGTAACAACAACCGAGTACAGCAGAGGGAGAATAACCCCGACCGATGTGTCCTGCGTGAAGAGCGGTGCCGAGATAGCAAGGAAGAGAAATAACAGGGTGGCTATAACATAGAAGATTTTCGCTGAACGTGTTTTTGCTTTAGGGGGAAAAGAGAATGAGATATCAAGCTTGTTGGCGATGATTATCATAAGAATAGTTATAATGATCATCGTAACCATCGATACAGCATCAATGGAAAGGCTGGTCTTATCAAATAAGGACAGCAGTCTTTGGGAAACCAAAATACGGATTGTCTGGATAACAACCAAAACAGCACATATTTTGACTGTTGATTGAATTGTTTTAGATTGCATGCGTCATTTTTCCTTCTCATTTGACCTGTTAAGGATCACCTGTTGGTTTTCCAGAATCTGGTCCATTTTTACATGCAGATCCTGCATGATTATCTCGGATTTGATAAGGTGATACATTCATTATACAGCAAATATAAGAACGCACTGCAGGTACATTATAAACCTGCAGTGCATTTTGCATCTAAACAATTGCATTCCATTTTTCTTTCAATGTAAAACAAAGAAAGCTGTGGGAAGCGAAGCAGCGTAATAAATACATTGTCAGCATCGTGTGATTTTGAAAAACAGTATGTAAATGGAGATCTGAGCTACAGCCGGGCACCCGGTAATTTCTGTTCCGCTGCATCAGCATCGGCAATTCTGTCGTAGACTTTCCTGTACTGAGTATATAGTTCCTCAGGGGAAAGGCCGGCGGCGTCGATATTTGACTGCATCCATATCAGGGTAAGATCATGAAACGCTTGAATCGTTTCCGGTGTGACAGAGATTAAAGTGTTTTCACTTACGGCGTTCATAGATTCACCTCCACTCATGATTCGATTATATCACTCTAGAGATGCTTGCGTTATAATATAGGGATCTTTTAGAGAAATTTAAAGACATATGTTATACTGCATAAGACATCTGGCAGTTACTCGCAGACTGTTGTATATTTCTATTGCTGTGAACGACAATTTGAATGACAGGCACTATTCTGATTTGCGAAGAAGTCATTCACTCACTTGGGGATTAATCCAGGTTGAGGGGAGCACCGTCTTAATGACCCGAAAAGATATTCTGCTTGTTGAGGACGAGACGACGATCGTTCGTATTCTGGCTCTTGAATTTGCGCATGAAGGGTATAGTTTTGATTCGGCCCTTGATGGCAGGGACGCGCTCGAGAAATTCGAAACAAATTCCTATTCCCTTATTTTACTGGATCTGATGCTGCCGGAAATCAGCGGTCTGGAAGTATGCCGCAACATCAGAAAAGTGTCTGATGTACCTATTATTATGCTGACAGCCCGCCGGGATATGACCGATAAAGTTGCCGGTCTTGATTTAGGGGCGGATGACTACATTACCAAGCCATATGATATGGAAGAACTTCTTGCCAGGATTCGTGCCGGTCTGCGGCGCAGCCAGGGTAAAGATGAAGAATTGCAAGTCATCCAGGTTGCTGATCTGAGCGTTAACACGCTGACTCGGGAAGTGCTCAAGAACGAGACTCCGGTCGACTTAACCAAGACGGAATTCTCTCTGCTGGTCTATCTGATGTCAAATAAAGGAATTGTCCTGACCAGAGATCAGATTATAGAGCATATATGGGGATACGATATAATTGACAATACTAATATTCTTGATGTGTATATTCGATATCTGAGACAGAAAATAGACTATCCGCAGCAATCGAACCTGATCCACACGGTAAGGGGAGTCGGATACACAATTACTGAACCGCAAATCGAATGAAGCGTATTTTTAAGAACATTTCGTTTCGGATTACGACGATATATGCAGCCCTGTTTTTTGCCGGACTGGTATCGGTTACTACCGCTACGATGGGGTATGTTCATTATTATATCAATCAGCAATCCAGCCGGCAGCTTGAAGTAATCACTGCTTCCATTGAGGATACGGTTCATCTTGTTTCAGATTTTAATATGATCAACCTATACAACATCGCCCAAATAAACCAGAACATAGATATTGTGCTCAGTGACACTGAGGGACAGGTATATACGTCAGACAAAACGGATCTCTTTTCTAAAATTGACACCGAGCCGTATGGGAAGATGACAGTAAGAAGGATCGATGGAAAAAGGTATCTGACGTACAGCAGCCATCTGATTTTGGATAATGACCAGTCATATACTCTGCAAATCATAAAGAATCCGGAGAATGACACCGCGTTTTTACAGGCTCTGTTCTGGATTATGCTGCTGATCGACTGTATCTCGCTGGGTTTCTCTTTTCTGATTGGATTTATTCTGAGCAGAAAGGCGCTGACACCAATCGACAGAATCATCATGCAGGCCAATAACTTCAGTGCCAGCAATTTGAAAGATCGTATTATTATCGATGGACCGGATGATGAAATTATGCGTCTGGCCAACACGTTCAATGAACTCATAGAGAGAATTGAACACTCCTATGAGAAGCAGAACCGCTTTACCCTGGATGCATCCCATGAACTGGCTACGCCGCTTGCTGTAATAAAAGGATACGTTGATCTGATAGATCGCTGGGGAAAAGACGACAGGGATGTCTTGAATGAGGGAATTCTGGCAATAAAGAGCGAAGTATCGAGTATGACCAAGCTTCTGGATACGCTCTTAACCCTTGCCAAAAGTGACAATGATCTTTTCAAAATTGAAAAATCCACCTTTGCGGTCGATGAACTGATGATAGAAATTGTTAAGGAAAGCAGGATCGTGGCACCGGATCATACGATTGAACTGCGCAAAAACGATCCCGTCATAATCTTTGCAGATCAAAGACTTATCAAGCAAATGGTAAGGGCTCTTATTGATAATGCTATAAAGTACTCGGGCGGTCACGGCAGGATCGTCATAGCTGTCGAGCGGATTCATGATAATGCCTCCATCAGCATATCCGATAACGGCATAGGGATTCCGCAAAAAGAACTGCCGTTCATTTTCGACCGTTTTTATCGTGTTGATAAAGCGAGATCACGGTCTCTCGGCGGAGCCGGTCTCGGTCTTTCGTTTGTAAAGTGGATAGTAAATATGCACGGCGGAAGTGTTTCCGTACGGAGCAAGCCAAGAGGAATTACGCGATTTGATGTCCTTATTCCAATTCCCAGGACATAATTATCCCCGGATTCACGCGCCCTTCTGTGAGCTGCATGCCACCCGCAAATTATGCTCATGAAATTCTCAGAATCAAATCAGAGGAATCTCATTTTCGTTTTCTATACTTGAATCAGTCAGGAGGAGAGCCACAAACGCAAGCCGGTCTCAAAATATTTATTGGGACCAGTGGTATGTGAATGCCACGCAACGTTAAAAGGAGAACTCAAAATGAATATGAAAATATTGACATTCTTATTGGCCGGAATCATAACTATCGGAGGAACAACCGGGATCTATGCAGCCAATAACTCTGCTGCAGCCAACGATGCTTCACCGGCTGTACAAAGTCAAAGCACAGATACAACTGTGGCTACGACTGCCGCTGAAACAACAGTTGATGCGACAACTCCGATAACGGGAGTAACAACAGTTGTTGATGAAACAACACCGATTACAGCAGCAACTACTGACGAAACAACGGCAGCAACGGCAGCAGAAACAACGGCAGCAACTACTGCAGAGACAACGGCAGCAACGCCTGTAGAAACAACGGCAGCTGTGGTTACTCCCACAAATGCACCTTTAGAAATTATCGAGACAACTCCTGTTGTCGATCCGACAGCTGTAACAACAGTTCCTCCGGTTATAGTAACACCAACTGAAACGGTACCGGTAATTGTTGATGACGAGACAGAGGTGTCGATAGATCCAGCAACTGTTGCCATAGATGAAGCAGGAGCCAAGGCAATCGCACTGAGCTTTGTCGGAACAAATTCCATTATTAAGGTAGATCTTGAAAACGAGGACGGCATCGCCGTATATGAGATCATTATCGAGACCGGTTATGCAAAAGTAGAAGTTAAGATCGACGCCAATACAGGTGTTGTCCTCTCTTCCGAAGTTAAAGAGATCACAGACGCAGGTACAAATGACAGTCTGGACAAATATTGCAAGCCTAACGAATCACGCAAGAATGACGAGGCACAAAGCGACAATGAGGCCCGCAAGACATGTGATGAATCCTGGGACGGAGAAACTCGTAAGAACGATGTAGCATCCAGCGACAATGCCGCCCGTAAAAATGCAGAATCAAGTGATAAGAACGACAAAAATGATAAGAGCGACAAGAGTGACAAGAGTGACAAGAGCGAATCCTGAAATGACTCTGAGAATAACTGCACTACATAAAAACTCGAACTGCAGTTAGTAAGGAAGATGCAAAACGACACCCCTGCCAGATGAGGCGGGGGTGTCGCTTTTTTTGCGTTCTTATGCACAGAATCGGCAGCAGTACGTTATTTCAAGATTATTCAAGCATGTACGTCTGTATGGACGCGGTTCCATTCAAGGAATCGATCAATATGGGAAGCTTCACCGTACCCTGCGGCATCGGTGATAACGCTAATCAGGCTTTCGGGAATGAGTAGCAGAAAGATAGTAAGCCTAATAGTAAGCCTGATAGTGAACCTTTGAGACCCAGTCAAACAGATCTAGTATTCCTTATACTCAAGGTATACAATCCTTTGTCCGGTCACAGTATCCTCGGTAATGGAAAGCGTGATAAGGCGGTCTCCATAATCTGCAAAAAACATTGTGTCATCACTTAGGTCCGGGTCAGCTGCTTCGACAATATCTTTATAGATTTCCTTAATATCTGTGGTAGAAAGCGATGAGTAGAACATAATATGATAGGCCTTCTTTTCATCTGGCTTAGAAGAACCGGCATTAAAGATATTTGCGTCCTCGGGAAGGGGAAACAGCGCCGTATCAAATCCTTCCGGAAGAGAAAGATGCTCTCCGGTTTCGCCAAGATCTATTCCGGCAACGACAAGTGAGCTGCTTTCCTGCGCAGCTCCCGTAAGATTTGTATTCTCGATGCTTTCAAAAGCGGCGTTTGCAGATTCCATGGATTTATTGGCATCATTCATATTATCGGTGTAGTCGTCACTGGCAATGTCCAGTGTTGTAATTTGACCCGTAAAGGAGTCTGCAATACCAAGAGAAGGTATATTTATAGAAGCCTTCTGACCCGATACAGTAAGAAGCATTGCCATGGAATCCTGCTCTGCGCCTGATTCATTTACCTCAGCTTCTCCTCCCATTGTAGCATCTGCCATCATATCAAGAGTTGCGGAGGCTCTTGAAGGAGCAGAAATATTTGCAATATACTCGAGGGATAATGGAGCGAGCGGCGCAAGGTCGTCATCCGAGGCATTCTCCTGGTAAAATTCGTTGAACGTTTCAAAATCATATTCTGCAAGATCAAACGAGAAAGTATCACATATAAAGAAAACATCAACCCCTCCGCTGAAGCCAAGAGCTGCGCCAGACAGTCCGGAGGCGGCCATATTGATCTGGGAGTAACTTTTGCCTGAGTAATGACCGGAGATTTCTTTGCCTCCAATTTTCTCGGCACGAAAAAAGACATCATAGGTAAAAGTCGCTCCGCTTACTTTCTTGGTTATGGATTGACTGATGTTAATTGTTGTAACGGTAGTTGTGGTTGTCTCCTTCTCTTCTTTAGATGTCTCCGGGGAATCACGATTACATCCGGACAAAGAAAAGGAACTGATGAGAAGAAAACAAAGAAGAAATGACAGGTGTCTTGTAAACATCGTTTTCATTGTGAGAGTTCCTCCAAATGATAGGCGGATGTTCTTGACGCAGGCACACATGACTTATGTGCGTTATAGAATATATGTATAGCATACATTCCGAGCGAGTTTTTGATTACTTCTTATCTGATAACATCATAATAGCACATCCAGTGTGAGTTTCCGACTTAGTAATCTGACAGGTATCAAAGCCCATTAGGAGAGGGCTTTCAAGGTCTGACCGTAAGCCGGTTGGTCTGGGCGATCTTCCTTGAAGCGAGAAGAAATCCATGAGGATTTACGACAACCGGTATTAACCGGCTATTTTCTTAAGATTTGGATTGAAAACCTCGCCGCTTTATGAGACAGAGGGCAGCGGGTCCTGCTCTGTGGGGATAATATCTGACGATGCAGGGGCTGCATACTGAACAGGGGCGGCATCTGCCGATTCGTCAAATTCGAGACCATACCCGCAGGCCGGGTTTATACTGAAATTATTAATCTGGTCTATGGTCAGGTAGCCTGCAAGAGATGATAGCGTACACGCATTCTCTCCTTCTCCCAGAATCTGAGATCCGTATATAAACATGTCATAGCCTTGCGCTTTCAGCCGCTCACATTCGGAGATCCTATAATTTTCCTGGGCTTTAAAAACAAGCATACCAAGTTTATCACCATACTCCGTTTTCCCTGCATCATAGTTTTCCTGTGCATTCAGGTTGACTGCTTCTTCCTGCCGTGTAAGCCATTCCTCCTCGGTAATATTACCGCCGTGTTCCTCATTATACCTGGAATAGGAATATGATCCTGGCACCAGAATGTAAAGCTCCCACCATTCAGCCATGGTGCGGCCGTTATACACATATTCATCACAACTGTTTTCATATTGTTCAGGGGGCAGCACCCCAATCATGACGTTGAACCAGAGGCCCTCGTTTGCAGGGTCATCCACCGCGGCACGAAGTTCTGCGGACATTAATACTTCACCCTGGACAGGAACTCCCATACCGCCCATGCCGCCCTGGTCATACAAAAGCGGATCTACAAAAAACCGGTCCTCGGGAACCGGCGTCTCCGCCGCTGTTGATGTCTCCTCCGGTATTGAAGTCTCCGCCGGCGACGTATCCGAAACGGCGAAGGCCGTCATTGACGGATCGTCAGACGTCTTTGTCACAGCCGGCTTGAAAAAGAATGGGGCTACAAAAACCGCCAATGCAATGCAGACCGCTGTACCAACCGAGCAGCATGCTAATTTGCAGGCAAACAAGCCAATCTTTTTCTTTTGTATAGATTTTGCCATAATGACGGCAGCTTTTTTTTCGAAATTCTTATCAAATTCAACCTGCTCCATAGCAGATTTGTATGGATTATTGTTCAAACAAATCATCTCCTATCATTGATTTAAGAAGTGCCCGTGCACGGGCAAGCCGGGTACCGACTGTAGCGGGCTTTTTGCCTGTTATTTCTGCAATTTCGATGATCGAATACCCCTCGTAGTAAAACAGATGAATAGGAGTACGGTATTTTTCATCGAGTTTGAACACATAAAAGAGCAGGGACGATTCCTTTTGTATGGGACTGGCCAGGTCTTCAGGCATATCGGACCTGCGCTTTTTCCAGAAAGATCCTAGGAAATCTTTGCACTTGTTGCTTGTCACTTTCATAATCCAGGACTTTTTCTGAATTTCGTTTTCGAAGACAGGTGCTTTCTGTATAAAAGCAACCAGTACGTCCTGTGCAATGTCTTCTGCATCCGAACGATTTTTCACATATGAATATGCAAACCGGAGAATGCTTGCGCTATAGGTATGAATCGTGTAGTTGATGGATTCGTTGTGATCTGTAGACGATTCCATGGTACAGCATCAACTCCTTTCATACATATAACGAATGATAATGCATATATTTTTCGTTTTTGAGAGGTGTATCTATAACCGTATCTGTAATATTATTTTACAAATTATAGAAACAGTGAAGGTTTTTTCATGATTCTATGCAAAACAGTATAATCTTAACAGAGAGAATATAGATGCACACGATGACTGGGAAGATACATATATTGAAGCGGATCTTCATGCATGGGACGACCATAACCCTATTCCAGAGAGCGAAGTTACTGATAATAGCAAGACGTTAGCCCAGGAACCATCTATGAAGTTTAAGGTAAACAGAACACCTCTATGGGAAATAATTGAGAAGTTCAGAATTCGTAAGCCTTTAAGAGAATTGGATTCAATTATAAATCTGACTTCAATGCACACAGCGAGAATTTAAGTAGGTATCATATTTGTAAAAAGGTACTGCCCTTATGAATGACTGAGCGCACGCATTAAGTGAACTGGGCAGATACTTTTTCTTGTGGGCCATTTTGACTGTATTGGAAACAATATTGAAAAATACTGAAGAAAATATTTAAAAGCTAGCTTAAAGAAATAATACTACGATGGATACACACGGGAAAAAAATCGTAATAATTTACTGAATACGGTTGCTACCAGCGATGTGAATCTCTAGGAAATCGTAACTGAGGAATACCAGTGTCTCAACATAAAGAAGATATGATTTCAATAATCTCTGATCGAGTTAAGTTAAACCATTCTTCAAGGCTTCGATCAATAAAACAATAAGTAACATCACCTTCACCATACCCACAACAAATAGACCATCGTGCTTTTTGTATATTTTGAAAACATTTTAATATTTTCAACTGATATTGCAACAATATTAAAATATATCTATATAAGAATAATTTCTTTATGTAGACCTTTATTAGAAGTTTCTATTTATAAAATATCCACAGTGGATGTATTCCCATTTTCATCTCATTCGTAAACCGTAGTACGGAAAGACCTCCCAAAAATTAATTTATCATTTTGAATAAATATTTTCATCTTCTAATGTGCAATTATTTATGTAAGCATCCGAGTCTAAGTCGATGTAACTGAGATCAAACGATAATTGAGAAATTCGATCCAAAGAAGACTGGAGTAGTCGGCATTTTCTGCCTTACTTAAACCGTTTTCCGCTTCTGACCTGAGCTCTGATACACTGCCTAGAATAGTTGCTCTATGGCATAAAGTTCTAAACGAACATAAGACATATTGAAGAAATGGCTCAAAAATATGAATAGGCTTCCAATTAAAAGATTTGTTGACGACTAGCTGAAAAACGGAAAATCAGAAAGTATGTACAATTCTTATACGATCATAAAAAACATTTTTTTCACTTGACATTATACAATTTAGACAATACTATCAATATATTATAAATAGCTATATAAAGATTTATATCACAATATTGCGGAATAGTTATTTGCTGTGAAAGGAAAATATATATGTCTGCACATTATGAAAATTCAATTTCAGATTATTTTTCTGCCAAAGAAACTTTTGTTCTTGATTTGAAACAAGAAATTACAAATGATGATTGGAGATGCAAGTTTGGATTTTATCAAAAAGCTTTCAGAACTTTAACGTATGATTCTTTTACTAAAAGAGCAATTAAAAATATATGTATAAAAATGATTGAATGTGCTTATATTAGACCTATTAGGTAACTAGTGAATATTATGATTTAGTAATGCCTAGAAAGGATTGTGTTGTACATAAATGAATAAACCATTAATTTCCGTAAGTAATGTAACAAAGATCTATAAAATTAATCAGAGGGTAAACGGCTTACCGGGACAGATTGCGAATCTATTATTTCCGAAATATGTTGACATCAAAGCTGTCGATCAAATCAGCTTTGATATCAACGAAGGGGAAGTCGTCGGATTTATCGGGCCGAATGGTGCGGGCAAATCGACGACAATCAAGATGCTGTCCGGAATTCTATTTCCAAGCAGTGGTGAGATTCATGTTGCGGGATATGTTCCCTACAAGCAACGACAGAAGTATGTGTCTCACATCGGCGTCGTATTCGGTCAGAAATCTCAGCTTTCGTGGGATCTGCCGGTTATTGACAGTTTCGAACTACTGAAACATATATATAAAATTCCTAATGATTTGTACAAAGACAACCTAACCCTTTTTTCGAATCTGCTGGACATGGAGTCATTTATCAACCAGCCAGTGCGGCAACTATCGCTGGGGCAGCGGATGCGTTCAGATATAGCTGCTGCGTTGCTGCACTCTCCCAAACTCGTTTTTTTTGATGAACCGACAATTGGGCTCGATGTCGTGGCCAAAGAACGTATCCGAGAATTCATCCATCATATCAATAAAGAACAGGGCGTAACAATGATTTTTACATCGCATGATATGCAGGACATTGAGAAAATCTGTCATCAACTCATCATTATCGATCACGGGCAGAAAATTTTCGACGGAGATATTAGCGGATTTAAAAATCAATTTGGGGCACAGAGAAAACTAATTGTGGAGTTTGAACAGGAATGTGAAATATCCGACATAAAGGGAGTCACGATTGAAAATATGGAAAACCACAAAAAAGAATTTTGTTTTCACGGCGAAGACGTGCAGATGAAAAGTCTGATTTCATCACTGATAAATTCCTACGAGGTCAAGGATTTGACGATCTGCGAGCCGGAAATCGAAACACTAGTAAGACAGATCTACGAGAGAGGTGGGCACATATAATGTCGACCTATTTGCTGTGCATTAAGACTGTGTTTCGAAAAAATGTCGTATTCCGGGTAGATTATATTTTAGGAATAATAAGTACTTGCCTTCAAATTTTTATCAGCTGTGCGATCTGGAAAGCGTTATATGGCAAACACGTAGAAATTAACGGGATTTCACTTGCAATGGTTACGACAAATTTTGTAATCGGTCTTGGATTGACAAATGCTTTCCGCGTCGACGATTCTGTGATTCAGAGAAAACTTCGGGATGGATCCTTTGCCAATGAGTTATTAAAGCCAATCAACATCCGGGCTTACATTCTGGCGGAGAATCTGGGAGATATTTTATTTAGGATCCTTACTAATTTTTTGCCCTCATTTATTATTGCGGTGATTTTCATAGGAGTTTTGCCGCCTGTAGATGCTATGGCGGTTTGTTATTCTATGATCAGTGTTGTGCTTGGGTTTGGAGTCTTTTGGGCATTAAGTTCGATTATTCAAATGACTGCATTCTGGGTCATGAATGTATGGAGTCTCTCAACAATCAAGAATGTTTTTGTAAATGTACTCGCGGGAGCGCTACTTCCTTTATGGTTTATGCCGAGTTCGATAATGAAAATAATCAAATTTACACCTTTTGATTCGATCTATTTCACACCTGTCCAGATCTATCTTGGCGAATTATCAGGTGGCGACGTTTGGGTGTATTATGGACGTCAGGCGCTTTGGATCGTACTGCTTTATTCTGTGTCTACTGTGCTGTGGGTATTTGGCAGACGAAGAATTGTGATACAGGGAGGATGATTGATGAAGGATCCTTCTGATAACCCGCTTTGGATGTACTTCTTTTATTCGCATAATACTATGAAATCGTGGTTTCAATATCGCGTTGATGCGATTCTGCGGTCTTTGGCGGTGTTTCTTCGTGAGGCAACAGGAATAATTGTAATATATATCACACTGACGAAATTTGACGACATCGGCGGATGGAATATTGACGAGCTGCTTTTCCTCTTCAGTCTGATTTTTATTACATACGGAATCCTTATTATTTTTTTTACTGGACTTCGTGATTTTGAAAATATAATTTATGATGGATCTTTTGACCGACTGATTCTTCGCCCGAGAGGCCTTCTATTTCAAGTGATTGCAAGCAATTCTGACTGGTTTGCTGCAATCGGACATGGCGGCCTAGGCATTGTCCTTTTCATTTATTCGGCAGGCCGGGTTAATATCCATTGGAACACGATTACAATTCTTTACTATTTGGCGGCAGTACTCGGTGGCGTTCTTATCCAAGGAGCAATGTTTCTTGTATTCGCAATATTGAGTTTTTTTATTGTTAAAGCGTCAAAGGCACAGGAACTTATTTACTGGAACATGCGGAAATTTTCAGGATACCCTATTAGCATTTTCCCAAAGTTCGTGCAATACATGATGATGTACGTTGTGCCGTTTGCGTTTGTTAATTATTTTCCAGCTCAATATCTTCTCCGAAAAGACGATATGCATCAATATCCAGAGATATATTTATATATTACACCGTTAATCGGGATTGCCATGTATTTTATTGCTTATCTATTTTGGAGATATAGCATAAAGTTCTATAAAAGCACTGGTACTTAATTGTGGAATGTGCAAAAAAATGTCAACGCCGGATTATTTTTGACCGGGGGGTGCGGACATTTTCTTGGACTGTTTAAGCCGTTAATCCTGATAAGTCATCTTGTCCAGGATTTTGTCCGCACCCCCGTGCGGAAAAATAAGAATCCATAGTTTTTGGCAAATAAAATTCCATAGATGTCCAGTAAACCTCAGAGGAATGATAGGATAATTCCGGAGGTGAAAGAAAGGATGATTGATTGGATGATTTATGCAAAACTCCAAGAGCACAAAAGGAAAGGTTTTAACAAAAGTCAGATTGCCCGAAATCTGTGCAAAGATTACAAGACAATCCTGAAATACCGGAATACTCAAATCGGCAAGCATTGCAGAAAATAGCAGGTAATATAACTGATATAGTTATATTTTCATGTGCTGTTTGTTCTGATTGTCGGTATAATAATATAAGAAATGATTTCCGGAAGATTCTATTTTTAAAAATAGAATATAGTGAATGGAGAGTAGGAATATGAACCCATGGGCATACATTTTAATTGGAGTCGGAATTGTCGTTCTTATATTTTTGGCAGGGATTCGAATCGTTCGCCCTACAAACCGCGGACTGATTGAGACGTTGGGAAAGTATACCAAATTCGCTCAGCCGGGCTTCCACTGGGTTTTCCCCAAAATACAGAAAATCTATCTGGTGAATGTTACCGAGCAGATGTTCAATGCGGAGCCGCAGGTAATTATTACAAATGATAATTTGAATGCAACTGTAGATGCGCAGGTATATTTTCGCGTTAAATTTGATGAGGAGAGTGTCAAGAACTCGATCTACAATGTCAATGATTACAGGTATCAGATTGTGAACCTGGCACGTACGACACTCAGGAATATCATTGGCACGATGACTTTAAAGTCTGCCAACAGTGAAAGAGGCAAGATCAATACCGATCTGTATCAGACGCTCAAGGATGAAACAAGCAAATGGGGTATCGATATTGTGCGTACGGAGCTCAAAGAAATAGACCCTCCGAAGGATGTGCAGGAGACAATGAACAAGGTCGTCAAGGCTGAGAATGAGAAAGTAGCTGCGATTGACTTTGCTACCGCAGCAGAAACAACTGCTGACGGTATCAAAAGAGCCGAGATCAAGAAGGCGGAGGGCATTCGTCAGGCCAAGATCCTCGAAGCGGAAGGCGAAGCACAGGCAATTAAGCTTGCAAATGAAGCGGCTGACAAGTATTTTATTGGTAATGCCCAGCTGTTGCGCAAATTGCAG
>Ga0209540_10001951_pt1 | contig 14929 bp, 11 predicted proteins | sample BarGraIncu01121A_FD_184501 | JGI IMG/M metagenome (GOLD analysis project Ga0209540, IMG submission 184501) | Arctic peat soil microbial communities from Barrow, Alaska - Barrow Graham LP Incubations 011-21A (SPAdes) (version 2) | ecosystem: Environmental > Terrestrial > Soil > Wetlands > Peat... | reverse complement strand
CTGACTTTTATATCAGTTTTGGGGAAAAGTATGCTTTTCTGATCACCCCGGCACTCCTCTTTTTGCTTTTAACAGGAGACATAGGTACTACATATCCCAACTGCTTCTGCATTACGCCCTTGAAAATTCCCCCCAGCTCCCCCCTGGTCGTTCAAAAGTTACATTGCTATATCAAATCCAACCCCTGAAAAATTTCAAAAAAAAATAAAAGCAGTTCCTTTTCAGACTGGAAGTTGCTTATGGTAGAAGAATAGCCAGTACACATAACTTCCTTTATCCACAAGCTGTTGTCCTCGAAGAAAATGCAAGACTTCACTGCGTAATCATTGATGTTCTTTCCAAAATAATTGTGATAAGGTTCATTTTAGAATACTTACAAAGGGATAAGGGAGGCTGGTAGTCCGCGAGTGCAAGGACAACAGATAAATGGTTATTGCATAGAGCCCTGAAGATTCCCATGGGGCGTGGAGTTATCCGGAAACTTTATAATAGCTTGTTAGACTAAATTCAATAAAGGAGGTGTCGATATGACTGCATTTGCCGAATATGATCAATTTGATGGAACTGCCTTGGCCAAGCTGGTTAAAGATGGGAAGATCAGTGCTACAGAACTCTGTGAAGAGGCTATTCGCCGTGCTGAAAACCTAAATCCAAAACTAAACGCTATCATAACACCAATGTATGATTATGCGCGAAATGCTGCAAAGCATTCTCAGCCCGATGCCCCATTTTGTGGTGTTCCCTTTTTGCTGAAAGATGCCCACCACGCATTGAAAGGCTTTGCCATGAGTTCCGGTAGCGAATTACTGAAAGCTTTTGTCCCTCAGTATGATGCGGAAATAGTAAGTCGCTTCAAGAAGGCCGGTTTGGTCATACTTGGAAAAACGAACACGCCAGAGTTCAAACTCGCCTACGTCACTGAGCCTAAAGCCTTTGGTCCAACACGGAACCCCTGGAATCTTGATTATTCATGCGGTGGCTCCAGCGGGGGTTCAGCCGCATCCGTGGCTGCACGCATCGTTCCTTTTGCATCAGCTACAGATGAGGGTGGATCAATCCGTGTACCCGCATCTTATTGCGGTTTGTTCGGCCTTAAACCGAGCAGAGGGCGTAATCCGGTAGGACCGAATTTTGATGAAGAATGGGATGGCATGTCTTGCAGTCATGTCGTTACGCGATCAGTTCGTGATTCTGCTGCCATACTGGACGCTGTCTCTGGCCTTGAAAATGGTTCGCCTTATGGCACTATTGCCCCAGAAAGGCCTTTTATCGAAGAAGTAAAGATTGAGCCCCGGAAGCTGCGAATCGGTTTTCATACGCGATCGGCATACGGGAGGGAAGTACATCCGGAATGTATTAAGGCTGTAGAACAGACGTGCAAGTTGCTCGAAAGTCTGGGGCATGATGTCGAAGAAGCTGTGCCTGACTATCGGGAAGAAGATGTAGCATTGAACTGGACTATCATTATGATTGGAAATGCTGCCGCACTTGTTGACAAGCTGATTCAGGGTTATGGACAATCCAAAGTCAGTCGTGATTTAGAATTATCAAACTACGCATTGTATTGCATTGGACGGAGACTGAAAGCACTTGACTTTGTGAAAGCCAAACAAAGATGGCGGCAGCTCGGGATAATCATGGATAAAATGCTGAATAAATATGACATGATGCTTACCCCAACCCTTGGAGAACCACCTGTCCGTGTTGGGTCTCAACAGCCCAGCAAAGCAGATAAGCGCTCCATGAAATTGCTCTCCTCATCGATAGGTAAAATCATTCTAAGCAATCGAAAGCTAACCTACTCTATCCTGGAAGAGCTTGTTCAAAATACAATGAAAGGCCAGATGCCCTTTACCATGATAGCCAACATTACTGGACAGCCTGCCATGTCTGTACCCCTGTATTGGTCTGAAAACGGGTTGCCTTGCGGTGTTCAATTTATTGGTCGCTATGGTGATGAAGCAAAATTGTTAAGACTAGCCGGGCAACTGGAAAAAGCACAATCATGGGTTGATAGGAAACCGATGATTTAAAAATGAATATTTTGTTTGTCATAGGTATGAACATAGCCTAACAATGCCAATGGAGGCGGATGCTCACTCCGCTGCGCTTGTTTGCACCGCTCATTGGCGGTGTTAATCATTTCGTTCGTAAATCTTCAAGATGTTTCATTCACCAACCTTACTGCTTTGTAGGTTCAGTCAACGTTTCTGATGATGATTTGGTTTTTCAAAATCGATCATTGAGTTTTCTATTGACAACTTCCTGTAACAAACAAAATATAAGCCTTGTCGAAAAGACTATACTTCAAATCGTAATAAACGTAATTCACACACGACGACAAACATCTGTGTCGTGCACTACATTTTGTGGCAATGTTTCCTTGACATACAAGAGTGGCTTCCCTATACTCACTTCCAATGAAAGCAAGTTCTTATCAAAAAAATCCTGGACCTACTGACAAAGGAGTAAATCTTATGCAGCCGGAAGAAAATGAAATAAAAAGGATCGAGGAAGCAAAACAAAAATGGGAAGACGGCGCCCTGAAACAGGCCATGCAGCGTCTTGGTTTGCAGGAAAACCCTCTCGAGATATACACGCCCGCGGACCTTAAGGATCATGATTATCTCGAGCAAACAGGATTTCCCGGTGAATATCCCTTTACCGCCGGCAGGTTTGCGGTGCCCCTGGTGAGTGCCATGTGGGGGAGAGGGAAAAATCTTGGCGCCGGCAAGATGATCAAGACTTCTTTCGGTTATTCGGGATATGGCACCGCTGAAGATATGCGTGAGTTTTACCTGGAGAAAGGCAACAGGCGCGGCGCCGGACCCAACATCGCCTTCGATTTGCCCACCCAGATCGGCTATGATTCCGATGACGAACTGGCAGAAGGTGAAGTTGGCCGTGTCGGAGTGGCGATTGATACACTTAAAGACTTTGAAACACTCTATGAGGCATGGACGAACGATCAGGATCTAGACAAAATTGCTTCCAACTGGACAATTAACGGGACGACCAACATCCTGCTGGCTATGTATATCGCTTTGGCCGAAAAACGCGGTATAGCGCAGGAAAAACTGCGTGGTACGCCGCAGAATGATATCCTTAAGGAATTTGTTGCCAGAGGGACGCACCTCTTTCCCGCCAAGCCGTCCATGAGGATGACTCGCGATACTTTTACCTATTGCGCTGAGCATATGCCGGCCATGAATACTGTTAGTATCAGCGGCTTTCATATGCGGGAGGCTGGTGCCACTCGAGTGCAAGCCGTCGCTTTCACCTTTGCCAATGCTATCGCCTATTTTCAGTTGGCCATTGATGCCGGTCTCGACGTCGATGTGTTTGCCAAGCAGGTGACGTTTCTTAATTTTGGCGGCGGTATGGAAGTGCTCAAGGAGGCTGCCTGCCGGCGGGCGGCCCGAAGGGTGTGGGCAAAGATCATGCGGGATCGCTTCCACGCCAAGAAACCTGCCAATTGGATTTATCGGGAGCTTGGCGGCGGTCTTGCCGGGTATTGGCCCTGCACAAAACAGAGGCCTCTTAACAATCTGGTCCGTGTTGCCATCGGGGCCGTGTTTGCGGCGATGATTGGAGATCCGCCCGGCATGGAGCCGCCTTTTGACGAACCTTTGGGTCTGGGTCACAGCATCGAGGCGCGCCAGCTGGGCGCTGATGCCGCCAGAATAATTGTTGAAGAATGCAAACTGGGGGACGTTCATGATGCACTAGGGGGGTCATATTACATAGAATCACTGACGGATATGTATGAGAAAGAAATGTTCGAACTGATTCGAAAAATAGATGAGATGGGCGGGGCTATTGAGGCCATTGGCAGTGGTTGGATGAAAATGGAGATCATCGGTTCTGCGGCGACATTTCAGCAAGGCGTGGAAAAAGGCGAAATCATCCGGGTAGGCGTCAATAAATATACCGAACCCGACGAGATTGACGTGATGGTGCCGCGCACGTCCCCCTATAAAGCCGAGCGGAGGGAGGATGCGGAACAGCGGCAAATCGAAAGTCTGCAGAAGATCAGGAAGCAAAGAGACAACAAACGGGTGCAGGACTGTCTGGTGAAAATTGAAAATGCGGCAAGAGACGAACAGGCAAATCTCATTCCCTTGTTTGTGGAGGCCGTAAAAGAGTACACGACAATGGGCGAAATTTGCAGAGTGCTGCGGAACGTCTTTGGCGAGGCCAAATAACGCTTCACGGCGGCGACGGTCGTCAGTGTTCTACCCTGAAAGCCGGGTCCCGCGCAACTAGTCATTTTTATTTTAAAAGTACCGGGAGACTTAACATGATCGAAGGAAAAAAAATCAGGGTTTTAGTGGCAAAAGCAGGATTGGACGGACATGACAAAGGGGCTTTGCTTCTTTCCTCCATCCTGAGGAACGCAGGAATGGAGGTAATTTATACGGGGCTGCGCAATACGGTCGGGCAAATCATCAATGCAGCCCTCCAAGAGGATGTGGATGTCCTCGGAGTAAGCATTTTATCCGGCTCGCATAAGTCATTTGCCCGGAAGATTGCCGGGCAGATGAAAGAGAAGAATATGGGAGACATGCTGTTTATCATGGGCGGGGTTATCCCGGATGAGGATATTCCTGTATTGAAGAAAATGGGCGTCGCTCAGGTTTTTACCCAGGATTCATCATTTCAGGACATCATAGCTTATATTCGGAATAATGTTATTCGTCATTCATAAGACACCTGTGCTGCCGGAAGAAAGCCATCGACCATTATTGCTTTAAATGCAGGATTAGATGATAAATAAAAGGAGGCGTGAATGGAATCAAAGCAATTGTTACTCAAAGGCGTAAGAATTCTTGATCTGTCCACCGTGCTGGCCGGTCCATACTGTACGATGCTGCTGGCGGATCTCGGTGCGGAGGTCATCAAGATCGAAAATCCCAAAGGCGGGGCATTCTCCGGTGATTTTTCCAGGCTTGCTGTTCAATATCATGTGGGAGGCATCGGAGCATATTTCCTGGCCGTCAATCGCAACAAGAAAAGTATAGGTATCGATCTGACAAGCGAAAAAGGGCGGAAAGTCTTTCATGACCTGGTTCGGATTTCGGATGTGGTTTTCGACAATTCCAAACCATCTGCGCTGGTAAAGATGGGCGCTGATCCTGAAACGTTGAAGAAAATCAAGTCCGATATCATCTGTTGCTCCCTGAGCGGTTATGGGAAAACCGGTCCCGACAGCAATATGCCGGCCTACGACATCACTATCCAGGCGCGGGGAGGCAGCATGGGATTGACCGGCGAACCGGGGAGGCCTCCCGTGCGGATGGGTCTGGCCATGGGCGATCTGGCAGGATCCATGTTCTCTGCGCTGGCGATTACCGCTGCCCTGTTCAGCCGTCAAAAAACAGGAAGTGCTTCACTGCTGGACATTGCCCTCCTCGATTGCCAAGTATCGCTCCTGACGTATCTGTCCGAGTATTTTCTCGTCGGCGGTCTAATACCGGGGCCCCAGGGAAGCGGTCATGAAACGCTCGTTCCGTATAGAGCCTACAAAGCCAAGGATTCTTATTTCACGATTGCCTGTTTCAATGACAAGCATTGGCAGGCGGCATGCAAAGCCATGGAGCGGGAGGATTTGATAACAGATCCGCGGTTTTGCTCTGCAGGGGCGCGAAATGCCAATATGGGCGTCGTGAACCAAACCCTTGAGGAGATTTTTTCAATAAAGAGTATTGAAGAGTTGGGCAAGCGGTTTACTGAGCTGCAAGTTCCCTGGGGTCCGATCAATACCATCGATAGAACCCTCAGCGATCGCCAGGTTCTGGCGCGCAATATGGTCGTAGATGTAAAACATCCTGTCAGTGGCTCCTATCAATCGGTTGGAAATCCCATCAAAATCTCCGATGTCGTGGAAGAATTCAATCCCGTGCCACTTATGGGCGAGCATACCAGGACGATCATGAAAAATATGCTGAAGTATGACGATAAAACCATCGACCAGCTTTTTGCGGAAAAGATCGTAGGAGAACAGACGCCGAAAGACCTGGAGACGCTCCTGGAGACGATGGCCGCCTTGCAGGCGGCCGCAAAGAACGAAGCCGCAAAGTGCCTGCAGAGTACGAAGAATTCATGATTGTGGACAGAATGGCAAGTTAACCGTAAATATTGAAATCGGAGGGGCTATATGGAAGAAACGAAAAAGTTGGCACAATTTGTTACCGCAACCGGATTCAACGATTTGCCGATGGTAACCGTTCTGGAGGCCAAATTGGCGTTTCTGGACTGGCTGGCAGTGACGCTGGGGGCTGTCAGCGATCCGACCGGCGACAGTATGTTGGAGGTTGTGCGTCTGGTCGGCGGGGAGCCTCAAGCCACGGTGCTCGGCCGGAATTTCAAGACTTCCGTTCTGAATGCAACGCTTCTAAACGGGATGACATCTCATATCCTCGATTTTGATGATACCAGCATAGAATTTGGAGGTCATCCGAGCGTCACACTATTTCCGGCTCTTCTGGCTCTTGCAGAATGGAAAAGACAGAGTGGCCGGGATTTCATCACCGCCTATGTCCTCGGTTTTGAGATGGGGTGCCGGGTCAACCTGGGCGCCACACCGACTCATTATCTCGCCGGATGGCACGCGACATCTACGATCGGCCATTTTTCCGCCGCCGCCGGCGCCGGGAAATTGCTCGGATTGACGCCGGAACAACTGGTCTTTGCTCTCGGAACCGCCGGTACGCAGGCTGCCGGACTCAAAATCGTATTCGGGACATCCGGCAAGCCCTTTCATGCGGGAAAGGCTGCCTTCAACGGTCTGCTTTCCAGCCTCTTAGCTGAGCGTGGTTTTACCAGCGTCGATAACATCCTGGAGGCTCCAAAGGGATTTTGGGAGCTTTACGCCTCGCAGCACCAAGCGGAAAAAGCGTTGGAGGGTATAGGAGAGACCTGGTACATCCTGAAAAACAACCACAAGTTTCATGCATCCTGTCACGGCACCCACGCCCCGATTGAAGCGGCTTTGGCCATGCAAAAGGAATGCAGTCTGGAAGTTGGGAAAATAGATGAAATTGACATCCAGGTTCACTCTGCCATGTTCGAAGTAGCAGGAAAGGAAACGCCAACCACAGGACTGGAGGGGAAATTCAGCATTCCCTATGCCGTGGCAAATGCCCTCTTGAGGGGTGACACAGGTCTTTCAGCATTTACAAACGAAAAAGTGAACAATCCGGAGGTAGTTGCCCTGAGAGACAAGATTCATGCAACAGCAAACGATCAATTCGGTCTTTTCGAGGCGGAAATGAAGATACGCAGCGCAGGAAAAGAGTATAAAAAGAAATTCGACATGTTACAAAATCCGACGACTGCTGCGGATATTCGGCAGCGAATCCAGGCCAAATTTATATCGCTGGGCAGCCTTTCATTGGACAGGCGATGTATAGAAGAAGTTGTGGATCGAGTCGATAATCTGGAACAGGAACCTGATATGGCGGCACTGGCGGCACTTTTAACCGGTGCCAGTAAGGAGAAACACGATGTCCGATGATTTGTTGATCATGGAGAAGAAAGACCTGGTGGCAACGTTGACGATCAACCGTCCACAAGTGAGGAATTCACTAAGTCCTGCGCTACTTTTCCGAATGGCTGAATATCTGGAAGAGTTAGCAAGGGCGGATGAGATCAGAACCGTGATCATCAGGGGTGAAGGCGGCAAGGCATTCTCTGCAGGATATGATTTGTCCGAGCTTCCCAAAGATGAGAATATGGAGGAAATGAAAGAAAAAAACCCGCTCGACATCGGTTTTGGAGCAGTCGAGCGGTATCCTTATCCCGTGATTGCTATGATCGACGGATTCGCTCTTGGTGCCGGCTGTGAATTGGCGATGACGTGTGATATCAGAATCGCCTCTGAAAGATCCAAGATCGGTATCGTGCCGTCACGCCTTGGTGTGGTCTATCATCCTGCTGGCATTCAAAAGTTTATCAACGTCATGGGTCTGGCCAGTGCTTTGGAGGCATTTTATACCGGTCGTATTTATGATGTTAAGACAGCCAAGGAAATGGGCATGGTCAATCATATTGTTCCCGTCGAGGAAATCGATTCCTTTACCTATTCCCTCGCCGAAGAAATTTCTCACAATGCTCCTCTTTCGCTGAAAGGGCACAAACTTATTTTTCGCTTGCTTCGCCATTATCAGGGCATTCGAGACAAAGATCGCTCCGAAATAGAGAGGATCATTGTTGAGGCATTTAAGAGTGAGGACATCATAGAAGGTGCTACCGCTATGCTTCAAAAAAGGCCACCTCAGTTCAAAGGACGGTGAGGGGCAAGATGCAATTGTTAACGGCTCAGGTAAACTCGTTTTGAAGGGGTTGCCTATGCAAAACAGACTAACAAAAATTCTGGGGATTCAATTTCCACTTATTCTAGGTCCAATGCGGATGATCACCCTGGGCGCGATGGCTGCCGCCGTATCCAACAGTGGCGGTTTAGGACAAATCGCCTCGTCCACATTACCTGTTATGCAGCTTCGCGATGAAATAAAAAAGGCCAAAGACCTGACAGACAGACCTTTCGGTATCAATATCCCTCTGCATTGGCCCAATGCCCTTGACGTTCTGGATATTGCCATGGAAACAGATGTGCGGGTTATTACCACATCTGGTGGCAATCCGGCTAGGATCATGAATCAGGCCAAAGCCGGTGGAATCCAGGTTCTGCACAAGGTTTCCACAGTAGAGATGTCCCTGAAGGCTCAGGGGGCCGGTGTTTCCGGGGTCATCGGGATGGGTTTTGAGGCGGGGGGGCACGGCGGCAGGAGCCAGGTGACCACCCTCTGCCTGATCCCCGGTTAACCGATGTCTTGGATATTCCCGTGATTGCCGCCGGGGGGATCATGGATTACCGGGGATTTCTGGCCGCCTTGGCACTGGGCGCTGAAGGCGTGGAAATTGGGACGAGGTTTCTGACCTCCCCGGAATGCAACATACCTAGGTATTACAAAGATGCCGTCCTCGATTCCTCCGAAACGGGGACCGTCGTCGTAGGGGATGGCACCATGACATTGAGGATCATCAAGAACAGCGCGGCCAAGTTTTTTGGAAACCGAAACCGGGAAAAAAGCGATGGTCACCGTATTGTAGACTACATAAGTGGAGAAGCTGATTCGGCGAGCGCGATCATGCCTGCGGGGCAGGGAGCAGGTCTGACGAAGACCATTCAGCCGATTCCGGAGATTATGGCTGAATTCATCGACCGATCACGGGATCTTTCCGTGAAAATGAGACAGCTTATGGAGGATAAAGGTTGATGGCCTGGAAAAATATTCTTCTCAAAAAAAAAGACCATGTCGCGATGCTGACGTTGAACCGCCCCGAAAAGATGAATGCCTTTGGCGGTCTGATGCGGCAGGAGGTACTGGAGGCACTCGAAGAGACAGCCTCTGATTCCGATGTTCGGGTAGTTATGATAACCGGCGCCGGCAAGGCATTTTGCGTAGGCGGAGACATCAATGAATTTGTTGATGGCTCTGTTCAGGCGTTGTCAAAAGAGATCTCCAGTAAGCGGCCCGTTATGTCCCGGATCGTCTTGACTATCAACACCATGGAAAAGCCTGTTATTGCCGCCGTCAACGGGGTTGCCGCAGGTGGCGGATGCAATCTCGCCTTGGCTTGCGATATCCGCATCGCCAGTGAGAATGCCCGCTTCGGAGAGGTTTTCACCCGCAGGGGGCTCCATCCCGATTGGGGCGGGATTTATTTTTTGCCCCACCTTGTTGGTTATGCCAAGGCGGCGGAACTGATCTTTAGCGGAGAAATCGTCGATGCCCCGGAGGCACTGAAAATCGGCATGGTCAATAAAGTAGTTCCCCAGGACGATCTTCTTCCCACAAGCTGGGAGCTGGCCATCCGGATTGCACGGAATGCCCCGATCCCTGTCGCCTTTGCCAAACGGGGGCTGCAGAACTTTCAGAAGTGGGATCTGGCGCAAGCGGTGGACTATGAGGCGTATGTTCTTGGCGTTGTCATGAACAGCGAAGATGTCAGAGAGGGGTTTGCGGCTTTTCTGGAAAAGAGAAATCCTGTTTTCAAAGGACGTTAGTTCGAAGGCGGAATGCTATGTAAGTAAAAAACGGGGCTGGCAAAAGGGATTTATTAAAGAGTGTGGCGGTATTGCTTGCTTCAATGAACGATGCTTTTTGACAAACGATGCCGTAAAGGAGTGGAAAATATGGAGTTGATTGAGGCCATACAACAGCGAAAAAGCATCCGGGCGTTTACATCTAAGCCGATACCCAAGGACATGATCAAGGAAATTCTAAATATCGCCTGCCGGGCACCATCGGCCATGAATACCCAACCATGGGAATTTGTTGTGGTGAGCGGTGATAGGCTCGACCGGCTTAGGGCCGGGATCGTGGAAAAATTAAAGAGCGGGGCAGCTATGCAGCCGGATCACCTGGTGGTGGGCTGGCCCATGGAAAGTATATACAAGGAACGTCAAGTAGCTCTGGCAAAGCAGTTGTTCAAAGCCATGGATATCCCCAGGGAAGACAGGGAAAAACGAGCCTGGTGGTTTGAACGTGGCTTTAGATTTTTCGATGCTCCGGCAGCTATCATCATCGTCAGTGATAAAGCATTGACTGAAGCTGGCCCTTTGCTGGATATCGGTGCGGTTATGCAAAACATCTGCCTCGCAGCCTTGCAGTTTGGCCTTGGTACCTGCATCGAGGACCAGGGTATTTTATACCCGGAAGTTTTACGCATGCACACTGGCATCCCGGAAACTAAGCGTTTAATCATTGCAATTGCCATGGGATATCCGGATCCTGATTTCCAAGCTAACCATATCCATTCAGAACGGGAACCCGCAGAGAACCTGACCACCTGGGTGGGGTGACTAATGATGTTTCAGGTCTATATCTGCTTCCTTTAGGGCCACCTAGAATATTAGCAGTAGCAGACGCTTGCGGTAAAGCTGGAATGACAAGGGAGCACCATCTATGTATGTAGGAGTTTTTGCAGATATTGAGGGAAGCTTTGGCATCTGGCGTATGCGGCAGTGCCGAATGGGAACCCGGGAATGGCAGTATGGTAGGTCATGTTTAACCAAAGATGTGAATCATGTTATATGTGGTGCGTTTGACGGAGGCGCGACCAGAGTATTGGTTAAAGATACCCATGAAGTCGGTTTCAACTGTCTAGTAAACCAGTTGGACCCCAGGGCGGAATATCTGGGCGGCCACTATGTCAAGCCCTCCCTGTTCGGCAACATAGCCGGTTTGGATCTTGTCCTGTATGTGGCCATTCACGCCGCTTCGGGCACCCCGAATGCTTTTTCCCCCACACCCATTACGGGGTTTTTTCGGAACTCCGTCTGAATGGCGTTGCGGTGGGCGAGATGGACATCTACGGCGGCTACCTGGGGGAACTCGGCATCCCTATCGGTTTTGTCTCGGGGGATGCCATTGCCGTTGATCAGGCCCTACGCACCTTGCCCTGGGCCAAGGCGGTATCGGTGGACAAAAACAAGGCCACCTATACATCCGGCGATAAAAGCCTGCAATACCTTGCAGAGGGAAGGGAAAGGCTACGCCGGACCTCGGCAGAAGCCGTAAGTAGCGCTTACCTAATGAAGCCGTTGCTCATTAATGGCCCGTTGCATTTTGAAGCGGTTTTCCGTACCGAGCAACTGGCACGTAAATTCAACACGTGGAATTTTCCGCGTCAGGGCGAAACGGTTGTATGGGACGCTGTCAACATGCTGGAAGGATTTGACAAGATGAACCGTTTGACCTTCATCCCCAAAATAATATATCCCATCCGCCAGCCCCTGGCATTCGTCATGCGAAACTATTTTCGCATCAAGAATACCTATTTTACACCCTCATCCAATTCCGAGGAAGCTTCCCGATGATGACCATCCCTCGTATACCAGGACACTTCTGATATATACATTTCTCACGGCATTACGGCTTCTGGTGGAGCTATGTTGAACAGTTAATCTGCACAACGGTTTTACCCGTGTTAAGTGTAAAGACTGCGGCCACGAATATCTTGTCATTCTCCTGCAAGTGATGCTGCTTTTATCTGGCAATCTTCAATACTTTTCTCGATTCCATTCTGATGATTTGTAGATGTAACAAACAAAAAATCGCCATCTTCCGGTTTGGCTCCCTACCGCCCATAGGCGGACACGCTGTTTCATCCCTCCCTTACGGGATTTGTTTTCTCTCGTGACTTACAACCGACTTCAGGCTGGTTGTTATCGCACCATATTCAAATTTTAAAAGATCAACGCGATTATTTATTGATTGGTGACCTTTGGGTTATTAACCTAATAGGCATCGCCAAACGTTAATATAATCAATTATATGCAATCCGCTTCTAACCATTTTCTAACCGTTTATTATTGCTTTTCAGCCAATCTTTAATGTCTTTTTTTGAGAAGCGTAAAGACCGTCCTGCCTTTAGATAGGGGAATTTAGATAGACCATGACTAGCTGTACTACACAAAGTGTATGCCTTGATGAAAATGCAATACTTCAACGCGTTATCATTTGTGTTGTTTTCTATAGAATTGTGATAATGGAAGACTCGATTTTGGGTCTTGGGTGCAGATCTTTTTACGGAGAGTTCGATATAGGAAGGGGAAAAAAGGGTTCTAATCAAAATAATTGGTGAGTAGTCTGTAGTTTTTTAAACCGTTTCAGCAAATATGGAAAGGAGGGGCTTAGATGGTTATCGACTGTCACTATCATTTAGAGGAGAGGCTTCTCAAGACTGAAGAGTTGTTGCAGAAGATGGACACTGCCGGGGTGGCGAAAACGGCGCTAATGGGATGCCAGGTTGACCCCTATCCGGAGCCGCCTTCTTTTCTTATCAATGTGCTGCATGTTCTTTTGACACAAGGTTTCCTGAGATCCATAGGGAAGCTCTTTGTGTCCCAGTTCGATTCTGCCGGAAACATCAAAATTTTAGGAAAATCATATCAGATATATCCGGATCCCGATAACGCCGCCGTCTTTGCAACAGTGGGAAGATATCCGGATCGTTTTCTGGGTTGGATCTTCGTTAATCCCCAAGGAAAGAAAGATCAGGTGGCGGAATTTGAAAAATGGAAAAGCACACCTGGTTGGGTGGGTGTCAAGGCCCATTGCTTCTGGAACCATCACGCCCCTATTGCCCTCGTTCCCGTTGCGGAAAGACTTGCAAAAACGGGAAAGCCGCTGCTCATTCATGCAGGCTATGGCGTCGAGGGCGATTTTATGGCACTCCTGAAGGAAGTTCCCAACTTGAAGCTAATTCTGGCCCACACGGGGTTTCCCCTTTATTCCGATACCTGGAAGAGAATAGGCCCCATGAAAAACGTTTTTGTCGACCTGTCCCAGACAAGTTATGTAAACGAAAAAACGTTACGCAAAGCGGTGGAATACCTGGGGGTGGAGCGCTGTCTCTTCGGGACGGACGGTCCTTACGGTTTTCACGGTTCCGATGGAAAGTTCGATTATGGGTTGATAAAGAAGAGGATCGAGAAATTGTTCCCCGACCAAGGAGTGCAGCGGAGGCTGCTGGGAGAAAATTTCGCGGAATTGGCCGGCATCGCTTAGTATCTAGCAGTCGGCATTCAATATCGCTGGGGCGTTGTAGGCTATAGCATATTTTCAGTAAAATATATTGGAGGGTGTGGCTTGCGTGTACCGTCCATACCATCCCTCAATGAAATAAGTTTGAATGCGTTGTAATTGTTGATAGCACTGCGTAGTCACAATATGAATAATAGTGGGACAGTTATGTAAATTTACGACTTGATGTAAACCAACTTCCATCTACAAATGAGCAATTTTGGATTCAGAATTTTGATAAGGATTACCACTTCAAACAATCAAAGATGCTTCATGCTACGGGCAGGAAATTACGTCCGCTTAAACCACTTTGGCGCGCCGCACCACACAAATCAAAAACTGCGATATAAAAAATGCCTGAAATCTAACTTAACTTGTGGTACAAGTATCGGGGGCGATCACTAAATCCATACTTCCATAAGGAGAGGAGACATTATTATGGAGAAACCATGGCATCGTCACTATGATTACAACGTTCCCACAACTATCCGTTATCCAAGACTGGCTGTTCATGAGTTGCTTGATCTTCCAGCCGGAGCTTACCCAGACAAGGCTGCCCTGATTTTTTTCGGCAGCGAGATGACTTTTTACGAACTGCGGCAGGAATCCAGACGCTTTGCCAATGCTCTCACCGGCCTCGGAATCCAGAAGGGAGACCGGGTGGGACTACACCTGCCCAATTGCCCTCAGTATATGATTGCTTATTACGCAATCCTGTCTATCGGGGGAATAGTCGTCAACCTCAATCCTTTATACACTCCCGACGAGCTGAAGCTGATGGCGAATATTTCGGGCCTGACGTCTCTTGTCACCTTTGACATGGCTCTTCCGGCTATTCGCACACTTTGTAAAGAAGTCAATATTCCCATGGTGATCGCCACCGGAATCACCGACTATATCAAAGGATTTCCCGTAAGTACTTCCAAAAGCCTTGATTTGTTAGATAGCTGGCACCACTTTTCGGAACTCATGGCCAAGTACCCGAATACCAAACGTTCTAAAGTCCCTGTTAATCCGGAAGACCCCGCCATGATTCAATTTACCGGCGGCACAACCGGAATACCCAAAGGCGCCGTTCTTACCCACGCCAACATCGTGGCGGGTACAATTCAGAGCTCACTGTGGGGAAACCCCACAATCTCTCTCGTGCCCCATGAAAAACGCAATGTCATGGCTATATTGCCTTACTTCCATGTTTACGGCAATATTGTCGTGATGAACTGGGCTATTTTCAATTGCGCAACTCAAATCCAGGTTCCCCGCTTCAATATAGATGAGATGATTGAGCTTCTTGCCAAATTCGAGCAGATTACCTTTTTCCCGACAGTTCCCAC
>Ga0209540_10001950_pt1 | contig 14933 bp, 9 predicted proteins | sample BarGraIncu01121A_FD_184501 | JGI IMG/M metagenome (GOLD analysis project Ga0209540, IMG submission 184501) | Arctic peat soil microbial communities from Barrow, Alaska - Barrow Graham LP Incubations 011-21A (SPAdes) (version 2) | ecosystem: Environmental > Terrestrial > Soil > Wetlands > Peat... | reverse complement strand
CTTGGACTTTTCTTTGGTGCAATGATTCCATTCCTTTTCTGTTCACTGGCAATGCGGGCTGTTAGTACAGCTGCATTTGACATGATTAAAGAAGTAAGAAGACAATTCCGTGAGATTCCGGGACTTCTTGAAGGAACCGCAAAAGCAGATTCAAAAAAATGTATTGATATTTCTACCAAAGCAGCCATTAGACAAATGGTTTTACCAGGTCTGCTTGCTCCAGCGAGTATTATAGTCGTTGGATTTGGGGTTGCTTTATTCAACCCTGAAGCGGCTCTCCAGGTTATCGGCGGATTGCTTGTCGGCGGAACTGCAAGTGGTGTCTTGCTTGCATTAACAATGGCTAATGCCGGTGGAGCCTGGGACAATGCCAAGAAATTCATTGAAGAAGGTCATCATGGCGGAAAAGGTTCAGAAGCTCATAAAGCTGCAGTTGTTGGGGACACAATCGGAGATCCATTTAAAGATACTGCCGGTCCTTCATTAAACGCAGTCATTAAAGTTATGGGGACCTTATCATTAATCATCGCCCCTATTATTGCAAATATGATTCATTAATTTGCCAGGTACAAATGCAAAAATTCAATTCAATGAATAAAAATTAATTAAAGAAACAGATTGAATTCAGCATAAAAAATATTATTTAAAGCCAGTCTCGAAAGAGGCTGGTTTTTTCTTTGTTTTTTGGGTAATCAATAGATAGGACCAGTCTTTGAAATTGTTGGGTGTATTAATAAAATGATATGCTAAATAAATAAAATGATTGATAATTTATGAAAGGAGAATTAAAATTAAAGAGAAGGAGTGATAAAATGAAAAAAAGTGTATACAGCTTAATGCTGTTTGATGAAATTGTAGAAAAAATCGATCAAATAGCCTATGTTAACAATACAAACCGCTCCCAGCTGATTAATGATATTTTGGCAGAAAAAATTGGATTGGTGACACCTGAGCAAAAAATCCAAAAAATACTTGAGCAACTGGATGAAAATTTCAGCGATACATTGTCAGTAAGTCAAATTAATAAAAATTCGAGTATCCAATTTGGCAAGAGCCTAAAATATAAATACCGTCCAAAGGTCCGATACAGTTATGAATTCACCAGCAATGAAAGAGGAAAGTATGCTGTTTTAAAAATCAGCTCAAGGACTAAGTCCGAGGATTTAATTGATCATTTCGATGAATTTTTTAATCTTATTACAGATATCGAAAAAAAACAAAAAGATTATGTTGTGGATTTAACCAATAAACAAACCAGTCATAAATTTATCAGAGAGTTTAAAGAAGAAGGGGAACTGTCCCAGGATACTGAAATTGTAGCCAATAACCTTACCCGGTATTTAAAAATGATTGATCAGGCAATGAATGTCTATTTTTTAAACATTGAAGGGTTGAATAGTTCGGATCTCACAGAGTTATTAGAGGAAATCTACAGGGGCTATTATAAAAAATAAATAAATTTGAAAGAAACGAGGAATAAGTCATGGATATGAATTTATTTACACAAAAATCTTTGGAAGCACTTAAAACGGCAGAACTCATTGCAGGTGAAAATAATCACATGGAAATCGAGCCGGAGCATTTATTGGTAGGGCTGATTACACAGGAAAATGGGATTGTCAGTCGAATTTTTGATCGGCTTGGAAAAAATTCTCATACCATTGCAGAAGAACTCAGAAAAGAAATTGCAAAGAAACCAAGTGTTTCAGGTCCGGGCCGGGAACAGGGGAAAATTTACATCAGTACTGAAACGGATAAAGTTCTCAATGATTCCTATAAAGAAGCCAAAAAATTAGATGACAAATTCATTTCGGTGGAATGTATTCTTCTGGCATTATATAACCTTGGAAAGAAGTCAAAGGCCGTTGAAATTCTTGAACGATACGGGATCTCCAAAGATGAAATTTTAAATGTTCTTAAAGAGGTTCGTGGTGGACAGAAGGTAGTGAATGATCATCCCGAAGTAACCTATGAAGCCTTGAGTCAATATGGACATGACCTGGTCCAGGATGCAAAAGATAATAAGCTTGACCCTGTGATTGGCCGTGATGCAGAAATACGTCATGCCATTCGGATTCTCAGTCGAAAAACAAAAAATAATCCTGTGCTTATTGGGGAACCCGGGGTTGGCAAAACTGCCATTGTTGAAGGTTTGGCCATGCGAATTGTGGACGGTGATGTTCCAGAGGGATTAAAAAACAAACGGGTTATAGCTCTTGATATAGGAGCTCTTGTTGCTGGAGCAAAATATCGGGGAGAGTTTGAAGAACGTCTTAAAGCGGTATTAAAAGAAGTGGTTGACAGTAATGGAGAAATTATTCTTTTTATTGATGAGCTTCATAACATTGTTGGTGCCGGAAAAACTGAAGGGGCTATGGATGCCGGAAATATGTTAAAACCGCTGTTGGCAAGAGGGGAACTCCACTGTATTGGAGCCACCACGCTGGATGAATATCGACAGTATATTGAAAAAGATCCTGCTTTGGAAAGACGTTTCCAGCCGGTTATGGTTAATGAGCCCAGTGTTGAAGATACTATTTCCATTCTCCGGGGTCTTAAGGATACCTATGAACGCTTTCATGGGGTTCAAATTCTCGATACTGCCCTGGTGGCAGCAGCTACCCTTTCAAACCGATATATTACTGACCGGTTCCTTCCGGACAAAGCCATTGACCTCATTGATGAGGCCTGTGCAAAAATCCGAACTGAAATGGATTCCATGCCTGAGGAAATGGATGAGGCTCGTCGTAAGATGATGCAATTGGAAATTGAAGAGGTTGCCCTAAAAAAAGAAAAAGATAAATTAAGTAAAGAACGTCTGGAGCGGCTTCAGAAAGAATTAGCTGAATATAAAGAACATTTCAATACCATGAGCCTTCAATGGGATACAGAGAAAAAGTCTGCAGATAACCTTAAAACCCTTCAGGAAGAATTAAATAAATTAAATTTTGAAAAGGAAAAAGCCATTCGAGAAGGGGATTATCGCAAAGCTTCCGAACTGGAATACGGTTTGATTCCTGAAAAAATTGGAAAAATTGAAGCAATTAAAGGGTCAGCGGATGCGAAAAACGACGAAAACAGCCTTAAACGAGAAAAAGTTACAGAAGAAGAAATTGCGGAAATCATTTCAGACTGGACCAATATTCCTTTAAGTAAATTAGTATCCGGTGAACGTGAAAAACTGTTGGCCCTGGAAGATATTTTAAAAGAACGTGTTATTGGCCAGGAAGAACCTATCTCGAAAGTAGTGGATGCTATTATCCGTTCTCGTGCAGGCATTAAAAACCCTAACAGTCCCATTGGTTCATTCCTGTTTTTAGGACCTACCGGGGTTGGGAAAACAGAACTGGCTAAAGCAGTAGCGGCTACACTTTTTGATTCTGAAGATAACATGATCCGTATTGATATGAGTGAATATATGGAAAAATTCTCTGTGTCTCGTTTAATTGGAGCACCTCCGGGATATGTAGGGTATGAAGAGGGCGGACAGCTTACAGAAGCCGTTCGGCGTAAACCTTATTGTGTTATTCTGCTTGATGAAGTTGAAAAAGCCCATAAGGATGTCTTTAATATACTCCTTCAGATTTTAGATGATGGCCGGATCACCGATTCCCAGGGACGAACCGTGGATTTTAAAAATACCATTATTATTATGACCTCAAATATTGGGTCAGAGTATCTGCTGGAAGGTATCAATGCTTCAGGTGAAATCACAAAAGAAACTGAAAACATTGTAATGGATCTTTTGAAAAATTATTTCAGACCAGAGTTCCTTAATCGAATTGACGAAATCGTTTTATATAAACCACTGAGTAAAGATGCGATTATTCAAATTATCGAGCTTTTATTAAAGGATTTACAAAAACGCCTGGATGAACGGCGTATTGTCATTTCCATCACCCCAGCTGCAAAAGAAGCCATTGTTGAAAGAGGCTTTGACCCGGCATACGGTGCACGACCTCTAAAACGTTTCATCCAAACAAATATTGAAACCATGGTAGGTAGAGAAATCATTCGAGGGAATATCCAGGAAGGACAAACCATTTTCATTGATGTTCGACCCAATGGCGATTTTTTCATCGACGAGGAAAGAAAATAAAGCGATTAATCACAAAAAAAATCGAGCCTTTACGGCCCGATTCAAAGTGTTGACAAACCTTTTTCCGGACATTTAATTGATCATTGTGTGCTGCATGATCGTACAGGCTACGCCTGTTCGCCATGATGCACACAATATGATGCAATAAAAATCCGGAAAGAGGCTTGTCTAATTACTTTGATTGCAGTCTGAATCGAGCCGTTTACAGCTCGATTTTTTGCTTTAAACTTTCTTGTGAACCAGGGGATCAAAGAGTTCACTGGTGGTTTTCAGCATTTCACGAATTGGAAGATTATAAGGGCATCTCGGTTCACATTCACCGCATTCGATGCAATCCGATGCATTGGAAGCAAAGCTGTTATAGCGATCCAAAGCCCATTCCTCAAGATTATACCGGCGATAATAACCTTCAACAATAAATTGCATGGGGATATCAATGCCCTGGGGGCAGGGACTACAGTAACCGCAACGGCGGCAAAATGTTTTTCCAAGAGCTTTGGCATCGGCTTCAAGGGTTTTGCGTTCCTTGTCATTTAATGGGACGAAGTTATTTCCAACAGCTGTGTTGGTAAGGACTTGCTTTACCGAATCCATGCCTGGAATCAAAGTTGAAACATTGCGGTTTTCAGCGGCCCATCGCAGAGCATAGTTGGTATGTATAAAGGCCCCACCTGCAAGGGGTTTCATAACAATAACCCCTACATTTCCGGCTTTGGCTTTTTCAAAAAGGGTTGCCCCTTTGTTTTCAATAATATTGTAAGGAAATTGGATGGTTTTAAAATGTCCTTCATCTAAAGCACGATCCAGAACTTCATAGCTATGGGAGGTAATCCCAATATGTTTGACCAGTCCCTTTTTCTGACAGTCAATAAGAGCAGCATACCCACCATCAGGTCCCATAATGATTTCATAGGATTCCATGGTTTTACAGTTGTGAAATTGATAAAGATCAATACAGTTTGTCTGCAATGCTTCAAGGCTGATTTTTACATCAGTCATGACATCTTCATAGGTAAGCATTGGGGTTTTGGTTGCAAGAAAGAAATTTTCCCTTCCCCATTTTCTCAATGCTTCACCTAACATTTCTTCGCTGTTCGTGTAGGCTCTGGCAGTATCGATGAAGTTAACACCCTCTTCAATTAGATTCTCGATAATTTCATCAACATCCCATTGGTTACACCGTTGAATGGGAATACCACCAAACCCAATGAGAGAAACTTCTAAACCGGTTTTTCCGAGTGTTCGCTTTTCCATTTTTCACCTCTCCATTTCACAAGTTATTGCTCATTCTAACACATTGTCAAGGAAAAGTCATCTAAAAGGGCATGATTCGTCAACAACATTTATTTGAACAATTGTCACTTTCGATTACAATGAGTTATTTAAAAATATAGTAGCTTAAATTAAACTTGCCATTGGAGAATACTCAATAGCTATGTTATAATACAGCTACTAACAATCAATTGGGAGGATGTGAATGCGATTAAAAAACGGCTACAAAAATTTAGATTATGGTTTGATCATCTCGGTTTTGATCCTTTTCACCATCGGAATGATTTCTATTTTTACCGCCACCAATGTGGAGGGTCTTGCCAATACCGGCGCTGAAATATATATCATAAAACAGGGTATTTCATTTATTATAGGATGCGTGATTATATTCTTTCTGATAAGAAGCGATTATAATTTATTTGCAGATCACTGGAAATGGATTTATGGTATTTCGCTTCTCGTGTTGCTCATTGTCTTCATTCCTGGGGTAGGTACCACCAATATGGGAACCACCGGATGGATTAATCTGGGCTTCTTTGAGGTTCAAACATCAGAAATTGCAAAAATGGGTTTTATTTTATCCTTTGCAAAAATTTTAGAGCTTCGCTATGATCGCCTGGACTGTGCAGAAGATTTGATAGTACCGGTTGCCTTTATTTTGCCTCCGACAATCTTAATGATCCTTCAGCCTGACTTTGGCCAGGCATTGGTCATATTAGTCATTGCTTTGGGAATGCTTTTTGTGGCAGGGTTTAATATTCGGTATTTTTATGGACTCTTTCTTTTTTCATTTATAGCCATACCAACCGCATGGTTCTTCGCTCTGGATTATCAAAAGACCAGGATTCTATCCTTTTTTCATCCTGAAGCAGACCCTTTGGGAACAGGTTATCATGCTATTCAGTCAAAGATTACCATTGGTTCGGGAGAGCTTTTTGGAAGAGGCCTTGCTACCCAGGGCACCATGACAAAGCTCGATTTTCTGCCGGCACAATGGACTGACTTCATATTTTCTGTGATCAGTGAAACAGCGGGATTTATCGGGGCAGCCCTTGTTATACTTTTGTTTGTGTTTTTTATGTGGCGTTTATTGCGTGGGGCAAGGCTTGCCCAGGATATGTATGGAACCCTGGTGATTTTTGGTGTGTTCTTCATGTTTTTATTCCAGATTACTGAAAATATCGGGATGACCATTGGTTTATTGCCGATTACAGGTATTACGCTCCCTTTTATCAGCTATGGTGGGAGTTCTCTGATTATTAATATGATCGCTGTCGGATTTGTTTTAAACATTTACAGACGGCGTTTGGATGTCCGAATTTAGAAAGAAAGGTAAGGTGTAGTGTTATGAGTATTCGTTTTGATCTCTCATATGCAAATATTAACCCCAGTGAATTTGAAAATCGTTTTGGACAATTGGCATTAGCCAACGAGGAATTGATGGGAAAAACCGGAGTAGGAAATGATTTCCTTGGTTGGACAGACTATCCAGTCAACTATGACAAAGAGGAATACGCCCGAATTAAAAAAGCAGCCAAAAAAATACAGGACAGTTGTGATGCACTGGTGGTAATCGGTATTGGTGGATCTTATCTTGGAGCGAAAGCGGTTATTTCTGCCTTAACCAGTCCCTTTTTTAATGAAGAGCCACGCTCAAAAAGAAAAGCACCAAAGATTTATTTTGCAGGACAAAATTTCAGCGGAAAATATTTAGAAAATCTCCTGGAGCTTTTAAAAGATCAGGAGGTTTGTGTTAATGTTATTTCAAAATCCGGAACCACCACCGAGTCGGCCATTGCTTTTCGCTTTTTTAAAGACTTTATTGAAAAAAAGTATGGTAAGAATGGTGCAAAGGATCGTATTTTTGTAACTACGGATCAATCAAGAGGTGCCTTAAAATTTATGGCCAATGAAGAAGGCTATGAATGTTTTGTTATTCCGGATGATGTGGGGGGCCGTTACTCGGTTTTTACGGCGGTGGGATTACTTCCCATTGCTGTTGCCGGGATTGATATTGATGCTCTGATGGCTGGCGGAAAAGCCGGATATGAGGAATACCAAAACCCGAATTTTGCTGACAATGCATGCTTCCAATATGCATTGTACCGGAATGTATTATATAATCGGGGAAAGAACATTGAAATTTTAGTGGATTATGACCCCAGCATGGATTATATCGGAGAATGGTGGAAACAGCTTTATGGTGAAAGCGACGGAAAAGACGGCAAGGGATTATTTCCGGCAGCCGTTCATTTTTCCACAGATCTTCATTCCATGGGGCAAATGATCCAGGATGGCCCTAAAAACCATTTTGAAACCGTGGTTATTATTGACAAAGAGCAGTCAGCCTTTGAGGTCCCTAAAAATGATGCAGACCTGGAAGGGCTGAATTATCTGGCAGGCCGTAAAATTGATGCGGTTAATGAAAAAGCTTTTATGGGAACACTTTTGGCCCATGTGGATGGAGGGATTCCTAATGGGATTATCCATCTTGATAAGCTGGATGCTTTTAATATCGGAAAGCTTATTTACTTTTTTGAAAAAGCCTGCGGTCTCAATGGATACCTTTTAGGAGTTAATCCTTTTGACCAGCCTGGGGTTGAAGCCTATAAGAAAAATATGTTTGCACTTCTGCATAAGCCCGGTTATGAAACCCTGACAGCAGAATTGGAAGAACGATTATAAGTGTTGAATTTAAAGATCAGAAAAAAATGTGAGATAGCGACCAGAACGGTCGCTATTTTTGTGGTGATTATTAAAAAAACTCATATTTTATGAAGAATGAGAAAAATAGCACTCATTTCAATTGTAACTGGTGTATAATAGTAGATTAATGAAGAACACACAACAGAATGATTGGTTTTCTTGAAAAATACCGAAAAGTTTATTAACACAAAGGAAAGAACCAAATGGAAACGAATATTTTGAAATTAATCAATGAAGCATTAGCAAAAGTAAAAAATATACAGATTGGAATGAATGACGAGGATATAAAAAAATCCGTTTACCGACCTGAACCAATTATAAAAAAAGCATCAGATCTTTTAGTGCCTGCTCCAAAAAAATACAAAGAAATGATGAGAATAGTACCCAAGAATAATACCTTTTATTGGCAAAGTGACTATATAAACGCCCGGTTTTATTTGCAAGCCAAGTTTATGGAAAACTTTGAAGATGATTATGGCTATTATGGGGAGGTATTAAGATATTTACCCCAATATACGGACATGGCATTTCCGGAGCTAAGGGGATATTTTACCTGGCGAACCAGGGTCAGAAAAGGAATAGTCGAGGAAACAAGCAGTTCCTTTGTTTTTGTCTATATTTATGAGTTGATTAATGGCATTGGCGTAACCTCACCTCAAGATGGATTTGATAAATTATTATTCATCTGGAATGCATACAGAGAGTATGACAACAAAATTGATCGATATCTAAAAGACTGGTTAAAGGACTATGTTATTTATTACGAAATGGACGTTCCTCGAATTAAGGATATTCCCAGAAAAACCAACCAGTATCTCTTTGCGTTAGGCGATATAAAAAGTGCGATCAGGGATAATGATTTTTCAAAGTTCATTGAATTGGTGAATGATTTTTCCAATTATAAAATCCTGAAAAGTAAATTTCTGAAAGACTTTAAAGATGATTACATTGAGGCCTTTACGCAGGTTTACATGGAAATAGAAAAGTTTTATATCAAGAACAGAAAAACAACTCTTTTCGAGAAAATGTTTGGGAAAGAATCATGTGATACATGGGTTCCATTTCGCAGTGGTATATTTTATGAAAACACAAAAAAATTGGACAGAAAATACATTGTCAATGATTTTGAGAGATATGTCTGCAAAAGCGGGACATGGCTCAAGTATTCTTATTCTGAATACTACAGTGATAAACGTTTCATTGGGGAAATATTAAGAACCACAGAGTTCTATTTAAGAGAAATTTACAATTATTCTTATAAAATTACGTTTAGGGGCTCATCCAAAATATTAACAGGCCTCATTGAAAAGAGCGTTAGAAAATATTGCGAAGAAAACAATAAACAGGACTTATACCTGAGACTGAAAGAAGCACAAAAAAGTAAAAAAGATAAAGAAAAAGAAAATAAAAAAGAACTGAAAAAGGAAAAGATCCTATCAGAAAAATGTGAGCCAGTCATTGTAACCATCGATACGACTAAATTTAACCACATACGAAGAGTTGCCCAAAGCACACAGGAAAAGTTAATTGTTGAACCGGTATTTGAGGAGATAGAAACGATTATAGTCGAAAAACCATTGGTCAGAAATACGGAAAAAATGACTGGGATGAAGTGTTTTTCCAATCATTTAACCAATGACGAAAAGGAAATAATCAAGCTGTTGCTCAACAACCAGTGCGAAAAAATTGCTGAGATAACCATTAAGAAAGACAGAATGATCTCGGTTCTGATTGAAGCGATTAATGAAAAAGCTTTAACACATATCGAAGACAATATTATTGAAACAAATGACGAAAAACCATGGATCTACGATGAATACAAAGTTGAATTACTGGAGGTTATATAAATATGGCTATGGTTCCTAAAAGAATTGCCACAACAATTATGAATGCTTTAAAAGGTGGGGTTGTCCCTCGAATTGGGCTGCCCTATATTGCTGTTGGCAGAGAAATAGAAATAAAGGCATTGCTCCATGATATTGATATTATTGAAGACGGCGGTGCATCATTTCGATTTATTGTTGGGAAATATGGCAGTGGGAAAAGTTTTTTGCTGCAGACAATGCGCTCCTATGTAATGGACAAAAACTTTGTAGTGGTTGATGCGGATTTGTCACCTGAACGTCGACTGGTGGGAACAAAAGGACAGGGCATTGCTACCTATAAAGAATTAATGAAAAATATGTCAACCAAAACCAGACCTGATGGCGGAGCCCTGCCACTGATTCTGGAAAAATGGATCAGCGGAATAAAAACCCAAGTTGTTACTGAAAACAACTTGTCTTCCGAAGATGAAAACTTCAATCAACTGGTAGAGACTAAAATTTATGACGTTATGAACGAGATTGAAGGGTTGGTTCATGGATTTGATTTTGCTAAAATGATTTCCATGTATTTTAATGCCTACACACAGGGCGATGATGAAACAAAAGGCAAAGTATTAAAATGGTTTCGCGGTGAATACTCAACGAAAACAGAGGCAAAGCGTGATCTGGGCGTGAGTATCATTATTAAAGATGATGATTGGTATGAATATCTGAAGATCTTTGCCTTGTTTTTAGTAAGAGCAGGTTACAGCGGCATGCTTATTTTAATTGACGAACTGGTGAATATTTATAAAGTTCCCAATGCTATTACCAGACAATATAATTATGAAAAAATATTGATGATGTATAATGATATCCTCCAGGGAAAAGCAAAGCATATCGGAATCATTATGGGGGGAACCCCTCAATGTATAGAAGACACACGCCGAGGTGTTTTTAGTTATGAAGCACTAAAATCACGATTGGCGGAAGGTCGCTTCGCTACCGAAGACACCCGGGATATGCTTGCACCAATCATTCGACTGGCACCGCTTTCACCGGAAGAAATGTATATTCTCATTGAAAAGTTAGCCGATATTCATGCAGGCCTTTTTGGCTATGAATCCAACATCGCTGAAGATGATATGATTAATTTCATAAAAATTGAATACTCACGAATCGGAGCAAGTACAAATATCACGCCTCGTGAAATCATCCGGGATTTCATTGAACTCCTCAATATTATTTATCAAAACCCCGATAAAAAGATTTCTGAAATTATGCAAATTGAAACCTTTGAGTTTGCCAAAACAGAATTAAACGAGGAAGCCCTAATGAAAGAATTTGAGGAATTTGAAATTTAATGGATACTTTTCAAAAATTAGCACCTTTTATACAGGATTATATTTACAGAGAACGCTGGGATAACCTTCGGGATATTCAAGTCGGAGCCTGCGATGTGATTTTCAACACGGATGACAACTTACTTCTGTCCTCTGGTACGGCAAGCGGAAAAACGGAAGCTGCTTTTCTTCCGGTGTTGACTAAATTAGTTGAAGAGCCCTCAAAATCCCTGGGAGTTTTATATATCAGCCCACTGAAAGCTCTGATTAATGATCAGTTTAATCGCCTTGAAGGGTTGCTTCAGGAAAGCCGTATTCCAGTAACCAAATGGCACGGAGACGCCAGTAGGTCAGATAAGAACAAACTTCTGAAAAATCCCCAGGGGATTATGCAGACAACACCGGAATCCCTGGAAGCCATGCTGATGCATCGAAAATCAGAAGCCATAAAATTGTTTTCAGATCTTAAATATATTATTATTGATGAAGTTCATTATTTCATGAGTGAGGATCGAGGGGCCCAGCTGCTCTGCATCCTGGAAAGAATACAGAAACTGACCAATAATGTGCCAGTAAGAATCGGATTATCCGCCACCCTGGGGGATTATGCCCTTGCTGAAAAATGGCTGAATTCCGGGACAAACCGAAACTGCCAAACCCCTTTGTTTAACAGTGAAAAGAGAAGTCTGAGATTATCTCTCCAACATTTTTTCGTAAAATACAACAGCGAAAAAAAAGAGGATAAAGAAATGATGAAGCACTATTATGACTATTTATATGCCAGCACCTTTGGGAAAAAATGCATTTTATTTTCAAACTCAAAAGCAGAAGTTGAAGAAAGTATTGCAAATATAAAAAAAATTGCCATGAAAAATAAAACGGACAATGTTTATCTGGTGCATCACGGTAACATATCCGCAAGCTTTCGAGAGTATGCTGAGAAAAAAATGAAAAAATCAGCTTTGCCAATTGTCACAGGCGCAACTTTAACCCTGGAATTGGGAATCGATTTAGGTGAATTGGAGCGTATTGTGCAAACCGGCTCTCCACTTTCTGTTTCCAGCTTTGTGCAGCGTCTGGGGCGAACCGGCCGACGAGGGAATCCATCGGAAATGTGGTTTGTTTTCAGGGAAGACATGGGAAAAGTCTATGAAGAATTTTACAAAGCAATTAATTGGAGCTTTTTAATGTGCATTGCAATGATTCAACTTTATTTAGAAGAAAAATGGATCGAACCGATTCCCCAGAACAAACTGCCTTATGGAATTCTTTATCATCAAACCATGAGCATGATGGTTTCTGCAGGAGAAATTTCACCGGCACTTCTGGCACAAACCATGCTTTCCCTGAGCTTGTTTAAAGAAATCTCCCAGGAAGATTATAAAAAGATGCTTGAATTTTTAGTCGAAATTCAGCAGTTGGAGGTTACCGAAAATAAAGGGCTGCTCATTGGTGCAAAAGGCGAGGTTGAGGTCAATCATTTTGAGTTCTATACGGTTTTTGAAACACCGAAAGAGTATAGCGTAAAATTTCATTCTGAAGAAATCGGAACCGTTCAGGAAGCTTTTCCCATTGGGGAAAGGTTTGCTTTAGCCGGCAGAACATGGGAAACCATGGATATTGATAAAGAGGCAGGTATTATTTTTGTCAAAGAAATAAAAGGTATTTCAACAAACAATTGGAGCAGTGATGGGAAATATACGGTTTATACAAAAATTACACAAAAGATAAAAGAACTTTTAGTCAATGACACGGTCTATAAATATTTAGGAGAATCAGCCAGTGAGCGGTTAGCTGAAATAAGACGGGTAGCACGAAATGCTAACATAACCAATGAAATGGTTGTAAAAATAAATGATGATACCTTTGGAATATTCCCTTTTTTAGGGACCAGAGAATTTGTGACTCTGTCCTATGCATTGAATGCTTTTGGTTTTGACAATCAATGTTATTATGATAAAGGAATGCCCCTTTGTATTTTTGTAAAGGAACAATCTAAAGCGGCTATTGAAGACATATTGAGAAAGATTAAGACAGAACCACTGGATAAGAATCAATTTAAGCTTTCTGATGAAATTCAAATTAAAGGCAAATTCAACGCGTTCATCCCAAAAGAGTTATTAAAAAAACAATATATTGAAGACTTTTTAGATGTTGAAGGATTAAAAAAAGGACTTGGAGGTGGAAAATGCTAAAGAATAATCCGATTGTTGCCATTATGTATGACTTTGATAAAACCCTTTGTACAAAGGATATGCAGGAATATGAATTTATACCCAGTTTGGGGTTAAGACCCGAGGAATTCTGGACAGAATCAAATATCCTTGCAACCCAGGAAGGAATGGACCCAATTCTGGCCTATATGTATATGATGATTCGAAAATCCAATGAAAAAAAGATACCCATCCATCGGAATAAATTTGTTGAGCTTGGGGCTGGTATCGAGTATTTTAAGGGGGTCACCGATTGGTTTGATCGGATCAATGCTTTAGGTCATCGATTAGGGGTGACAATTGAACATTATGTTATTTCCTCAGGTTTAAAAGAAATCATTGAAGGATCGAAGATTAAGAATGAATTCAAAAAAATTTATGCCTGTGAATATCACTATGATCAAAATGGGATTGCCGACTGGCCGAAAATGGTGGTCAATTATACCACAAAAACCCAATTTCTCTTTCGAATTAATAAAGGGGTCCTGGAAGTATCGGATGATGAGGGTTTAAATAAATTTCGACGTAAAGACGATCGCAGAATTCCTTTTAGAAATATGATTTATATCGGTGATGGTTTAACAGATGTTCCCTGTATGCAATTGGTTAAATCCAATGGCGGACAGTCCATTGCAGTTTATCAGAGCAGAAAAAAGAAACAGGTGGCTGAACTGCTCACTGATGGCCGGGTGGATTTCATTGTCCAAGCCGATTATACAGAAGGCAGCGAATTGGATAGCATTGTTAAAATCATTTTAGAAAAAATCGCTGTGGTTAATCAGTTAGTGGATGCTCATAAAAAACACATAAACGCACTGAAAAAAAATATATCCACTACAAAATATGGATTTTATTTTTAAAAAGCGCCGCTGATTGAAAGCTTTAGCAATAAAAAGAAATGCAAATTGCCTGAAAAGCATAAAAAAAAGAGCACTGCTGCTCTTTTTTTATGCTTGCTTTTTTATCAGCCAATGTCTACATGGCCCCTGAGGAAGGGCTCTTCCAATGTTGGTTTGTTGGGATTCTCAAAATTAAGTCCGCCACAGGTGATATCCGCAAAGACTGAAAGAGAAACGGCATTTTCCAGGTCTTTACAATCAGTGTTATTGGCAACACCACCAAAAATGGTATGATCCACAAGACTAACGTTAAAATTTTCCGGAACAATGATGTTGATGCCGCCACTCATCACTTTTACTTCCATATGGTATTCTTTTTTATCGGTGATAACATCGGTAAAATCAAGCTGCATACCGCCACAAAAAGCACCTGCCCGGAGATCCCGCATGACCTGTCCGTTGTATAATTTCAGTTTTCCCCCGAAAGTAACAGCATTATCCATGGATTCAGGGTTTTTGTCCAGGGTGGATTCAAATTCCTTTGCATTTTTCAAGACGACTGCACTATAGAGTGCCATGCCGGCAGCATAAACAGCCAAGGAACCAACGAGAAATTTTTTAATATTCATTGTGTACATCCTTTCCGATTTTTTCTT
>Ga0209540_10001948_pt1 | contig 14939 bp, 16 predicted proteins | sample BarGraIncu01121A_FD_184501 | JGI IMG/M metagenome (GOLD analysis project Ga0209540, IMG submission 184501) | Arctic peat soil microbial communities from Barrow, Alaska - Barrow Graham LP Incubations 011-21A (SPAdes) (version 2) | ecosystem: Environmental > Terrestrial > Soil > Wetlands > Peat... | reverse complement strand
GTCGGCCGATTTCATTTAATTTTTTAAAAGTGGTATACTATATACATCAGGCCCGGCAGGCCGCAGCCGGATCACGCCAAGGGAGGCAAGAATGAAGATCAGCGCCAGGAACGTTTTCAAGGGCAAGGTAGCCGAAGTCAAACCGGGAAACGTCAACACGGAAGTCATCATCGATATCCCCGGCGGCCTGCAGATCGTCTCCATGATCTCCAAGGACTCGGCGGCGAACCTGGGCCTCAAAAAAGGCAGGACCGCCTACGCGGTGATCAAAGCCTCCTCGGTCATGGTCGCCGTCGATTAAAACAGATCCATAAAATCAGTTCCCCCTGAGATCGATTCGCATAAAAAAAACACATTCCTCATAAGGAGGAACAGGCAGCATGTTCAAAGTCAACGAATATTATGACGGCAAGGTCAAGTCCATCGCTTTCGATAGCCCGGCAGGCCCGGCCACGGTCGGGGTCATGGCCCCGGGAACCTACGAATTCGGCACCCAGACCCTGGAGATCATGCAGGTCGTCAGCGGCAAGCTAACGGTCAAGCTGCCCGGCCAGGAAGAGTGGAAGATCTTCGGACCCGGGCAAACCTTCGCCGTTCCGGCCAACCAGAAATTCCAGCTCAAGCTGGATGAGGAAAGCGCCTACCTGTGCTTGTATAAATAAGCCATAGTGGTTAAAAACTATTTCCCCTTGTCGTCTTTTTTTTCATGCTTGCCGGAGGCGTCCTGAGTTGAAGTAGACGCTTTTTCAGCGGGTTCGGACTTGTTGCCTGATTGCCCCTGGACCGCTTCCGTTGGGGAATACACGGGCTGGCGGCTGGCAGTCTCACGCAGCCTCATGCGCTCAACGCCGCTGAACCTCTCGGAAGAGATCTTCAGTTCCGGGCAGACCACCGAATTGGTGGAACTGGAATAGCGGATACTGAGACCGCTTTTCGCCGCCCAGTGAGCGTCCGGATTCCAGTCCCGCGCCGCTCCTTTTTCGCCTGCCCGCCTGGGTTCGCTCCGCGCTCCCGGTCCGGAAACAGGTACGGCTTTTGTCGCAACATCGGGGACGGGAACGGGAAGCTTTGTTCCCCTGTCCGGCGGCAGCTTGTCCGTGCCGATGCTGGACAAATCGCGATCCAGGCCCGCGCGTTTGACCGCCTCGGCGGCCGGGATCTTGTTGATCTTCTTGATGATAGGCTTCAGATACGGCGGCAGGACATCCAGGTTAGGCTCTTGGATCTCATGCTTATAAATTCTCAGATATTCATATTTCCAGGCATCAATCCCATTCCGGCGGTAAATGTCATAAAGGCCCATATCGCCATAGGCCTGCATGAAATAATATTCAAAGCACGGGAAAGTGCTGAGACCCATAAAATCCACAACGCCCGAATGGAACCAGTCACCGGGGATCCATGCCCAGCCCCGCTTCATCCAGACCCAGGTGCCCATGTGGGCCGGCACCCAGCCCCAGGCTTCTTGGGGAACCAGGAACAACTGGCCGTTAATCCGGACATACTCGGCAAAGAAAAAGGGGCGCACCGAGTGGGCGAATCGTTCGTCAGCGGGTTTCCAGACATAACCAAAGAGTTCGTCATATATCCATTCACCGACAAGCGACGACCACTTTTCAGCCCAATATACCAGCGCCTTGTTGCCGAACTTTAATTTCGGCGGCACCTTGCTAATCCCGTAATGAAGTTCATTGAAATGGCGATCGACGTATTCGTTCCAGGCCACGAACTCCAGGTTTCTTTTTTCACTGCTGCCGGCCAGGGTGTTGGCGGCATTGATGACATATGCCTGGCCGGATTTGACCTTGACTTTTTTCAGTGCCTTACTGTCGGCTCCGTACAAAACCTCGAATTTGCCGGCATCGGAAAAGAGAGTCGTGCTGAGGTCAGCATCAAAGCGGATGGTGGCCCTTGTCCTGCTTTTTAGTTTCACGGCCGCGTTCGGAGTGATGATCTGGAACATTTCCAGGCCATAAGTCTGGGGCAGGGTGTACAATTGTCCCTGCAGCAGATGCAGGGTGGTGACTTTCCACCGGGAAGTAAGGGTGGGCGCCTGCACAGTGGTGATGCGCAGGCGGGTATTTTCATCGAGCCTGATAACCGTGCCATTGTCAAACTGCAGCTCGCAGCGTCCGGCGGCCGAAGTGACCACCGTGTCGCCGGGGACGATCGGGAGGTTCACAACCGCCTGGTTTTCACTGCCATCGGCATGGGCGACCGTACCATCCTTCTCGATGAAGGAAATATGACCATAAATTGATTCCGTTGCTCCCCAGTCGATCCCGGCCAGCAGAAAAAAAGTGAGCAAAAAAGAATGCAGGAAAATTACTTTTCGCTTCATACTTCCTCCTCGTGCTTCCAGGGAACGCTTTGGGTATGAAACACAAAAATTATCATGCATATTTCATGCCAGGGAAAAGCGGATGTTTTGTACGTAAAAAAGGACACATTCCGATCCTCATGTCACGAAAAAGCGTACCTTCAGTACCCGGCGTTGTTTTATCGCCAAGGAGAAGCGCCCGCTCGCCGCCAAGCAGGACCCACCAGGCTTCCAGGCGCGGCAACAGCTCCCGGAAAAGAAAATTGAAAAGTGCCAGGATCAGGGCAATCCCGATCTTTGTGGTTTGGGGGATCCCCCCTAAAAGATCTTTCTTCACGACAGCAAAATATCACAATTCGCTATGAAAGGGAACAGGCCGACCGGGCTCCGTCCATGCCGAGAGCCGCGGTCGAGCCTGTACTTTCAGATGTTGGTGTGCCAATTGCCCTACTCTTTCTTCTCCTGGCCGCGGGCGATCGCATAATAAATGATCATGCCCAGGCCGGCCATGAAGAAAACCGCGCCGGCAATAATTTCCTCGCGGATATCAGCGGGCACCCAGCTGTGGATCGCGAAAGCGAACGTAAAAGCAACGCCTACGGCGATCAGCACCAGGCCCCATTTCAATGACGAAGCGGAGTCATTCAGCAGCCGGGGTTGAAACAAGAGCTTGATCTTCTCATCCACCATGCCTTTTTCGATCAATTTGGCACGAATGCGGTTTTCCGCAACCGCCTTGACAACCGCCAGGATAAAATAACCGATCACTGCCAATACCAGAACCGGGACCATGTCTTCCATGTTTTACCTCCATGGTAATTTTTTCGAGCGGCCGCAACCGCCCTTCAAAAAAACTAACAGGTCGGGCTGAAGAATGTTGCAGCAAAAATATTAATTTTTTCGCAACTTCCATCTGCCCGGGACGTTTACTATAATATAAATGAAACAGGCAGCGCAGAGCAATCTTGAAGCGCCAGGCGAACAAATGATCGACCCAAGCGATGAAACCAGTCTGCTGGTCAGCCGTGTGCAGGCCGGGGACCGCCAGGCCTTCCGCGTTTTCATCGAAAAATACCAGCGCCTGGTGGCGGCCATCGTATTCCGCATGGTGTACAATGCCGCCGACCGGGAAGAATTAAGCCAGGAAATTTTTCTAAAAATTTTTGAAAACATAAAAGAATTCCAGGGAGCCGCAAAAATTTCAAGCTGGATCGGCCGCATCGCCAGCAACACCTGCATCAACCACCTGCGCAAAAAGCGCCTGCCCCTGTTCGCCGACGTCAGCGCCGAAGGGCAGACGCTGGAAAATGTGGCCGGGGACAGCCCCACCCCGGAGCACTTGAACGAGCGGGCCGACAGCAAAAGGAACCTGCAGCGGGAGATCGACCGCCTGCCCGCCCATTACCGGCTCATTTTGACGCTTTTTCATTTTTCGGAAATGAACTATGACGAGATCGGCAGGGCGCTGGAACTGCCGGCGGGAACGGTCAAGAGCCACCTGTTCCGCGCCCGGCAAAAATTGCGTGAACGGCTTTTGCCCGTCGAGTGAGGAGGAAGCATGAACAACGGACATTTGAACGATGAGCAGCTCCAGGAGATCCTGGACGCCCGGGTGCTCCATTCCGGCCCCATCCTGCCCCTGCACCTGAGAACCTGCGCCCGCTGTCAGGAGCGCCTGGAAAGCTTCCGCCAGCTTTATGCCGGCCTGGCAGCCGATCCCGGCTTTGCTCTCCCCGCGTCCTTCGCCGATTCCGTGCTGGCAAAAATTCCAGCTTCCCAGCCGCTATTTTGGCAGCGACCGGCGGCAAAAATAATCCTGGCCGCAAGCGCTTGCGCCGCCATGTTGGCCGGATTGCTCATTTTTGTCGACATGCGGCCCCTGGCCAACAGCGCCCTGCAGGTCTTGGCCACCCTGAAAACGGCGTTCCTGCCCCTGGGCGGCCAAGCGAAACAGCTTTTGCTCTGGCTGGGCGGCAGCGCCAAGCTCTTCCTTCTCGGCGGGCTGGGCCTGTTGAGTGCGCTTGTCATCGATCGCATCCTGCTCCGGCAAACCGTGCGCCACAGCCACTAGACGAATCAAAAGTGCTAATGTATTTGGCGTTGCCGGCAATATTCCTCGGCTTCCAGTTTCGCGGCAAAATAAGCGCCGCCTTTGGCCTTGCATTCCTCGGCCGTGACTGCAACAACCGCGCCATTCACGCAACACCAGCCGCGAGTGGGCGTTTGCTTGCAAAAGCGTTCCGCTTCCGCCTGGGTGTCGAAGTAAGTGCCGCCCTTCTCTTTGCATAGCTCGGCTGAAGCCGCAACTACCACACCGTCTTTACAGCACCAACCGGTCGGGGGATGGTGCCGGCAATACCGCGCGGCTGCCGCTTGCGTGGCAAAATAGGCACCGCCTTTCGCCTTGCATTCCTCGGCCGTGGCCGCGAACACCTCGCCGTCTTTGCAGCACCAGCCTGTGGAAGGAGTCTGCTTGCAATAACGATCGGCTTCCAGTTGCGTGGCAAAATAGGCACCGCCTTTCGCCTTGCATTCCTCGGCCGTGGCCGCGAACACCTCGCCGTCTTTGCAGCACCAGCCTGTGGAAGGAGTTTGCTTGCAAAAGCGATCGGCTTCCAGTTGCGTAGCGAAATAGGAACCGCCTTTCGCCTTGCACTCCTCGGCCGTGGCCGCGAACACCTCGCCGTCTTTACAGCACCAGCCGCTGGGAAGCGCCTGTTTGCAATAACTCTCTGCCTCAGCCTGGGTGGCAAAGTAAACGCCGCCCTTCTCCTTGCACAACTCGGGCGTAGCCGCGAACACCGCGCCATCTTTACAACACCAGCCCTCGTCGGCCGCCAATGACACGGCACTGGTGGAAAACAACAGCCATGCCACTGCCATCAAACCCATCACCCCGAACCATGAAACCGTTTTTTTCATTTTTCCCCCCTGGATAAATTTATTATAAACCCAACTATATGATAAATAAAGCATTTTCGCAAAAATCTCTTTAGCCAATCCTTTTTTGGAATTTTTGACTCGATTTGACATTGGTCCCAATAAAATCGTAAATTTAGATCATAAAAAATGGAGATTAAAAAATGAATCTATTCTCCCCTTTGCAAGTCAAGCACCTAACGTTCAAAAACCGCGTCGTCCTGCCGCCCATGGCCACCGAAAGGTCGCAACCCGACGGAGCCGTCAAGGCGGAAAGCATCGCCTACTACCGGGACATGGCCTCCCGGGGAATGGGGCTGCTCATCGTGGAGCACAATTTCATCGCTGTGGACGGCATGGCCAGCCCGGGGCAGATGTCCATCGCCGGCGAGCGGGACATTGCCGGGCATGAAAAACTGAGCCGGGCCATCCATGCCAGCGGCGTGCTGGCTGCCCTGCAGATCAACCACGCGGGCAGCAACCGTGCCGAAACCTGCGCCGGTTCCGTTCTGGGGGCTAGCCCGGTCGCCCACCCGGTAAGCGGGCTGATCCCGCGCGAACTCGACGCAAACGGGATCGCCGGCATCGTCAAGGCCTTCGGTCTGGCCGCTGGCAGAGCCAAGCGCGCCGGCTACGACCTGGTGGAGATCCATTGCGCCCATGGATACCTGCTCAGCCAATTCCTCTCGCCGTTCACCAACCACCGCTCCGACCGCTACGGCGGCTCCCTGGCCGACCGCAGGCGCCTGCTCATGGAAGTGATCGAGGAAGTGCGCGTCCAAGTGGGAGCGGCGTATCCGCTGCTCCTGCGCCTGGGCCTCAGCGACACCCCCCCCGGAATGGAGATGCACAGGGGCGGATTGACCTTGGTTGAGGGCATCGAAACCGCCAGGGCCGCGGCCGCGGCCGGAATAGATATTTTGGATATTTCCGGCGGCCTGTGCGGCAGCCGCCCGGCCGGCCTGGAAGGCGAGGCCTATTTCCTGCCCTGGCTCCAGGCCCTACGCCCGGCGGTGACGATTCCGTTGATCCTTACCGGGGGAGTCCGCAAAGCCGAGACCGCGGCAGAGGTCCTGGCCAAAGGCAGCGCCGACCTGGTCGGCGTGGGCCGGGCTTTGGCAGCCGACCCCGAGTGGGTCCGCAAGGCCAAAGTTCAATTCGCCCTATAATTTTTTTCCGGTTTTAAAAAGTGATCCCGACAAAGGCGAAGGTTTTGCACAAGTGGTAGCGGGCTTTGACGTCGTCGTTGAATTCGTGGTTGCTGAAGGGCATGAAGAAATGGATCCCCAGGCTGAAGTCCACGGCAAGGTTGAAAATCATAGCACAAATGAATTTAAAAAACAGCAAAACGGCCCGCGATCAGTTCCGCGGCGCATTCAATACCTGGCGCGGATCCTGGCCATAAAATTCCCGCAAGATATCAAAAAGACTGGGATGGGCCGCCTGCAGCGGCCAGGGTTTTTCAAAAAATACTTCGCTGGCAACGGCAAAGAATTCGGCCTCATTCTGGGCGGCATAAGCGGGTAGGATCGATGCGCCATGGTCGTGGTCACGCCATTCCCGGTCCAGTATCTCCGCCCAGGAAACGGAGTTTGCCGAGTGCCTGCGGAATTTTGCCCCGCTCTTTCGTACTTCGCGGTCAAAAAAGTGGGCCAGCTCATGAACCAACACGTTGAAGCCGTCCGCAGGGTCGGCAAACCCTTTTTGCAAGCTCGCTTCGGCGACGAGCAGCGGCCCGCGCGGCGGGGCCTGCCCGGCGATATTTCCCTTTGCCACCTGATAATTGCGGTCAAAGCTCCATCCGGGATACACGGTGACCCCGTCGGGCAGCGGCGGCTCCCAATCCGGCTGGCCGTGCAGCATGGCTGCCGCCCCGGACGCGATCAGCAGGCGGGTCTGCCAGGCAAGCGCCTGGCCGCCGATGCCGGCGATGCGGACCTCGGCGAAGAACAGCCGGACATCGCGTTCGAACTGCTTCCTGCCGTCTTCCCCCAGGCCGCGGAAATATGCCGAATGGGCCGATAGAAACTCATGCCATTTTCCCGGAAACGGCTTCGACGCCGCCCGGCGGCGCCGCCACGGTTTCCTCAGGACCACGAGCAGATATAGCGCCAGCGCCGGCGCGATGCCAAGCCCGACGGCCGGCTCGCCGCTTATGAAAAGGATCATCGTCCCTACCAGGAGGATCAGCAGGGAATAAAAGGCCATAAAAAACAGATCATAGCGGGGGACGATCCGCATCGCACACGACCGTCAGCGCAGCCGCCCCCGGGCCAGCGAGAAGAAAACGCCGCAGCAGCACAAGACAAAAAAAATGACGAACGACACCCTCATGCCGGCAAGGAACAGCGGATAACTGGCAGGAGTGATCCGCACCTTGCCGATGAACAGGGAAAAAACCAGGGTGGCAATGGCCATGCTGAGCATCTGCCCGACCATGCGCATGGTGCCCAGGGTCGCCGAGGCTACGCCGTAATATTTTTTTTCGACCGAGCCCATGACGGCGTTGGTGTTGGGGGAGGAAAAAAGGGCGAAGCCGAATCCGACCAGGACCAGGGCCCCCACGATGAATCCCAAACCGCTATTGGCCTGGAGCCAGACGAAGAGAAACAACCCCACGGCGGAAAGCCCCATTCCTGCAGACGCCACTATTCTGGGTTCCAGGCGGTCGGAAAGGCGGCCGGCCAGCGGCGAAAAAACAGCCATGACCACGGGCTGGGCGATGAGCACAAGTCCGGCGGACCGGGGAGTGAACCCCTTGATGTACTGCAGGTAAAGGCTCAATAGAAACGTGATGGCGAAGGTGGCGCTGTAGTTGACCAGTGCCGCCAGGTTGGAAAAGGCGAACACCGTGTTGCCCCGGATCAGCCCGGCCTGGAAGATGGGATGGGCGTGACCTGCTTCCCATTTTATGAACAGAAGCAGCGCCCCGGCCGCGGCCAGCAGCAAAACCACTCCGCCCGGGCGCGGCAGCCAGGTGAAGCCGAGCATGAAAGCGGTCAGCATCAGGAGGTAAACCAGGGAGCCTGTCCAGTCAAACGGTTCGCCGCGGGAATCGGCCCATTCCTGGGGCATCTTCAGCCAGACCGCGGCCAGGACCAGCAACCCCAGGGGAACATTGAGTAAAAAAACCGAGCGCCACCCCAGGTACTGGGTCAGCATGCCGCCGACGAACGGACCCAGGGAGAGTCCCGTGTAGGTCGCGGCCACGTTGACGCCCAGGACCCAGCCGCGGCGGTGCGGCGGGTAAACCGACGTCAAGATGGCAATGCCGGTGCCGAAGATCATGGCCGCGCCGATGCCCTGGACCAGGCGGGCGAACAGGAAGATATCCGTTGCCGGCGCCAGCCCGGCCAAAAGCGAGGCGCCGCTGAAGATCACGGTCCCGATTTTAAATATCCTCTTGCGGCCGACAATATCGGCCAGGCGGCCGAAAGGAAGCAGGAACACGGCCGCGGCCAGCAGGTAGGAACTGGCCACCCAGCTCAGGCTGACGGCATCCATGGCAAAGTCCCTGGCAATGGCCGGCATGGCGATGTTCACCGCCGAAGCCATCATGGGCGTCAGCAGCGAACTCAAAGTCGTGACCAGCAGCGCCGTGCGCTGCAGGGATCTCTCTTCCATGCCTGCTCCTTAACTCCATTCTCAAGTGTCCGGCCGACGCGCACCGGCCCCTTGAAAAACCAGATTTTAGCCCCACCCGCCGATCCTGTCAATCATCTCGGTTTTCTTGTCAGTTACCTTAAGGATTTACCAGAAATAAACCAAATTTATTTTTTAGTTGACATAATCGCATTACTGCATTATAACTGTAATGCAGATGAATAAAAGCGAAACGCAATCCTTCGAATTGAACCTGAACGTGAAATCGGCGGTACCAATCTTCGAGCAGATCAAGAACGCGATCAAAACCGCCATTTTTTTGAAAAAACTGAATGAAGGCCATCAGCTACCGTCGATACGCGACCTGGCTCTCAAGCACAAGATCAATCCGATGACGGCCCTGAAGGCTTATTCCCTTCTTGAGATCGAGGGCTTCTTGTATTCGCGGCGCGGCTCCGGTTTTTTTGTCCATGTCGACAGGGAAAAAGTAAAAAAGGAAAAACAGGGGGTCTTCGAAAAGGAAGTCAAGGAATTCATAGAGAAGATCAACGACTTGGGTTATTCCGTTTCCGATTTGAAAAATGAATTGGAAAAACGCTTAAAGGGGAAATGACATGATAAGGATCAAAAATCTAAATTACTGGTTCGGGAGTAAAAGGGTATTTGAAAATTTCAGCCTCGAGATCCGGGAAAACGAAGCCGTCCTGATCACCGGCAGCAATGGCGCCGGGAAAACTACTCTGCTGCGGCTTATGGCCGGCGTCTTTTTCCCCGATTCGGGAACGATCGAATATGGCCAGGCCCTAGGTAAGAATCCCAAGGCTGGGATAGGCTTCATCTCGGACCAGATCAGCCTCTACCAAAGCATGTCGCTGCAGGAAGCCATCGACTTTCATTGCCAGGTGCATCACATCAAAGAATTTGATGCGGCCATGCTGGCTGAAGCCAAATTGGATAGGAGAAAAAAGATCAAGGACCTTTCCGTCGGGCAAAAGCTCATCTTTCACCTGAGCCTGGTCCTGTCGGCCCGGCCGCGCTTGCTCTTACTGGACGAAGTCCTCCATGCCATCGACCCCTATCTCCGAGAAATCTGCATCAGGTACGTGCTGGAGCTGCTTACCCTGGGCCGGACAACACTGGTTATGATCAACCTGAACTACTACGACATCGAGTACATCCCCCAGCGAGTGATCATTCTCCGAAACAACGCCATCGCCCTGGACCAGCCCATGGACAGTTTGAAGGACAAGGTGAAGAAAATCGTTTCCAAGGTGGAGATCCCAGGCCTGCCCACGTTCCATGAACGACAGTTTACGGATTGCTTTGAATACTTTGTTTACCCCTTTGAGAAAAGCATAGTGAAAAACATTGATTGTGAAGTTTTCGACTTGAACCTGAATGATATTGTCACGGCGTTCATCGGAGGCGAGTATGCTTAAAAAAGAATTCAAGGAAGCCGGCAAAGTTTTTTCCTATTACTGCGGGTTTTCCATGGCATTGACCGTTCTGGCGTACCTGGTCATCAAGCTCACATTTGACCAAAAGCTTTCCCTGCTGGATATTGTCGAATTGTTCATCCACCCGGCCATGCTGCTCCTGGCTTTCATTCTGGGGGCCTCGCTTTTCGCAAGGGAAAAAACCGAAGGGGCATTCGAGTACCTGTACAGCTTGCCGCTCAGCCGTGGGAAGGTGATCGCCTGTAAAATTTTAACCCGCCTTTTCTATCTCCTCGTTATGCTCGGCATCTACACTCTATTGGCCCTAAATACCCCCAGCTTAAAACCGCTTTTTAAATTCCCCGTTCTTGTTAGCCTCTATTTTTCAGTTTTTCTCATTGCTGCCTCCCTGTCATTGAATCGCCGAAAGGGGGCTGCATCTGTTTTCCAAAGCCTTTTTCATTTCACCTGGATCTCTGCTGCTTTTTTCTACTTTTTTTACCTGGCTGTCTATTGGCAATTCACCCTCAAAGACCAGCCACGCTATTTCAAGTCGGAAAACGTCTTCAGCAAGATCGTTCTCGAACAGCCTTATGGACTCATCGCCTCCTATTTCTTTTTATCACTCTTGCTCTTTGCCGTTTTCCTTTTCAGGTTCAAACGCACCGACCTCAAGAACCAAGGCGCCCTTCCCATCTGGAAGTTTATTCGCTTCGCCCCCATATCCATCCTAGTCTTCATCTTCGCTTTTTTCATCCAGGAGTACTGCCTCCACGGGACCAAATCTCCTGTTTTTAAGTATGAATTGGCGGGCAATTTATTGCTGCAGAGCAACGGCTACGATCTGTTCATTCATGCCTCAGATGGTCGCCGACACCTCAACCTTGACCTCAGTGGGCAGGGGTGCCACCTTTTTTTTCACCAGGAGCCTAAAGGAAAAAAATATTTCCTATGGACAGGCTTGGACCTCTATCGTCTCGAAACTGGAGCCTACACGGTGAACAAGATCTATGCCATCTCTAGCAGGGACGAATTGCTGTTCATAAAGAAAAGCAGCGGCAAGCTTTATATCGGGGAAGCAGGCTGGAGTAGGACTGACAAAAAACAGCTAATATACAAAAGCAAACTGGTTACGATTGATCTCAAAACCGAAAAATATCTCACACATGATGTCAATCTCCATGAAGCCAAGCCAATTTTTCTATATACAAGGGATGATAATCAAGGTCTCTGCCTTTCAGATATCCTTACATACGACAATGGCTTTATTAGGTCCCTTGACCTAAAAACCGGGAAGGTGGTTTCAACGGACATGAAACTCAATCTGGCGATTGAGGCGATAAAATTGAAATATCCTGCGTTTGCCAACTATAATCTAACTCAAGTTCAGCATGTAAGTCGCAATAGGGTGATGCTGGGATTGAAGAAATCCCTTAATGCCCCTTACATTATTTTTGAAATATTCGATAACGGAAACATTTCCCCCTGGCCACAAAGCAAATACTTTCCCTGGACTGAAGTTGATACCTATTACTTGTTCACTAAAATCTCACGAGATGATGTATTTCTGGAGGCGTCTTCAATCACTCCGAAGTCATTGGCTCCAATATTTGTATCAGATTTTAAAGAGCATGGGTACGCGCAATTCGTTGCTCGTACTCGCAATGAATCAGGTTATAACAACAATGAATATAATTTCAATCTTCCATTCTGCATAATTGGCTCCGATCAGAATTCAGATATTTATTTTTTTCATACCAAGAAAGACATGTCAACTACTTTTTTTAAAATTCAGGGTTCTGACCTGATATTCATCAAAGAAATACCCCACTCCGTTTCAATTAATGACCATCAATATATTCTGAATTCAACTTCATATCTTGATTTTCATTACCTTCAGCCCGATCCAAATTCATTTTTCACCTCTGGATCGGGAATGGTCATTAAATATGGAAGGAGTCTTGATAGGAATCCAATCCTAAAACTATTCAGGCCTTGGACAAAAAACTACGTCGTTAAGGTTTTCGCGTTCCCCGAATTAAAAGAATTGGATTTCGGTGACATAAGGTTAATAAATGAATGAAAACATAAACAGTTTACTCTCATCGCCAATTCTGTGGAGGATAAATTGACAAATAATGATTTACATTTATATTGGAGAATAAAATGAAAGGTAAGAAGAAAAACTGGCTACCAGGCAGGATCTTTCTATTTTTTTTCGTTCCATTTATGCTTATACTACTTGGAACATATCAAAGAGCCGGAAATATGGTTTTTATTAATGCCCTTTCAGGCGGGATAATTTTGTGTTTAATATTAACTCCATTTTTTGGTTATAAGAAAACGGAGGACCTAAAATGAAAGGATTTGTATGGATATTGTTCATTGTTTGTGTAATTGCTATCGGCAAATTGGAAGGAACCGGTCATTCCAGTCTTGCTATATTTGCAGTGATTAATGCTGCCGCCAATTTTTGGTCTCTTGGTGTTCTTCGTAATTTTCGCAGGAATCCAGAAATGGCTCCTGCGTTTTTTGTAGATATGAACTGGATTTCGGCAGTGATAGGAATCATTTTACTTATTTATGCTTTTATAGCTTAATAATTGAGGGGGAGTTAATGGAAAATAATAATTTTAATTTTTTAACTTTAGATTCAATTAGAAATACCTTAACAGATCGATATAATGCTTTCCGGAATGATTGGGGCAATCAGGAAAATATTACAGAGGAATTAATAAATGACTTGAATGAATTTATCAATCATTTTATGCTTTGGATTAAAGACCAAAAACGTCTTATTTCCAATTCAGCAGAAACTTGTGTCACTCGATTTGTACAAGCAGAACTTGATATAATTACTATTGGTAAGCGGGGAATGGGAAGATTAACAGAAAATTTCCCAAGATTTGGGGCCCAATATAAAAATATTTTAGGAAAATCAGATGATGATACTTTAGATAAAATCAAAAAACTTTTTTCGAATCACCTTCTGTGCGGATATTTGTTCGCAGAGTATATTTTTTATTATGGCAGTCATATTGAAATCTCAAGAAACCTAGACATGGAATCTTCAGATCATCTTTTAAAACATTGGGTACCTCTTATTTTTTCTGAAGATGGAATACCAGCATTTGATAGAGGGATGGAGAGTAAAATGGGTAAAGCTTATGGTTTTTTAAAAGGACTTTGGATAGGAGCTTATTTTGACGAGATATTTGAGATTTTAAAAAATTTAAATATTGAAAGAAATGATTATTTGGATAGCATTATTCTAAATTATTTTAATGCCGGGATTGTGCTACGATTAGTTGAATACAGCCCTCCAAGAAAAAGATCTCAATTCTAATAAAAACGATTTACCATAACAAACAATCATAAATTTTAATATCATCTTACTCTCTTGGATTCGAAGATTATTGTGAACATATATCAGCACCTTTCGCACATAGGGCGATCGTGCGTGCCTTATAGCTTTTTTATGTCATCAAATTCTTAAAAAATTAAAATACCGTCACTGGGTCCTTCTAGGATCTTCTCTGGAACATGGAAGCCCCTATGTCTATCAATCACATCTAAATCATTTTTATCAATTGAGTTGTGTTAAGAATTTTTTTAGTTTTGAGAAACCTTTCTAGGTATTTGAAATGAATAAAATCATTTAACATTGTTAAAATTTCATTTTCATCAGTAACAAAAATATCAGTTGCCCCTAAGTAAAAACAGTGAGCTATATCAATTGAATTTGGATTTTTTTTGGGACTGTAATTTGTTTCTTTAATAGCAAGTCGATGATACCCCAAAAACAAGGGGCCTAAAAAGTAAATTAATGGTTCGGATTTACTTAAAATGATTTTATTTTTACTACTTATTTTATTTAATTGAATATTAAATATATTCTCAATCAAATCTATCATTATTTGATCCTGAGTAAAAAGACAATTTAGATATTTTTGAGGATTTTGAAATGAGTGATTTAAATCTTTTTTGTTTAACTTTAAAATGAATTCTCTAGTTTTTTTATTGTTCACTATAAATTTTTCTTTACTTTCAGTTAAATATTTATATATTAATGAAACATTATTTTTATCATTAAAATCTGGTACTCCCCAATTAGAAATAGTCCAAATAGTTTTTCCCTTACCCTCAATAAAATCAGCAAAGAAATTATTTAATATAGTTATCGGAAAATCTAATGGAAGAAATTGTTTTGGATTTAACTCCTCACAAAATTTCAATAATTCTTCTTTTTTTATTGGATTTTTATAAACACATATTTCAAATTTGTTTAGCAAACTTAAAAATATGTTAAATTTATTTGATAATTGTTTTGCAATGTTTCTATTCTGTTCAAATAAATTTATTAGTGAACATGTATCTAGATAAATATTCTTTTTTCTTCTAATCATTTTTAGCGAAAACAAATTCTGACAAGTAAGGGAAATAATGTCAATACGGGAAACCATTGGTACTAGGTCTTTCATTATTACTTTTTACAAGAATACGGAAACCGCCATCTATTTCTTTGTTTGGAACGTTGGAATTTCAACTTGTAGTTTGTTTGAAATTCGGGATTTGTGATTTCGAACTATTCCAGAGCTTAGACAATCAAACGCCCCGAAAAAGGGCGGCGATGGGGAGAATCTGAATGCCATTGATTTCCA
>Ga0209540_10001947_pt1 | contig 14941 bp, 10 predicted proteins | sample BarGraIncu01121A_FD_184501 | JGI IMG/M metagenome (GOLD analysis project Ga0209540, IMG submission 184501) | Arctic peat soil microbial communities from Barrow, Alaska - Barrow Graham LP Incubations 011-21A (SPAdes) (version 2) | ecosystem: Environmental > Terrestrial > Soil > Wetlands > Peat... | reverse complement strand
GGAGAAAATCAGCAGAAGCATTAGAGACTTTATTTTACATGATCTCCCGGGCTGAGTGAATTCCCGTAAATAGATGTTAAATTTGCCGCCAGTTTCAGGTTGATGAAAAAGAACGAAATTTCAGATTTGTATCTCAATGATGCAGGGACCCTGCAGCTTATTGATCACCTCGACAATGAGGCTGTATCAAAGGGCCTTCTCGACGGTTTGGCGGGTTCTTCAAAGGCACTTGTAACGGCCTCCGCTCATGAGAAGATGCAGACCACACATCTTGTGATTATCCCCGAAAAGGAGGATGCAGCCTACTTTTATAACGACCTTGTAACGCTTTCAGGCGATGAAAATATTTTCTTCTTCCCCTCAACATATAAGCGTTCCGTCCAGTATGAGCAGACCGAGCCGGCAAATATTGTGCTCCGCACAGAGGTTCTTAATCATCTTGCATCAGGAAAAAGAAAAGGGATAATAATTACTTATCCCGAATCGGTGATGGAGAAGGTGATAAGCAAGAAAAACCTGAAGAAAAACACTTTCCAGGTCACTAAAGGAGACAAGCTGTCGCTCGAATTCCTCGAAGAGATGCTCCAGGAGTATAACTTTGAGAGGGTCGATTTTGTCTATGAACCAGGTCAGTATTCGATAAGAGGAAGCATTGCCGATGTATTTTCATATTCTGCCGACCTCCCCTACCGCATCGACTTTTTTAGTGAAGAGGTGGATTCCATCAGAACCTTCAATACAGATGATCAGCTTTCTGTTGCCAAACAGAAGCAGATCTCAATCATTCCAAACATCCAGGACATTTCCATTGAAGAGATCAACGATTCATTCACCGATTTTCTTCCCCCGTCATCAGTTATCTGGCTAGAAGATTCAGAATTTATAAGGGAGAAAATAAACAGCATTTGGTTCCAGACTGCACAGAGAGAAGATTCGGGCCAGATAACGGGCAAGAAGGAGTCAATAATGACTGGTAGCCGCTTCATCGAAGAATGCAGCAAATTCAGAATAGTTGAATTCGGAAAGAAGAGTGCGTTTGCAACTGAATGGCAGATCGGGTTCAGGACTGAGCCCCAGCCTGTATTCAACAAGAACTTTGAATTGCTTTCTGAAAAACTTGTTTCAAATAACCTGGAAGGTTACCGGACATTTATCGTTTCTGAAAGCCAGTCGCAGATAGACAGGCTTAAAGATATATTTGCCGAAATAAATCCCGGAGTGCTTTTCACTCCACTCCTGGTCAACCTTCATGCAGGGTTCACCGACCATAACCTCAAAGTCTCAGTCTATACAGACCATCAGATCTTTGACAGATATCACAAATTCAGGATCAGGGGCTATTTCACAAAGAAGGAAAGTATATCTGTTAAAGAATTAACAGGTCTCAACCCCGGTGATTATGTGGTCCATATTGACCATGGCATAGGCAGGTTCGGCGGGCTTGAAAAAATTGAGGTGAACGGGAAGATCCAGGAGGCCATAAAACTGGTTTACAGGGATAATGACATCCTGTATATTGGCATTCATTCTCTTCACCGTATATCAAAATATAAAGGGAAGGACGATTCGGAACCGAAGATCAATAAGCTTGGTTCGGGAGCCTGGCAGAAGCTGAAGCAGAGTACAAAAAGCAGGGTAAAGGATATTGCCAAGGACCTTATAAAACTCTATGCAAAAAGAATGGCCTCGGACGGGTATTCATTTTCTCCTGATTCATATCTGCAGCGGGAACTTGAGGCTTCATTCCTTTATGAAGACACTCCTGATCAGCTTTCAGCAACCCAATCAGTGAAGGAGGATATGGAGGCACCTCATCCGATGGACAGGCTTATCTGTGGTGATGTCGGATTCGGGAAAACCGAAATAGCTGTAAGGGCTGCATTCAAATCAGCTTCCGACAGTAAGCAGACAGCAATTCTTGTGCCTACTACTATTCTTGCACTTCAGCATTACAAAACATTTTCATCAAGGCTGAAAGGTTTTCCATGCAATGTCGAATACCTGACCCGTCATAAAAAACCTGCCAGGCAAAAGGAGATACTTAAAGAACTTGAAGAAGGGAAAATTGACATTATTATCGGGACGCATAAGCTTGCCGGGCAGGATGTAAAATTTAAAGATCTGGGGCTCCTGATCATTGATGAAGAACAGAGATTCGGCGTTTCGGTGAAGGATAAACTAAAGAAGCTGAAAAATAATGTCGACACGCTAACGCTGACTGCTACTCCCATTCCCCGTACTTTGCAATTCTCGCTGATGGGTGCCCGCGACCTGTCAATAATCAATACTCCTCCGCCCAACAGGATGCCAATCGTTACGGAGCTTCACGGGTTCAATGAGGACATAATCAGGGAGGGCATTGAATACGAGGTGGCAAGGAACGGTCAGGTATTTATCATCCATAACAGGGTTGAAAACATCAGGGAGCTACAGGCAAAGATCCATCGTATTTGTCCAAATATCAAATCGGCTATTGTCCATGGTAAAATGGATGGCAAAACAATTGAGAATGTAATGTTCGACTTTATACAGGGCGACTATGATGTTCTGATTGCAACAACCATCATAGAATCGGGGCTTGATATTCCGAATGCCAATACAATATTCATCAACGATGCCCACCATTTCGGGTTATCTGAGCTTCACCAGCTCAGGGGACGTGTCGGCAGGTCGAACAGAAAGGCATTCTGTTACCTTCTTACGCCGCCTCTTAATACGCTGACCCACGAAGCGCGAAGGCGCCTTAAAGCCATCGAGGAGTTTTCGGAACTGGGAAGTGGTTTCAACCTGGCAATGCAGGATCTCGACATACGAGGGTCAGGAAACCTTCTGGGAGGCGAGCAGAGCGGATTCATTGCAGATGTCGGGTTTGAAACCTACCAGCGTATCCTGAATGAAGCATTGTTTGAGCTGAAGGAAGCTGAACCTGAAGAAAAGTCAGGAGATATAAGCAAGGAGAGCATCACGGAAGGTACAGGCACCGGGAAAACATATGTTTCTGATTTCCAGATTGATACTGATCTTGAGATTATGTTCCCCGACGAATATATCTCAAATATCTCAGAAAGAATAAGGCTTTACAAGGAACTGAATGAAATTGATAATGAGGATGCCTTGCATCTATATGAGAAAAAGCTTGAAGACCGTTTCGGCCCGATCCCTCCCCCCGCCAGGTCGCTGCTCGATATTGTCATGGTCAAATGGATCGCTGTTAAGCTTGGAATGGAAAAGATCCTGCTTAAGAACAATCTTCTCATCGCTAATTTTATTTCCGATCCGAAATCTCCATTTTACCGAAGTCAGACATTCGTTTCAATAATGAATTATGTCAACAGACATCAGAAGCAAATGTCAGTGAGGCAGAAAGAAGCTAAGCTGAGCATGACAATTTCAGGAATCAAATCAGTCAGCTCTGCCATTGATGTCCTGAAGGATATCCAGGATAAAATATTATTAAGAGACGGTTGAACCTGTCAGATCTATATTTTTACCCCCTTTCATTTTCCCCCAAGGGGGAAAGGTCCACTCGCAGGCTGGCCCCTTCGCTAAAATTGCCCACCGGGCAATTTCTTACGCTCGGTCCTCCCCGTGGGGGAAAGCCTGCCCCGCTTCGGCGGGGGTTGGGAAGAGGGTGTAAATTAAGAAAGGAAGACTCATTTCCGCTTTTTCATACCTTTGCAAAAACATTAAGCAATGAACCTGATTTTTGACATTGGAAACAGCAGCACCAAGATCGCCGTGTTTGATGGTTGGAAAAAGGTAAAATCTCTCAGAACCAAACATTTTCATTGTGATGAACTGGAGCGTGTTTTTTCACCTCTCCAGAAGAAATTTGAAAAAGCAATTATTTCAACTGTAAGAGACACTCCTGAATTCATCATTGATCTGGCTACATTGAATATACCGTACGTTCATGTTCTTTCCCATAAGTCAAAGCTTCCATTTAAAAATGAGTATCAGACACCGGAAACATTAGGAACCGACAGGATTGCGGCAATTGCTGGCGCGTGCCTGCATTTCCCGGGAGAAAAAGTTCTGATAATTGATGCCGGGAGCGCAATTACCTATGATTACCTTTCCGGAAAAACATATAAGGGAGGAAATATTTCTCCGGGATTATCAATGAGGTTCAAAGCATTGCATAAATTCACAGGGAAGCTGCCACTCGCTTCCACTACGGATAAGTTCCATTCACCGGGCCGCAATACCATGGAAGCGATCACCGCAGGCGTTATCAATGGGATCGTTTATGAAATAAATGAGTATATTCGCACGTTTGAAAAAAGAGGCACTGAAATTAAAGTTGTGCTTACAGGAGGAGACAGTGGCTATCTGAAAGAGAGACTGGATCATTATGTTGCTTATCTTCCTGAAATTGTGATTGATGGGTTAAATCTTATTCTGGAGTACAATGCAAAATAGACTGGCGAAATTATTTCTATTAATTTTTATCTCCTTTTCGGTTTCGGTATCCGGACAGAAGCTTATTGATTCCCCGCTTGCAAGATACAACCTTGGAATTCTTGAACCGGCTGGTTCATTCAGAAGCACTGCCATGGGAGGCATAGGAACCGCAATCAGGGATAACAGCACTATCTGCTATACCAATCCAGCCTCCTTCAGCAGCCTTGATACAAATTCTTTCGTATTTGATTTTGGGATGGATTACGGGATCAATATCATTTCTGACGGAACTTCCCATCACAAATCCGATGATATGAATTTTGACCATTTCATGATAGGCTTTCCAATAACCAAGGGTCTTGGTGTTGCTGCAGGAATACTCCCCCTGAGCAATGGCTACTACAGTATATCTGAAACAGTTGTTAAAGGTGATCCCGGTTATGATGCAGTTACCGGCGGATATTCGGGGTTTCATATCGGAGGCGGCAATCTGAGCAATGTCTTCCTTGGTTCAGGCATAAATCTAACCAAAAATATTTCCGTAGGGATTAATATGTCATTGCTGTTCGGGCAGATTTCCAGAGCCAATGAAATTGTTTTTGCAGATTTCTATAATGAATATCATGACAATTTATCTGAAGCTCTCCATCTTACAGGTATCAACCTTGAATATGGGCTCCAGTACAACACTCCCATAAAGAAAGACTATTTTTTTAATGCCGGACTCTCTTATAGCGCCGCCAAACATTGCAAATCAAATTACGAGAAGCTGTCAATGAGGTTTACCTCTTCCAGCGTTACTGATACCCTTGCCTATATTTCCGATGATACTTCAAAAGCGTATCTCCCGGGTACACTTCGTCTGGGTATATCCTTTGGCAAAAGAAATAAATTAACCGCCGGTTTTGATTATGTTGCAACAAACTGGTCTAATGCCAAATTCCATGGCTCGGATGGATACGTCAGCAACACCCGGGCATTTCTTTTTGGAGTCGAATATATTCCCGACAAGTTTTCGAATTACAGCGTCATGAAACGAATTGAATACCGGATGGGCGGCCATGTTGAAGACAATTACCTTGTTCTGAACGGACAACAGGTAAAAGAGTGGGGAGTAAGTTTTGGATTCGGTATCCCGCTCAGAAGGGCCTACTCGCCGTTCTCAAAAACTAACATCTTTTTCGCTTTCACCAGGAAATCATATGAAACGACGTCCATATCGCATTATGAAAACTATTTCACGATGGGCGCAAGCCTGAATTTTTATGATTTCTGGTTTGTCAAACGGAAATACGACTAATATTCTTCTCCATTTGAGGAGATATGGTTTTTGATACAAGGTAGCATGAAAAAAGATTCTGCCGATTGGAAGACAATATTTGCCGGAATTGCACTTCTGCCGGCAGTTTTATTTTTATCATCCTGTGAAAAGAAGATAGATAAGATCAAAAAAACCGATATCCTTACCCTTCCTACCATTACAGTCAGAAATGATACTACAGTTTTCGATGATTCGGGTAAAGTACAGCTCATTATGATTTTTCCTCTTATGGAAACATTCGATAAAACTGATATACCATATTCTGAGTTTACGGAAGGAATAACAGTGCACTTCTACGACGGCCAGAAAGATCCTGTCGGAAGCGTAACCTCAAAATATGCGAAGTATTTAAACAAAAAGAATTTATGGGAGCTCAGGGATTCCGTTGTTGTTATCAATCAAACCAACGATAAGCTCGAAACGGAACAGCTCTTCTGGGACCAGGTAAAAGATAATATTTATACCGATCGGTTCGTGAAGATCTCCAATGAAGATCTGACTATCATCGGAACAGGATTTGAGTCTGACACTCACCTCAATAAGCGAAGAATAAAGAATATCTCCGGACCCATTTACTTAAATAATGAATAGAAAATACCTTATTGTGCTTGAGGTAATCTGGATCATAACCGGGGTATTATGCCTTATTGCAGGAATAAGATATGCCACAGGCCAGGGCGGCAAAAAAACTTTCATTTTCTTACTGCTTGCCGCGGTATCTTTTCTCTTTGCCTGGTTCCGCGACAGAGAGAGAAAAAAATAGCTACCTTTGAAGTATGAACGGCATACTGATCATACTTCTCACCATTCTGTTTTCTGCGTTCTTCTCCGGGATGGAGATTGCCTTCGTAACCTCAAACAAGCTGCGGATTGAGCTTGACAGGAAACAGGGAGTCTTTGGATCAGGTATAGTCAGGATATTTACCAGCAATCCGGGCCAGTATATTGCAACCATGCTGATCGGCAATAACATTGCGATTGTAATATATGGGTTGTTCTTTTCAAAGATGCTGGGGCCTCTCCTGACGCCTCTTTTAAGATCCGACCTGCTTGTACTGATCACCAACACTATCATATCAACGGGTGTTATACTGCTTGTGGCTGAGTTCTTGCCGAAAACAATATTCATTATATCTCCCAATTTTTTCCTTAAGGCCCTAAGTATCCCTACACTCTTTTTCTACTGGTTGTTTTACCCTATAAGCAAGTTCACTCTCGCTGCTTCAAACCTTTTCATCAGGATATTCTTCAAAAAAAAGCCGGGAGAAAAACCACATGAGAATCTTATTTTCAGCAAAGTCGATCTCGATCATTTTGTGAACATTGCACAGCAGAACAAGGAAGTTTCTGAACCGGATCATCGTAATATAAAAATCTTTCAGAACGCCCTTGATTTCTCGAGTGTAAAACTGAGGGAATGCATGGTACCAAGAACAGAGATCCAGGCTGTCGATTGCTCTGCATCCATCGATGAATTGAAAGAAAAATTTATTGCTACACAGCATTCAAGAATACTGGTTTACCAGGATTCCATAGATAATATTATCGGCTATTTTGAGCTTAAGGATCTGTTTAAAAACCCTCCGGATATAATGTCCGGTCTCAGAAAGCTTGCAATTGTTCCCGAGACGATGGCTGCGAATAAGCTCCTGAAAGTTTTTGTGGAGGAAAAGAAAAATGTAGCCCTTGTAGTGGATGAGTTCGGGGGCACGTCAGGAATGGTCACGATCGAGGATATGCTTGAGGAGATTGTAGGCGACATTGAAGACGAGCATGACGTAAATGAGCTTACTGAAAAGGTTGTAAACAAAAATGAATATGTTTTTTCAGGACGTCTCGAAATAGATTACCTCAATGAAAAATATCATCTGGGGTTACCCGAAGAAGATGATTATGAAACTCTGGCCGGAATGATCCTCTATTTTCACGGAAGCATTCCGGGAAGCAACGATGTTATAAGAATAAAAAACTTTGTCTTTAAAGTCCTGAAAGTCACCTCAACAAGGCTTGAACTGGTTAACCTGAGAATAGAATAGATTAGTGTGTAAATAAACATAAAAAAAGAGGCAATCCTGAAAATTGCCTCTTTTATTTTTATACTGACGACAGCTGTTTAATTCTTTGTATAGGTGTGAGTTCCAGTCTCATTAACAGTTGTAATAGTAGGATTATAAATAGTATAAGTACCAGTCATTGTACCTGTTGTTTGATTAATGGTCCCGGACTCTATACCCCAATACGCACCTCCAAAATCAGTAAGAGGCATGGAATATGTATTCGCAGCAAAATCAAGTGTGAAATATGCTGGCCATGATGCCCAGTACTTATCAATTTTAAGTACGTTAGCGCTGTTCCTGGTGAAATTGACAGGATAAGTCCAGCCTTCAGCAGGTTCATCTACAGTGTAAGCACCAAGAAATGCACTGATTGGTTCATAAATTGTAAAACTCCAGGGTGTTGGGGTTACTGCTGGGGATGGAATGCCATTTTTATCTTTCATTATAACATACCAATTATACGTCTGGCCTTTTATCACCGGAACAGTAAGCGTCAGTGCATGAAGGTCAGCCTTGTAAAGAACCGGGCTATCACCTGTACCAAAATATACATCGGCATCAATAGGATCGCTGTCTGGGCTTGTTGATGTCCAAGTCAAATCAACGGTAGTAGTGGTTATTCCAAGATGTAGGGTGGTCCCATTAAGAGGAGCAACTAATGCAGGAGCAGTAAACACAGAATGAGTGTATTGTACGGTACCGTCCTTATAGCAACTTTGTAATGTAGAGATGCATGCAAGAGCAACAACCATTACAAAAAATATTATTTTTCTTTTCATATTCAGTTTTTTTATCAGTTTAAATCTTTAACTCTTTGCTGGCAGGAGGTTTAAGCAGAGCTTAAACCAACCTGGCAGAAAGAATTAAATTTATATCCTTGTATGGACTTCGTACATAATTCTGTTACCTGCACTGCTCAGATAATAGCAGTTCAATACAAACTGCCTGGTAACAGGATTATAGTAGTTAATATCTGTAGCAACTGCCGGAGGTGCGGGAGCTGTTGCAGCATCTCCGGTCCATGTATCAAACATACCACCTTGAACAGCACCATTAGCATCTACCGGGATGGCGTTAACCTTTAAACATGTAACACCGCCAACAACCATAGTATTAGCAGTTATCTCAATCCTGATATAAAAAGTACTATAGTTGCCAAATCCCTGTTTAATAACAGTTTTGCAATCAACAGTGGAAAACTCTTCCGTGGTACCAGGTGAAATCGGCTCGGTTGCATTGCCCGGACGAATACGGTAGCCTACTGTATTGTAGGTTCCTGCGTAAGGGTTGTTGATTGGCAATGCCATGAGCCTGGCGCCTTGATTAAGAGGGTCCGATACAATAACGCCACCTGTGGCAGATTTTATTGCAATTGGAGCAATAAAATTGTCGCAGGCATCCAGAAGGTCGGCATGCCATACTTTTACATGAACGTAGGCATTCCTTGTCCCTTTTTTAATTACAACTGTCTTGTTCACAATGTCAATATAGGGATACTGCTTATAGGCGGTGCCTTTTATTTTATTATACCTTCTGATGACACCGGTGTCTATTCCCATGGTAAGCGTAATATCTTCAGTCGGAAGATCGGCTGTAGCGATATTTACCAGGAACTTGAAGGTAACAGAATCTGCAACGGGCTGGAGGGCCAATGCTGCGAAACCGCCATTCCAGACTTCAGCATACATCTTTCCCTTGAGAGAAGATGTCCAGTCCTCTCCAATCTTATCTTTCAGGCAGGAGCTTAATACGAAGGTCGCTGCCAGAAAGGATATAATCATGAATGTTTTATTTTTCATATTCGTAAGTTTAATTTTTTAGTTAATGGCGCTCCCTTTATTAGCGGTTCTGCCAGAAAATCTTTGATGTGAACAGATTTATCGTTCCCTGTTTAAGAACATTTTCATTGTTTACATTTATTTCTGTCTGCGGATAAAGCAAACGAACCGGAGGAGTATCATTCAGCCTTGCAGCGTCCTGGGTGTAATGCAGGAAATTAGGATAACCTGTCCTTCTGAAATCAGTCCAGGTCGGGTATACAGTCAAGCCTTCTGATGCAATCCATTTCTGAGTTATGATTGTTTTAATCTTGGCTGCTAATGTTGTGGCCGGATCATAGTAAACATTGGCAATCGGCTGTGCCAGGTATGTATCAGCATTGGCCTGAATTCCGAGGGCACCTCCGTCATGTATGATGGACAGGGATACAGCCTTATTATAAAGAGCCTGATCATCGCCTGTTATAAACCCTCTTGCAACGGCTTCAGCCTGAAGGAAAAGACTTTCCCATTCAGTCATAAGCGGAGCGGACTGGTTGTAAGCCTGAAGCAAGCCTGGGCCAAGTGTTGAACAAGTCGCAGATATACTCAATGCTCCAAAGTAGTTACCTGTGATTGTTGTTCCGCTTGAAGCCTTGAAAACCCTTAACTTACGAGGGTCGTTGGACGTGGTAAGGAAATCACAAGCATCCTGTCCTGCAACATAATACTGAAGCCCATCTGCCTGGTTCGAGCCATCCAGTTTGTAGAAATTCTCCCAGTACGGATTCATCATGCCTGCTGATTGAGCATATCCGGGATTATTCCATGCGCCTTCACCTTCTCCTAAATAATCAGCTGTCGTATGAAATGTTGTAGCAAGGGCTGCAGTGATATATGCTGACCTTCCCGTCATATCTGACTGGTTCATAAGCATCCTTAATTTAATTGTATTGGCAAATTTCCACCATAAGCTCATGTCGCCACCGTAGACGATATCATAAGCACCAACTTCAGCAGCATCTCCAGGTTTATCAATAAGTTTCATTGCTGAATCGAGCTGGATGACCAGGTCTTCGTATATTGTTTTCTGGTTATCGTAAGCTGGTTTCAATATACCGGCATCAGTCTGAAGGGCTTCCGTGTAAGGAATGTTTCCATATGTATCAACAAGGTACTGATAGATATATGCCTTCATGATCTGAGCAATAGCCCTGTAAGATTTATTTGCGGTACCGGGTGCATTCTTATATATATAATCATAATTCTGAAGGTTTATATAAGCGCCGCTCCAAATACCCTGGTATGACCCGTTAATGGGTTTATACTGGGTAAGGGCAGTGGGTTGAGAATAGCCACCGCTGACTGACTGAAGTCCATACCACATATAAACAAAGGTCCAGTTATCAGGTTGATTCACGTTATAAGCTGTTGCGTTCAGTGCTGCCGGTAAAACCAGGTAGGCAGGAACAGATGATGCTTGATTGGGGTTTTTCTCGTCAACTGCCAGAAAACTCTTGCAGGAAACACCCACAACCAGCAATACAGTTAATAATATAATTAGTTTCTTCATATCTTATTTTTTTTCTGCTTAGAAAGTAAGTTTAACAGTAAACCCGTATACTCTGGTGGGTGGTGTCTGGTATACTGTGGTATACCCTAAAGAGTTGCTGGCTCCTGCGTTATTATTGAATTCCGGGTCGGTCCAGGTATTTGTACGCGGTACAAACATTAGAAGGTTTCTTCCAAGAATACCTATCTGGGCATCCTTGATTTTACCTCCGAGGATTCTCTCAACCGGGAGATTGTAAGTAAGAGATATTTCCCTTAGTTTCCAGAATGCAGCGCTCGCAACGAATGGTCTCAGAGTATTTGCAGGACCGGCATAATCAGAATCTACCCAGAAATAACGATCAGCGTTTCGGGTGATGATATTTGTGTTTTCCACGTATTTATTTTGTGTTGCATCCCAGTATACTGAGTTCGGGATAACGAAGTTCTGACGGTCGTTCTGTGCCGAATGCCATGAAGTACCTGTGAAGTCAAGATCGGCACCCATATTAAATTCAGTAATGTTGCCCGAACGGTAATCAGCAACTGCATTCAGGGTGAAACCTTTGAAATGCATGGTACTGGTAATGCCAAGTATATGGTTCGGATTAGCATGACCTACAAGGCGGAGAGCCGGATCTTTCTTAGGATAACCGGTTATCGGGTCAACTATAATACGTCCAAGTGTATCCCTCAAAACATCAGTAACTTTCAGCGCCGGGAATTGTTCGCCGACGATAGCATATGAAATATCACCAATTCCGAGCTCTTTCAAGTCTTTATTGGGATCAGTCGGGTCTTTGAGGAGTGAAAGGACCTTGCTTGTATTGTATGAATAGCTGAATGTAAGGTTCCAGTCAAAATCACCTGCGCTAACAACCGGAGTGATGTTCAGGTCAACCTCAATACCTTTTGTCAAAAGTTCACCTGCATTGATAAAAGCATTTCCATAACCTGTTGAATAAGGAATTGTAGCAGGTATCGTCTGGTTTTTAGTATTTGATTTGTATGCGTTGAAGGTAATATGGAATTTGTTCTTCAAAAAGCTTGCCTCGAAACCGCCTTCAATTTCCGTTGTCATTTCAGGCTTAAGGTTCGGGTTGCTCAGTGTCGTGTTGAGTGTATATCCGCCTACATTGAAAGGAAATCCGGCTGCAGAATTAAATTGAGGCAGAGTGGCATAATAGTTGCTGAGTGATATCTGGCCTGTCTGCGACCAGCCTCCCCTGACCTTCAGGAAGCTCAATACAGGATTATTCTTCAGTGACTGGATAGCATCGGTAACGACAAAGCTTGCGTCAACGCTCGGATAGAGGAATGAACGGTTAGCTGCCACTAGTCTTGAATCCCAATCGTTACGTACAGATCCATGAAGGAAAGCAAAATCCCTGAAACCGAGAGTATAGTCAGCAAAAATTCCTACTGAATTACGGTTTCTTTCTTCTTCGGTTACTCCGGGTACACCAAGACGGTTGGCAACATTATAAAGGAAAGGGATAACTGTCGAGTTGTTCCCTAAATACAAATAGCGGTAATGGTAGGAATAAACCGAGTTACCAAGAACAAGTTTGCTTGTGAAATCACCGAATCTATTGTTTGCCTGGATAAGGAAGTCACCGGTAAGGATCATATTATCCCATATATAATCGTTGGAAACCCCTGCAAAAGGCGATCCGATTGCTGTATGTGATGCCTGCCAGGGATCAGCTTTCATATAACTATTGAAGACGACCGGGTCTCTGAAATAGGTTCTGTTATTTGTTCTGTATGTTACACCGGCGCGATAAGAAATATCCAGCCATTGAACTGGTTTAAGGTCAAGTAAAATAGAACCAAGAAGGTTGTTTATTGTAGTTTTATATCTCGAATATTTTATCTGCCAGTAAGGATTGGAGTAATACGCATTAAAATATCCGTTATGATTTGCAAATTTATTGTTGTCAACATCTTGATATGCAGTAAGATCAACCTCTCCAGGTGTATTAAGCACCATCCAGTAAACCGGTCTCTGCTGGAAGTAATCATCACCCGAAACATCAGTTTTTGTCATTGAGAAACCCATTGAATAATCAGCATGGAAGATTCCGCTGGTTCTTGAACCTGCGACCCTGAGGCCAGTTCTTCTGTTATTATCGTCCTTTATTATCCCTGTTGTTTTTACATCCTGCAATGAAAGATAGAAGCTGTTTTTGTCATCACCAACAGAATAGGAAACATCATTCTGCATTTGAATGCCTGTTTGGAAGAATTTCTTTTTCTGATCTGGTACCGCGCTGTATTTTACCATCTGGTATGAACCATCAGCAAGGACACCGCCTAATATAACATCAGCACCATTGTATTCAGGTCCGTACTGCTGGTTTTCATATGATGTATATGGATTGGTGTTGCGGTCGGGTCCGATCCAGAAAGTATACTGAGGAAGGTAATTTATAGTATCTTCGCCTGATCCTGAGCCAAACTTCTCCTGGAGCTTAGGCATATAAGATACTGATTCAAATGTAGTAATGTTGCTTATTTTAATGGTAGGCACATTGCCTCCACCTCTTTTTGTAGTAACAACCAGAACGCCGTTTGATGCATCGTTGCCATAAAGAGCAGATGCACTTGCGCCCTTAAGGATGTTAACGCTCCCGATGTCGTTTGGGTTCAATGAGTTCAAATAGTCAGCGCTGACCGGAACACCATCGAGTACGACAAGTGCCTGGTTTGTTGCAAGCAGATGTCGGTTCCCTCTAAGTGTTATCCTGGTATCAGGGTTAACGCCGTTGTTTACCGTGCTAATCTGCAAGCCTGATACTTTTCCGGTCAGACCGGATATTGCATTGGTAGCTCCAGCCTGAGTAAGCTGCTGGTCACTTACCGTGGCAGTAGCGACACCAAGTGATTTTGCCTCTCTCTTGATACCGAATGCAGTTACAACAACTTCATTCAGACCAATTGACTCAGATTCCATCACGCAATTAACGAGGGATCTGCCTGCAATCTGAACTTCCTGAGTTTTCATCCCGACATAGGAGAAAACTAACGTAGTTGCTGTAGCAGGTGCAGAAACTGAGTAACTTCCATTTAAATCTGTAATGGCACCAACAGTGGTACCCTTAACCTGAACAGTCACCCCGGGAAGTGATCCTTCCCCTGCAACAGCTGAGGTAACCGTACCTGTAATGACTTTGTTCTGCGCCAGCAGGCTTGCTCCTGCAAACACAAACAAACAAATCAGCAGAAATAGTTTCTTCATACGAATTAGTTTTAGGTTTTAAGTTAACTTGCCAAAGTTACCGGTTTTTTTAAATAAACAAAATATAAGGTGTGTTTTTTTAATAGTGTCGAAAAATCAGACGATGATGTGTTTTTTCCCCCATGTTGATTTAATATCATGCCTTAAACTTAAAAGTATTAATTTTTTTTCTAATTTTTCTTAATTATATTTATAAGGCATTTCCATTCCCCGATAAAAAATGAAACTTTTAAGAGCCATGATCCAGGCCCGATTTTACAGCCGGATTACAAGCTTAAAATGATTAACTTCAATGCATGCCATTGTTAATCTGATAGTTGCTAAATTTTTAGATGACAGACTATACTGTTTTGGTATAGTCTGATTATCAGCCATTTAATCTAAATGTGTTTTCTAAATAAAATCCTGTCAGAAAAATAATAGATGAAATTAAAAGGAGATTCCTCGCTGACCACCTTCGCTAAAGCTACGGTGTTCGAAGCGCTCGGAATGACAGGGCAGTTTTGAATAAAAGGAGGTAATTGAATCAGGAGATTCCTCGCTAACGCTCGGAATGACAGCTCAGATAGGGGATCAAATGGAAAAGAGGAGGCGGTTCGCAGGAGCGAAC
>Ga0209540_10001946_pt1 | contig 14941 bp, 16 predicted proteins | sample BarGraIncu01121A_FD_184501 | JGI IMG/M metagenome (GOLD analysis project Ga0209540, IMG submission 184501) | Arctic peat soil microbial communities from Barrow, Alaska - Barrow Graham LP Incubations 011-21A (SPAdes) (version 2) | ecosystem: Environmental > Terrestrial > Soil > Wetlands > Peat... | reverse complement strand
GCTGTCGGTGATGATCTACGCGCTGGCGCTCGGGCTGCAGCTCAAGCTTCCAGAAGATGGTCTCCTGCACCTCGCCACGAGTGCGCTACTGCACGACATCGGCAAGTCGGCGTTCGACGCCAGCGATCCGCTCCAAGCCGAGGCGATGACCAAGCTGCACCCGCGCATGGGCGCAGAGATCCTGCAGCGCCTCGTGCTCGACGACGCCTCGCCCATGCTCGTGGCGTTCGAGCACCACATGGCACCTGACGGCTCCGGCTTCCCGGAGCGTCCCGCCGACTACATCGCTCACCCGTACAGCCGCATGGTGGCCGTCGCCGACCGCTACGAGAACCTCACGAACCCGCCCAACGACACCGACCCGCTCACGCCGGACCGCGCCATCGTGCGCTTGCTGCGCGATACCGGAACGCTGGTCGACCCGTTCTTCGGCCGCGCGTTCGCCTCGGCACTCGGCGTCTTCCCCATCGGATGCGTCGTACGCCTCTCCGACCAGACGGTCGGCGTCGTGTGCCGTCCGGGCGAGGATCCGCTGGCTCCGGTCGTCAAGCTCGCCTACGACGAGCGTGGGCTGCGCTACAACGAGGGTCCCGAAATCGATCTGGCGCAGGGGTTCGTGCGAATCGTAGAGGTCGTCCCCGCCGAGGCACTCAACCTCGAAGTCAGCGAAGCGCTCTAGCGACGCAAGGGGGCGCAAAGGCGCGCGGGCTACTCGCCCGGGTTCTTGCTGATGCTGTGAAGCACGAGCGCGATGAGCGCGAGTCTGCGTCCGCGGTCATGGCAGGCCTCGACGAACGACGTGACCTGCTCGCGGAGCTCGGGGGTGGGCTTGTAGCGAATGAGCCCGTCCTTGCAGTCGAGGACGTCGCCTTTGCACAGAGAGTCGATCTCGGGCTCGACCTCCTCCATGTGCCTGCCGAGCCGATCGGCCAATGCAGCCGCGTCGAGCGCAGTCTCTGGATTGCGGTGGAAGTACACGAGGATGTCCCACGCCAGGAGCGATCTGACGTGGCTCTCGACGAACTTCGTGACCGAGGGTCCCAAGACCCCTTCAAGGTCGTACAAGGTTCCGGATGCCCTTCGCCTCGAGTCCGCCCGCTCGCTTCTCCGCGAGCCAGGTGGTTGCTGCCTCGGCGTGCGTCGCACTGAGAGTGCAGCGGTTACCTGCCGCGTTTCCATCACGCTGGAACAGATGGTCACGGATTACGCAACCTGAATAGTAGCACACAAGACGCGATCCAATTAGCAGGCGCTATGTTGGAGACGAGAAGCTCTCCACCCGGCGGCGCTCAGCCGGAATCTCCAATTCGTCCAAGACGCGCTCCATCGCAGTCACCATCACGGGTGGCCCCGTCACGACGAACGGCCGTCCGTCCGTCACGTCCAGATGGCGGCGGACGGTCTCGGCGGTGATGAAGCCGGCCTCTCCGGTCCAGCCCGTGGGCGGCTGCTCGTAGACGACCACGACTCGCAGGCCGATCTCGGCCATCTCCTCGAACTCGCCGAGGAACGGCACGCAGCTGTCGTCGCGGTTGCCGTAGAGCAGCAACGCGTCGGCGAACCGGCGGCCGCGGACGCGCGCGTCGCGCAGGATACTGCGCACCGGCGTGATGCCGACGCCGCCCGCCAGGAACGCGACGCGCTGCACCTCATCGCCGACGGAGAGGCGGCCGCCGGGACCGTTGACGTGCACGCGCTGTCCCGGCTCCAGCGCCACCAGCGCGCGCTTGAACGGCGAGCCCGACGCGCGCGTGGTCAGCTCGATGAACGGATCGCTCGGCGCCGACGAATGAGAGAACGTTTCGGTGGCGGGACCCGCGTCGGTCTCGAGACGCAGGGTGAACCATTGTCCGGGCGTGAACGAGTAACCTTCCGGCTTCTCGAAGCGCACCGTCACGATGTCCGAGCCGCACTCGTCCCGATCCAGGTACGCCACTTCGTGTCCGCCTGCCATCGTTCCCCTCTCCGGTGAGCTGCTCGCCGAGAGGGAAGATACCCGAACGGTGGCTTGCGGCGAGAAAGGCGAGATGGAGATCCGATGAGTGCCTCATGGTTAGGTTCGCTCTCGGCGCCCGCGTTCAAAGAGGGCCTTGACTGGATCAACACCGGCGGTCGTGAGGTGCACCTCGCCGAGTTGCGCGGTCGTGTGGTTCTGCTCGACTTCTGGACGTACGGCTGCATCAACTGCCGACACGTTCAGCCGCGCCTTCGCGAGCTCGAGCGCCGTTTCCCGGACGCCCTAACCGTAATCGGCGTGCACGCCGGCAAGTTCGCGCATGAGCGCATCGCCGAGAACCTCGCAGCCGCCTGCGACCGGCAGAACGTCGCGCACGCGGTGGCCAACGATCGTCAGTACCGCATCTGGCGTGCCTACAACGTGCAGGCGTGGCCGACGGTCGCACTCATCGGCGCAGACGGCGGGCTGATCGGGTTGCAGCCGGGCGAGTTCGGACTCGAGGAGATGGCGCAGGCGATCGAGAGCGCCATCGCTGATGCCGAGAAGCGCGGCACGCTGGTGCGAGGTCCCGACCCCGTGACGGTGCCCCAGCCTCGTGCGCAGGGGGCTATGCGCTTCCCGGGCCGCGTGCTGATCGACGGCGAGCGGCTCGTCGTCGCCGATACCGGGCACGGGCGCGTGCTCGACTGCGAGCTCTCACGCGACGACGGCGCGGGCGCGCCGGGTGCACGCGTGGTGGCCGAGCACGCCGGCTTCGACGAGCCGCAAGGGCTCGCGGTTCTCGGCGGGAGACTGTACGTCTCCGACCGAGCGGGACAGGCGGTGTGGCGGCTCGGACCGGGCGACGAGCGCGAGCGCGTGCTCGGCACGGGCCGTCTCGCCGTACGGTCATCGGCCGGAGGGTTCGGGCCCGAGGTCGAGGTTCGCTCCCCGTGGGGGATCGCCGCCCACGAGGGGTCGCTCGTCGTCAGCATGGCCGGCTCGCACCAGCTGTGGTGCCTCGATCCCGACACGCTGGCGGCACGCCCGTGGGCGGGCACCAGCGGCGAGGAACTCACGGACGGCCCGCTCGCCCGAGCGTTGCTCGCGCAGCCCACCGGCGTCGCCTCCCTCGGGTCGCGGGTCGCCTTCGCGGACTGTGAATCATCGGCGATCCGGATCGCCGATGAGGCCGTGGGCGTGCGCACGGTAGTGGGCAAGGGACTGTTCGCCTTCGGCGACAAGGACGGCGTCGGCGATGAAGTACAGCTCCAGCACGCCGAGGACGTCGCGGCTCACGACGGCGTGCTCGCCGTGGCCGACACGTACAACGACCGGCTCAAGCGGATCGACCCGGCGACACGCGGTTCCCGACCGTGGGACGGCGAAGCAGGCACGGCCGGGGCCCTGAAGGAACCGGCTGGGGTGTCGTCGGACGGCACGACGCTCGCGGTCGCAGACACGGGACATCACCGCATCGTGCTCGTGGGCAAAGACGGCTCGCTTTCGGAGGTGCAGTTCGCGTGAAGACTCGGCTCGCAACGGCTCTTTCCACGGTGGTCCTGCTCGGCGCGCTGGCCTCGGCGGGGTGCTCGGCGCTCGCCCCGCTCATTCCGCCGAGCGGCTCGCCGATCCCACCAGCGGCGTCACAGCTGACCACGGCGACCGACCTGGGCAAGGTCGAGATCAACAGCTACAAGGGCAAGAGGCTCGACGTGGTGGCCAAGGAGCCGGAGAACTCGATCAAGGGGCCGCAGCACATCGACGTCGCAACGTACCGCCTCGGTGTCACCGGTCTGGTGAAGACGCCGCTGTCGCTCACGTACGGCGAGGTCACAGCGATGCCGGCGTTCCAGAAGGTGACGACGCTGAACTGCGTCGAGGGGTGGTCGGTGACGTACCTGTGGACCGGCGTGAAGCTCAAGGACGTTCTCGAGCGAGCGGGCTACGACACGGGCGCCAAGGTCGTCATCTTCAAGTGCTACGACGGCTACACGACGTCATTGCCGCTCGACTTCATCGTCAAGAACGACATCCTGCTCGCCTACAAGATGAACGGCGTGGTCATGCCGCCGGAACGTGGCTTCCCGTTCCAGGTCGTCGCCGAGGACCAGCTCGGCTACAAGTGGGCGAAGTGGGTCACCGAGATCCAGATCTCGGACGACACGAACTACCGCGGGTACTGGGAGCAGCGCGGCTACGAGAACAGCGCAACCGTGCCGGGAACGCTCTGAGCCCGACGGCGCGCCTACGACGGGATGATGACGTACACCAGCACCGCGAGGAAGTGCAGAATGCTGCCCGCGAGCACGAGCACGTGCCAGATCGCGTGCATGTAAGGAACCTTCTTGAGCACGTAGAAGATGGTGCCCACGGTGTAGCACAGGCCGCCGGCCACGATCAGCCACAGCCCTGTCGGGGCGATGTTCGCCACGAGAGGCTGGATCGCGATGACGACCAGCCAACCCATGATCAGATACACCGCCGCCGAAAGCCACCGAGGCCGATACGTCCAGAACGCCTCGGTGGAGATGCCCGCGATGGTAAGCGCCCACACGACACCGAACAGCCACAGCCCCACGTGACCGATGGGGCCGAGCGTGGCGTCGCGCAGCGTGATGAGCGTGAACGCCGTGTAGGTACCGGCGATGAGCAAGTAGATGCCGGCGTGGTCGAGGATCTTGAAGACGTGCTTGACGCGCGGCTGGGGGAAACTGTGGTACAGCGTCGAGGCGGTGTACTCGAGTACGAGCGAGATGCCATAGACGATGCCGGCACCCATCGCCCAGCCGTTCCGAGCCTGAGCCGCGAACACGATCAGCAGGGTCAGCGCTGAGATCGAGAGCGTCACGCCCAGGCCGTGGATGATGCCGTTCGCGATCTCCTCACCCAGCGTATACGCGCGCAGCCGGTCGTTGCCCGCGGGCTCGTTCGCGGGCGCGATGGCGCCCTCAGAGGCCGAGGCGCCCGTCACGATTCAGCACCGTCGGGCTCGGCGCTCTCGGTGTCGGCGGCAGCATCGGTGGCTTCAGCCGGCTCCGACGCCGCCTCCGGGATTGCAGTTTCGGCCTCGTCGTCGCCCCGCGATGGCGCGGCCGAGAGCGTGCACTGCATGACGCCGCCGATCGCGAAGCACTCGGCGGACGGGTCGCTCACGAGCACCATGATGTCGTGCTGGTGGACGCCCGGTTTCTCGCCCAGGTGCGCCACGATCGCCGCGTACATCGCTTGCTTGACCGCGGCGTCGCGACCGGGAAGCATCGAGACCTCGATGACGGTGAGGCGGTCAGTGTGAGCCTCGGGGGAGTCGATGTTCTCGATGGGGGTTTCGATGATGCGTTGCATGACGCGGTCGTCGGGCACGCCGAGCGAACCCGTGATCGCCGAGCGGACCGCGTGCAGGATGTCCCGCTTGTAGGCGGTCGACTTGCCCGCCTGTATGTCGATGCGCACGATGGGCACGATCAACCTCCTTGCTTGGGAATCACTACTATACCCGCTGGTACAACTGAACGGAGAGCTCCATGGCGACAGTCCGCTCGCGTGTGATCGTCGAAGGCACCGTGCATGGAGTGTTCTTCCGCGAGTCGACGCGGCGAACCGCACGCGAGTTCGGAGTGTCCGGCTGGGTGCGCAACCTGCCCGGCCGCCGCGTCGAGGCCGTCTTCGAGGGCGAGCCCGATGCGGTCGAGGGTATGGTCGCATGGACGCGCGTAGGCCCAGAGCACGCCACCGTTGAGTCGCTGGAGCGATTCGCCGAGCCCCCCGAGGGTCTCGTCGGCTTCGACGTGCGGGACTAGCCGGTCGCGACATCCCCTACGCGCACCAGTCGCCGAGGTCGAGGCGCAGGTAGCGGATGTCGACCTCGGCGTGCGTGTGGTCCTCGAAGCGGTGGGTCGGCACGAAGCCGATGCGCTCGTACATCGCGTTGGCGGTGGCCATCCGCGAGGGGATCGTCGAGACGAGCGCCTCGGCGTAGCCGAGCTCGCAAGCCGCGTCGAGCGCCGCGGAGAAGAGCGCGCTGCCCAGTCCGGTGCCCCGGCAGCCTTCACGCACGAACAGCCGCTTGATCTCGGCGGCCGAGTCGCTGTGGCGCTTCACGCCCACACAGCCGCAGATCGCGCCGCCTGCGTCGGCGCCTACGAGCAGCACTCCGTGCGGGGCGGTGAACGGCGCAGGGAGCGACGCGATCTCCTCGGCAATGGTGGTGCGAACCACGAACGGGGCAAGCCACTCCGCGTATTCGGCGAAGAGACGCGCGACCTCAGCGACGGCCTCGGTGTACTTGGCGGTGATGGAACGGATGCGAGGGTCGTGTGTGTCCGGCGGCCTCACGAGGGACCTCCTAGGTCCAGACGACGTCGAAGACGAGGTCGTCGCTGGCGTTGCGACCGGCATCCCAACCGCGCTCGACGACGTGGGCGGTCTTGGCGCCCGAGCGCTCGAGCGCGCGCTCGGCCCAGCCGCACACGCGCGGCGCTGCGTACGGAAACTCGCCCAGTCCGTGGATTCGCACCGTCCCACGCGTCTCTCCCGCGACGTAGTCGAGCTCGGCGGTGGCACCGTCGTAGAGCGTCGTGACCACCTGCTCGATACGCGCGAGTGCTTTGTCGGGCGAGGAAAAGCGTACGAAGAGGCTATAGATGCCGGAGAGCTGTCTGTCGGCAGCGTGGCGGCCCATCTTGCGCAGCGCCTCGTCGGCGGACGCGCGATCGCCGGCGAACTCGATCGCCACGAGCGCCGAGATCATGGCGCCCGGCAACGCCACCGGGTACAGGTTCGCACCCTGGACGAACGCCAGGTCGTTGCGCTGCTCGTCGGACAGCCGGTCGAGCACTGCCGCCCACACCTGCTCGCCGTAGGTCGTCTTGATGTAGTCGATGCTCGGCTCGAGTGCCGTACCCTTGAGTCTCGCGCTCATGACGGCGCCTTCTCGCGTGCCTGCCCGCGTGTCTGCACGATGATAACGCCCACGATCGCCACAGCGCCGCCGATCACGGTCAACACGGCCGGCACCTCGCCCAGCCACACCCAGGCGATGAACGCAGCGAGCACCGGCGACAGGTAGAGGAACGTGGTCATGAGCGAGGCAGGCATGCGCGCGAGCGCGTAGTTCGAAAGCACGTAGGCCACGGCCGCCGGAAAGATCCCCAGGTACACCACGGCCAGCGTCGCCGAGGGCGCCGCATGCTGGACCTGCCGCACGAAGCCCGGCGCGAAGACCAGCATCGGGACCGTTCCCGCCCAGATCGCGTAGCAGGTGAACTCGAGGGGCGTGTAGTGCCGCAGCAGCCGCTTGGACAGGATGAAGTAGGCCGCGGTCGCCAACGCCGAGAGCAGAACGAACAGCGCCCCAACGGTGAAGTGCAGCCCGCCGCTCCCGCTCACCGAGATGAGCGCGGCGCCCGCGAAGGCGACCCCGATGCCGAACCACCCCGTCGCCGTGAGCCGCTCGCCGAGGAAGACCATCGACAGCAGCGCCACGAACACCGGCCCTGCCGAGATGAGCAGCGCGGCGGCTCCCGAACTCACCGTCTGCTCGCCGAAGTTCAGCGACACGTGGTAGATGCTGATGCCCACGACGCCTGCGATCGCGATGCCGAGCAGGTCTCGGCGGCTTGGCGGCCGCATGCGGGTGAGCAGCGCGAACACCGCGAGGACGATCGACGCCGTACCGAAGCGCAGCAGCGCGACCTCGCCCGGGCCGTAGCCGTCGGGACCGGGCAGACCCGCAGGCGTGAGGCGCATGCCCGCTCGGATGCCGGCGAACGCGGATGCCCATAGCAGTAGCGTGACCGCGAGCGCGAGCCAGACCTTGGGGTCGCGACGCCAGTGGGTGGTCATGGGGTCCTCTCGGCGGGGATGGGCGGCGGTGCCTCGGCAATCCTAGCGCAACGCCGGCACGCGACGCTTCCCGAAACGAGCTATTCGAGGCGAAGGCGCGAGAGGCCGATCGCGAAGAACACGACCGCCATCCCGAGCAGCACCAGACAGGGCGTGATGCGTGTCGCCGAAGCGCTTCACGAGATCCTCGACCTGAACGATCGCGTTGGTGGCGCTCACAGGACCGTCTCGGCGACGCGCACCGCGACTTCGACGGCCAGCGTGTCGAGCAGCTCGAAGAGCAGCTCGCGGTTGAAGGCGATGCGCTCGGGAGCCTCGTCCTCGATCTCACTCGCCGACATCGTCCACAGGCCCGGCGACTTCAGCGCGTCGCCAGCCGCCGCGAGCATCGCGCGAAGTTCGTTTTCGGTCCACTCGAGGTGGAACTGCAGACCGACCACGCGGCGGTCGAACACGAACGCCTGGTTCGCGCAGGCCTCGCTGGACATCAGCGGCGGAAGCCCGTCCGGGAGGTCGAACGTGTCGCCGTGCCACTGCCCCGTCACGAAGCACTCCGGCCACGCGGAGAACAGCCGCTCCGCCTTGCCGTCCTCGGTCTTCTCGACCGCGTACCAGCCGATCTCTCTGTGCGCGTTGCGCCGTATCTTCCCGCCGAGGACCTCAGCGAGGATCTGCGCGCCCAGACAGATGCCGAGGACCCCTCGGCCGGCGGCGATGCACTCGACCAGGTAGTGCTTCTCGGCGTGCAGCCAAGGGCTGGCCGTCTCGTCGTCGGCGTCCATCGGGCCGCCCAAGACGACGAGGAGGTCGACCTCGTCGCAGGCCGGGTACTCCTCGGTGAGCGCGAGAGCGGAGGTAAGTTCGTGCCCGCGGTCCGCGGCCCACTCGGCAATGAGCGCCGTCCCTTCGAATGGGACGTGCTGAATGGCGTGCAGACGCATCGCTTCCTCCCCCTCAGGCGAATCGACGCACGTGTTTCTCGATAGTACAACCGCCGCGCCACGGTTCGGCTGTACGAAGTACATCCCCCGTAGATCAAGAAGAAGTGTTTGGTGACGGGTGCTCGCGCGGGTACTAGCATGTTGCGATACGCTTGACGGCCGCCAAGGGCTCAGGGCGCCAAGGATCTAGGGAGCTGGAGAGATGCACGTGGTTATCGGCGGGTACGGCCGAGTAGGTCGCTACCTCGCGCACGAACTCGAGGCACAGGGGCACACGATCGCCGTGATCGACCGCAACCCCGACGTCTACGAGGAGTTTGAGGGCATCAAAGGCCTGCGCCTCAACGGCGAGGTCTTCGACCGCGACACCCTCATCAAGGCCGGCATCGAGCGGGCCGATGCGTTCGCGGCAACCACGAGCGGCGACAACAGCAACATCGTGGCGGCACGCGTGGCTCGCGAGCGCTTCAATGTGCCGCTGGTGGTCGCACGCATCTTCGATCCCAAGCGCGCGATGATCTACGAGCGCTTCGGCATCCCCACCGTCTCGGCGGTGCAGTGGTCCTCCTCGCGTCTTCTCGCGATGCTGCTCGACCCCAAGGTCCGCAGCGACTACGCGTTCGGCGAGGGTGAGGTCGTCCTCGTCGACCTTGAGGTGCCTGACTCCCTGGACGGCAAGCGCGTGCTCGACGTCGAACTGCCGCGCGTGCTCTCCGTTGTTGCGATAGAGCGCGACGGCAAGGCGATCCTGCTCTCCGACACCGACGTGATCAACGCCGGCGACCAGCTGTTCATGGCCATCGACCGCGACTCGGCCCCGGAGCTGCGCAAGCTCATGGGCCTTCTGTAGGGAGGCGACCATGCGAATCGTCATCGTCGGCGCCGGCAAGTCCGGGCTCTTTCTCGCTCAGGAGCTCAAGACCGAGCACAGCATCACCCTCGTCGAAAGCCGCTACGACCGCGCGGAGCTCGTCGAGTCGATGATGCCCGACGTCACCGTCATCCACGGCGACGCCTGCGAGCCCGAGGTCCTCGAGCACGCCGAGATCGGCATGGCCGACCTCACCATCGCAGCCACCGGTGACGACGAGGACAACCTCGTGGTCGCAATGCTCGCCAAGCACTTCGGGACCGGCAAGGTCTTCGCCCGCATCAACCACCCCCGCAACGAGTGGTTGTTCACCAAGGACTTCGGCGTCGACGTTCCAGTCTCGTCGACGTCGGTGATGCTCTCGCTCGTGGAGAAGGAGGTCGGCTTCGGCGACCTCGTCACGCTGCTCCGCCTCCAGGCCGACAACGTCTCCATCGACGAGATCACGCTGCCGGCGAGCGCAACCGCCGTCGGCAAGTCGCTCGCCGAACTCGCCTTGCCCGAGAACGCCCACATCATGGCGATCATCACCCGCGAGACCGGTCTCACCGTCGCCAAGGGCGACACGGTCCTTGCGGCCGGCGACGAACTGCTCATGTTCTCCGACGGCCAGCACGGGCCCGAGGTCCGCGCCGCCCTCGGCATCGTCATGGCGCCTGCCGAGGAGCCCGAGCACGAGCGCCCGCACTACGAGTAGCGCTCGCTCGCTCATGACAGTGACTCCGGCGGGCCGCGCATCTTTGCGTGGCTCGCCGTCGCTTTCGCGTGGCTCGCCGTCGCCTTCGCGTGGCTCGCCGTCGCCTTGGCGGTGACGCGCGTTGCAGACTACTCAGCGGGCGGCTTGGGCACCGGCGTGTCGCGCTCCGAGCCGGCGGCCTCGATCGCGCGGTACTTCTCCTCGTCGAAACTCGGGTGGTACGGCACGTCGGCGATGATGACGCCGCCCTCGCCGAACAGCTGCTGCTTGATCCAGAACGACGTCTGGTCGTGCAGCATCGCGTCGGCGGCGTTCATCGGCGCGTACTCGGGCACGATGACCGTCACGACGTGGTCCTTGGTGGGCCGCGGGAACGCGCGCACGAAGTTGAGCACAGGCGAGATGACCTCGCGGTAGGGCGATTCGACGATCGTGAGCTTGATGCCCAGGCCGGCCTGCTCCCACTTCTTACGGAACGACGAGCCCTCCTCGCTGCTCACGTCGACGAAGATCGCCTCGACCGTGTCGGCACGAAGGGTCTTTGCGTACTGGAGCGCGCGCACGAGCCGGCGGTCGATGCTCTTGACCAGGATGACGACGTGGTTGTGCAGGCGGTTGTAGGCCTGCCAGTTCAGGTCGATCAACTCGGAGTCCGGAAGCTTGAGCTCCTCGGCCACCAGGTCGTAACGACGCTTCACCCACATGAAGTAGGCGACCATGATCGGCACGAGCACGACCACGATCCAGGCTCCCTGACCGATCTTGGCGATAGCGATGATGCAGAACACGACGCCCGTCGTCACGGCGCCGACGGCGTTCACAACCGCCGAGACCCGCCAGCCCGGGTCGTCTTGGTTCTTGAACCAGTGCCTCACCATGCCCGCCTGCGAGAGCGTGAACGACATGAACACGCCCAGCGCGTAGAGCGGGATCAGCGCGCTCGTCCTGCCGCCGAAGACCACGATCAGCAACGCCGAGGCGGCCGTGAGGATGAGGATGCCGTTGCTGTGCACGAGCCGGTAGCCCTTGTCCTTGAGCTGGTGCGGGAGGAAATCATCGCTGGCCATGAACGAGCCCAGGCGCGGGAAGTCCGCGTAGCTCGTGTTGGCCGCGATCACGAGGACCGCCATCGTCGCGAACGAGATCACGTAGTAGATGAGGCCCGTGCCGAACAGCTGGCGCGAGATCTGGCTGATGACCGTCTCGTTGTCGACGTTGCGCACGCCCGCCGCCACGGCGAGGTACGTGATCCCGAGGAAGAGGAAGAGCAGGATGCCGGCCATCCACGTGAGCGTCTTGGCCGCGTTCTTGGAGACGGGCTCGCGAAACGCCTGGACGCCGTTGGCGATCGCCTCGACACCCGTCATCGCCGCACATCCCGACGCGAACGCGCGCAGCACGAGGAAGAGCGAGAGCGCCCCCAACCCGCCGATCGCCTCATGCGAGGAGGGCACCTGGACCGCCGCAGGCCCGCGTGTGACGATCACGAACAGCCCCCACAGAACCATGCCTACTGCAGCCGCGATGAACGTGTACGTCGGGATCGAGAAGACCGCGCCGGACTCCTTGACGCCACGCAGGTTGCCCACGGCGAGGATCGCCACGAAGCCCAGACAGATCGGCACCGTCCATGGGAGCATCCGGGGGAACGCCGAGGTGATCGCCGCCGTGCCCGAGGCGATCGACACCGACACTGTCAGGATGTAGTCGACCAGCAGCGAGGCGCCGGCGATGAGCCCCGCCATGTCGCCGAGGTTCTCGCGCGCGACGATGTAGGAGCCGCCGCCGTTGGGGTAGGCGCGAATCGTCTGCCGGTACGAGATGGCGACGATGACGAGCAGCGCGGCGATGGCGACCGATATCCACCACGCCAGGTGCAGAAACGCGGCACCGGCGATCGAGAGCACGAGAATGATCTCTCCCGTCGCGTAGGCGACCGAAGAGATGGCGTCCGACGAGAAGACAGCGAGTGCGATCGGATTCGAGAGCCTCTGGTGCCGAGACTCCTCGTTGTGCAATGGATCGCCGAGGAAGACATTCTTTACGCGACTGGGCATACGAGCCTACGACCCCTTAGAAACCACGCGCGATCCGCGATCGCGCGCAAGGGTGCATCACTCACCCCTGTCCCGACAAACACTGGCCTGGCGCATCTGCACAGGATAGTGTCAGTCCTTGCGCTCGGGGAACCCCCCATGATCGGGCGCGGTCCAGTCGCCGGTGGCGCTGTGCCCGTTCGGGTAATCCTGGAGCGGGTCGGCCGCGTCGTCGCCCATCGCCTCGAGAATCACCGGGATCTCGTCCTCACGAAAGCCTTTGAGGTTCAAGCCGCCGATCTCGTCCTCTTCAACGAGCGCGGCCTGCTTGTCCCATAGCTCGCCCTCGTCGGCCTTCCCGACATCCTCGGCACCCTTGCTGAACTCCTCGGACTCCCCCGCCGACTTGGTCGCGCCCTCGAGCACGGTGTGCGAGTCGGCAGCGGTCGGCGTCTCGATGCCGAACGTCAGGGGCGCGTCGTCCACCGTCCCCGGGATACCGTTCTCGCGGGCGTCGGGATCGCCGGCGTAGTCGTCCGGAGCGCAGGCCACCTCGTCGGGTTCACAGACCACTTCTCGGCCATCGGGCTCGATGAACACCCCGCTCTCGCGGTCGAGGTGTTCGTCTGTGGGGCGTTGCGCTGCGTCATCGTCGGCAAACATGGTGGCCACCTTCTTGTGCGCGCGACGGGTGGGTCGCGGGGCTGAGAACCACACAGCGTTTGTGCCCATCTGGGCCGGCCGCCAACAACACCCCAGCACACGACCCCTGCCGAGAACCGCGCACGGTGCTCGGCGAGGCGCGCCGTTCGCCGTCGCCAGACAGCCATCTGCCGACGATACATGCCACTCGCGTGGGTTTCGCAGAGGTTTCATGCGCTCTGTCCCATGCTTGTCCCATGTTCGATACGCCCATGCCGACCGGCGAATGCTCGGCGGGGCGAATCTCCGGGGGACCGGGAAGGAGTGGTTGGGATGGCACAAAAGACGGCATCGCCGTCACAGGGGTGGATCGTCACCCTGGCGGGGTTGTGCATCAACCTCGCGCTTGGCGTGCTCTACACGTGGAGCATATTCACCGCGAAGTTCACGACGGTGGTCAAGCTTGGCACTGACGGGGCTCCGGTATTGGCCTCGAAGGCCGCCGCGCTGGGACTGAAGGTTCCGGAGGTCGCAGCTGGCAAGCCGGCGTACGGCGCCACGGACTTCGTCGGCCAGCTCGACAAGGTCACCGGCGTCTACAAGGTCTCGAAGGTCGGCGCCAAGGTCTTCGCGGAAGGCGCGTACAACTGGGCCGGTACCGACGCCCTTCTTCCCTATGCGCTCGCACTGCTGTTCTTCGGCTTCACAATGTCGTTTGCTGGTCGCCTTCAGGACAAGTACGGTCCGAGGCTCGTCGCTACCGTCGGTGGCGTCTTCGTCGGCCTCGGCATGATCATCGCGAGCTTCTCCGAGTTCACCGCCGCGGGTAACCACCTGCCTCTGACACTCGGCTTCGGCGTTCTGACCGGCATGGGCATCGGCCTCGCATATGCGTGCGCCACGCCTGCTGCGGTCAAGTGGTTCCACCCGAGCCGTCGCGGTCTGATCTCCGGCATCGTGGTCGGCGGCTTCGGTCTTGCGTCCGTCTACACCGCTCCGCTCACGACGTCACTCATCGGGAGTTCCGGCCTGGCCGGTACCTTCCGCACCTTGGGCATTGCATTCCTCGTCGCGATCGTTGTCTTCGCGCAGCTGCTGAAGAACCCGCCCACGGGCTACACGGCGCCTGTTCCGGCTGGTTTCAAGGAGCCGCCGCCCACCGCTGCTGCTGCCACCGCTCTGAAGCGCGTCGACTACACGTGGCAGCAGATGGTCAAGACCCCGCAGTTCTACCTGCTGTGGATCATGTACGCCTTCGCGGCCTTCGCCGGCCTCATGATGATCGGCGTCATCGCCAAGGTCGCTCCTCTGCAGCTCTCGCCCGAGGACTTCGCCAAGATGGCTTTGACCGGTGTTCTCGCCGGCGCGTCGCTCTTGGTCGTGGCGCTGGCCATCGGCAACGGTTTCGGCCGCCCGATCGTCGGTATCGTTTCCGACAAGATCGGCCGCGTCCCGTCGATGATCGTCGTGTTCCTGGCGCAGGCTCTCCTCGTGGGCTTCCTGCTTCCGAACGCGCACACGCTCACGCTGCTGCTCGTCTGGTCAGCCCTTATCGGCGCCATGTACGGCGCGAACTTGACGCTGTTCCCGGCGGCCACCTATGACTTCTTCGGAACCAAGAACGGTGGCGTCAACTACGGCATCATCTTCTCGGCCTGGGGCGTCGGTGGCGCACTCGGCAACTACGCTATCGGCTGGATCTACGACCTCTCCGGCAAGACCAGCTTCAACAACGCGTACTACCTGGCGGCTGCTCTGCTCGTCGTCGCCGCGGTCCTCGCCGTGACGGTCAAGGAGCCACACCACGCCTTGGAGGACAAGTCCGCCGAGCACCTCGCGCACGTCGAGGTAGGCTAGGCATCAGCTCCGACAATCGCACCACCGAAGGGCCCCGGGTAACCGGGGCCCTTCTTGTTGCGTCGGGTGGCGGCGATAGCTGCTGGCGCGTTCCAATCACCAGACGCTCACGCGCAC
>Ga0209540_10001945_pt1 | contig 14941 bp, 16 predicted proteins | sample BarGraIncu01121A_FD_184501 | JGI IMG/M metagenome (GOLD analysis project Ga0209540, IMG submission 184501) | Arctic peat soil microbial communities from Barrow, Alaska - Barrow Graham LP Incubations 011-21A (SPAdes) (version 2) | ecosystem: Environmental > Terrestrial > Soil > Wetlands > Peat... | reverse complement strand
AATCGCTTTGCGAATTTCTTATGGTTCGCGGGCAGTCGCCAACTACAAGCTCGCTTGTGATTGGCTCGTTGCCTTCGCGAAAACAATTTTATAACGTATAGACGAACAGTTCAACGAACTGTACGACGTATAGTGGAAAAATTGTTTCATGAAAACAGACAGTAAAGCTCACGGTACTTTCGCAATTGTGTACACGTAATATTAAAGGAGAAACACACCATGGATATCATCGTCGTTATCAATAAGATGCTGGAGCTTTTTCTGATCCTCGGCTTAGGCTACATTTCGGTCAAAACAAAGATTGCCACCCAGAAATTTGGCACACAGCTCTCTCGTTTAATCCTGGATATTACGCTTCCTTGCCTGATCATCGCATCCGTTGCCGCCATGCCCAGTGATACTAATAAAAACGATGTCTTGCTAATGTTTATAATCGCTGTTCTTTTTTACGTTATCATGCCCTTTGTTGCTTATTTTATTGCCAGAATACTGGTTGTTAAAAAAGAAGAGCGCAACCTTTATATTTATATGACCATCTGGTCCAACGTCGGCTTCATGGGATTTCCTGTAATAGCATCCATTTTTGGGGAAGGCGCCATTTTTTACGCCACCATCTTTAATCTTGTCTTTGGCATCAGCAATTTTACCCTCGGCATTATGCTGATGTCAGGGGAAGGAAAAAAGGCCCTGAACCTGAAAAACTTCCTCTCACCTGGGATGATCTCTTCCTTAGTGGCGATCGCCTTGTTTGCTACCAATTTTAAGCTGCCGGACATTTTAAACAATACAATGAAAACCGTCGGCAACACCACCACACCTTTGGCCATGATTGTCATTGGCATTGCACTGGCCGGTATTCCCATAAAAAGCGTATTTACTGAGTTACGGCTTTATCCTTACGTTATCATTAAGCAGATACTGCTCCCCTTGGCAGCATGGCTGATCCTGAAAAATATCATCACAAGCCCTTATATACTGGGAATCGTCATTATCATTATTGCCATGCCTGTGGCAACCACTTCCGTGCTCTTTGCCAATAAATACGGGAACAACGTCGCCCTTGCTACCAAAGGTGTTTTTATCACCACCCTGGCATCCATTCTGACCATTCCGTTCATCAGCTATCTGATGCAATAAAAAATAGAAAATAATTCTGAAATTCATAATTGAAAGTCATTTGCGCTCATTGAGCTATGCTTTGCCATTGCCAAATGGATTAATATTAATTCATAATTGACCTATTTTTTCCTAAAGGAAGAGATGATCAATTATGATTTTTATATTTTGTGTTAATTCGCACTATTGTCAACAATTCAGGATGATCATGCGATGTGGCTTACCACAAAAGCTACGAAAAACCCGAAAGCTGTTGCCAGAGCAATGAATCTCCCACCTTCCTCAAAAGCTTCCGGCATCATGGTATCGGCTAGCATGGCTAAAATTGCACCGGCAGCCAATGATAGTGTAAAGGCGATTGTGTCCTTGGATGCATTACCTAAAAAGACATAACCCAATGCAGCAGCACAAACAGAGGTTGCAATGGTAACACCCCAAACAGACATGATGTAAAGGTTCGATTTTCCAGCACATTTCATGCCCTGGGCACCGGAGATGCCTTCGGGAAAGTTGCTTATAAACACGGCAACCATCATGCTTAAACCGACACCATTCCCTGCGGCCAAGCCAATGCCAATGGCTAATGACTCAGGAATACCATCCAGAACGGCTCCCAAAAGAATGGCTGAACCTGAGTTTTCAGCTGTTTTTGTGCCCTTTTTCTTTGCATGGAGCTTACCGTGACCACGTTTGCGAAAGTGCCCTCCGAAATGATCGATTAAATAATCACCTGCCACAAATAGTATGGTGCCGGCAATGAATCCAATTGAAGCAGAGCCGAAACCTCCGGACTGAAAAGCGGTTTCCATAAGGTCAAAGGTTAACGCAGAGATCATTACCCCTGAGCCAAAAGCCATAATAGCGCCGATGATGTACTTTGGAACCTTTAAATACATGCCTAAGATTGCACCAATAAAAAGTGTAGACCCACTTATAAAACCATAGATTGCCGCAATAGTCATTCATAAACTCCCTTCTATAATAAAAGTATTCCCTGCAGTAATACAGGAGGATAAATCATGCCTCGACATGAGTCAAAACAATCTTCATACTGTGTTCCATTATACAATAAATTTCTGGAAAAACATATTCTAAAAAGAATAGAAATCCAATTGAATAGGGCTGATTTTTAGAATATAATAGAATAGAAAAACGTTTTTGTTTCTTTAGTAGTAAATGCGAAAATATGTTCAACTAATAAGTTCTCATATCAACCAAGATAGCAATTAATAGAGAAAGTGAATGGAGATCAATATGTACACAATCGATGAAACCGAAGCAATGTTAGATGAAATAGCCGAAGAAATGCCCCAGGAATTCTATCAGGAATTAAGTGGCGGAATCGTTTTAAGAGAAGAGGTAAAACTGCATCCTAAAAACAAAGTCAATGACTTATATATTCTGGGAGAATATCATAGGGATAGTCGATTGGGAAATTATATTGCAATTTATTACGGTTCGGTAATACGAAATTTTGGCAATTTTTCATTGGAAAATTATAAGGCGGAACTAAGAAAATTATTAAAGCATGAATTTCGTCATCATTTGGAGGGAATGGCCGGTGAGAAAGATTTAGAAGTAGAGGATGCCATAGATTTGCAGAAATATTTAAAAGAGTGATGAAAAATGAAAAAGGTGAAATAATAAAAGTAATGAACTGCAAGCAGGGACAACAGTTAATTGCTGATTCTTCATAATAATTGTAAATTGATAACAACAGCTAATCTTATATAAATATATAATAGGATGTATGAGAGGCTTAAATTAGGATATAAGGGAGTAACATATGAGCTTTAAGTTGATTCAAGAGATTCCATCACCCAGTGAAATATTTAAACTGATGCCGTTGTCTGAGGCAGGTAAAAAAATAAAGCTGGAACGTGACCGTATCATAAGAGATGTCTTTGAAGGCAGGGACGATCGATTTATATTGATTATCGGACCATGTTCAGCGGATAACGAAACGGCGGTTATTGATTATGTGAGTCGTTTAAGTAAAATTCAAAAAGAAGTTGAAGACAAGATCATTATGATCCCACGAATTTATACCAACAAACCAAGAACCACAGGTGAAGGTTATAAAGGAATGGCACACCAGCCTGATGTGAGTAAAAAGGCTAATATGGTAGAAGGTATTAAAGCCATTAGACAACTTCATATTAGAGCCATCGAAGAAACAGGTTTGTCATGTGCGGATGAAATGCTTTATCCGGATAATTATGCGTATTTAGAAGACTTACTGAGTTATGTGGCGATTGGCGCAAGATCCGTTGAAAACCAACAACATCGATTAACCACCAGCGGCTTAGAAATACCAGCAGGCATGAAAAATCCTACAGGTGGTGATATCTCAGTGATGTTAAATGCTATCCGGGCAGCACAGGTTGGCCATACATTCATTTATAGAGGTTGGGAAGTACAAACATCAGGCAATCCTTTGGCCCATGCTATTATGAGAGGTTCAGTCGATCAGCATGGCCGTAACTTTCCTAATTACCACTATGAGGATATTAAACATCTGATTAAAATGTACGAAAAACGTGATTTGGATTATCCAGGAGTTATTATCGATCTTAACCATGCAAATTCAAACAAGCGTTTTGGCGAACAACCCAGAATAGCTTATGAAGTGGTTAGAAATCGCCACTATGACTCTGATTTCAGAAATTATGTTAAAGGTCTGATGATTGAAAGTTATATTGAAGAAGGCAGCCAGGCGATTGATGGCAGCATTTATGGAAAATCCATTACGGATCCCTGTCTCGGATGGACCGCTTCGGAAGAACTTATAAGAGAGATTGCAAGAAGATTATAAATAAAATAAAGATAGACAAAAATACATAAGTTCTACATATTAAGAGACTACACTGTTCCTATAAGTAAGATTTAACGTATGCAACACGTTAAATGTTGGGATAGAAAGAAGGTAAATTAAATGTTAGGATTACATGTGTATAATATGCACAATATCGGTTATGGTTTAGGAATGATGGGTAGAATAGGAGGTATGATCACAATGATGATATTAATTGTAGGATTAGTTGTTTTTGCCATTATATGGTTTACAAGATCTGCTAATCATCGAAACTTCGGATATGCACTACCACATCCGATTGACCGGTCAATTGAAATTCTGAATGAACGGTATGCTAAGGGAGAAATCTCTGACGAAGAGTATGCTAAAATGAAAATTGAGCTTAAAAAGACTAGCATATAATTAGCAGAGTTTATTAAAAAATGCACCTCAAGGATATATTATATCCTTGAGGTGCATTTTCTTTAAAAAGACGATATAATGAGAGTGGGGAATAAAAAATTATTTAATCTGAATCAGGAGGAATTTATGGAAAAACCTAAAACAGTTCTCATTGTCGATGATGAAGAAAACATTGTGATTGCTCTGGATGCATACTTGAGTCAAATTGGCTATAAAGTAATTACAGCGAATTGTGGAAGAACAGCAATAGATTTGTTTTACAAATTTGCTCCTGATATCATTGTGCTTGATCTCATGATGCCAGATATGACAGGGGAAGAAGTTTGTAAAAATATTCGTTTAAAATCAAGAGTGCCGATCATAATGTTAACCGCTAAAGTTGGAGAACAACATATTCTGAAAGGATTAGGGTTGGGAGCTGACGATTACGTAACAAAACCATTCAGCTTGAAAGAGTTGGCGGCAAGAATGGAAGCAGTTCTTAGAAGAACATCAAGTGACATTATGCCCCTATCGAATGAGTTGGCATTTGATGATGGAAACCTGGTTGTTGATAGTATGCGCTATGAGGTAAGAAAAAATGGAAAAGTGGTTGTACTAACGCCTCATGAATTTAAAATATTAATGACCATTGCTAAGTACCCCAGCAAGGTTTTCACAAGGGAAGAACTGATTACTCTTGTTATGGGTGAAGATTTTGACGGATATGATCGTGCCATTGATAACCACATTAAAAACATTAGAATTAAGATTGAAGAGGATTCCAGAAATCCAAGATATATTATTACAGTTCATGGCATAGGTTATAAATTTGGCAAATAGTCTTTAAGCGAGAAGGGTGGTATGTTATGAAATCAAGTCTCAGAGTTAAAATTTCAGCGGCATTCTTTCTTGTTGCAATAATTCTGGTTTTATTTGTTAGCTTGGCGGCCAATTACTTTTTGCAGAACAAATTTAAGGAATACACCCTTGAGCGCATCCAAACAGAAAGTGATTTAATTGCAACGCAACTTTCAAAAAGATTTTCGGTCCAGGGAGATGTATGGGATGTTAATGCAATAGAAAGCATTGGAGCCTTCGCCATGGAAAGAGGCTTAATAATAAAAGTAGTGGATATTTCGGATAACGTGATTTGGGACGCCCGTGTCTACAACAAAGACTTTTGTTCTCAAATGCTATCGGATATGAAAATGAATATGCTGGCCCAGAATCCAAGGTTTTCAGGAGGATATGAAGAGAAAATAATTATCCTGAGAAATGCTTCAACAATTATTGGAAAAGTAACTATCGGCTATTATGGCCCGTACTTCTATAGTAATACAGAAGTTAAATATATAAAAGGACTGACCCAACTTCTTATTGGTACAGGAATTTTGGCTTTGATTTTATCATTGATTTCAGGTACCTACATTGCCAAAAAACTAAGCAAACCTATAGGCAATGTCATTGAAGGTGCAAAAAAAATATCTTCAGGTGAATATGAGACTAAGATTGAAAAGGAATCAAGTACAACAGAAATTATTGAATTAACAGAAGCAATCAACAGCCTTGGTCAAGGTCTTGGTCGGCAGGAGACTTTAAGAAAACAAATGAGTTCTGATATTGCTCATGAGCTAAGGACCCCTATATCAATACTTCAAAGCCATCTGGAATTAATGATCGATGGAATATGGGAACCAGATAACAAAAGACTTCAGAATCTTTACAATGAAAGTGTAAGGCTGGGGAAACTGGTCGATGAGTTGGGGAAAATTGCGGAACTGGAAGGCGAAAATTTGGTTTTAAATAAAGTGAAACTGGATATGAATCAAATAGGTCTCAGCATTGTACGAACGATTGAAAGTGAATTCTTCAAGAAGAAAATAACACTTTCTTATGATGGAGAAGAAGCACTCATTGAAGCGGATTCTGATAAAATAAAGCAAGTCATGATGAATCTTCTGTCAAATGCTTTAAAATACACTGATTCAGGAGGCCATGTTAAGGTCTCAATAAAAAAAGTATCTGATAAAATAATTGTGAGCGTTGAGGACAATGGCATTGGTATTCCGGAAGAAAACTTACCAAATGTGTTTGAACGTTTTTACAGAGTAGACAAATCCAGAGCTCGAAACACTGGGGGGACGGGCATCGGACTTGCCATTGCCAAAGTAATCATAGAAGCTCATGGTGGTAAAATACTTGTTAAAAGTATTGAAGGACATGGCAGCTGTTTTACTTTTGAACTTCCGGCTTAAAAATTCAGAATTTTCGAAATTTCTCAAAGATCTTAATAGAACCTGTTGCGTAAAAGCAGCAGGTTCTATTTTTTTTGGTTTTATTAAAATAATTTAAAATCTTTACAATAACTTTCTAATAAAAGGGTAGGTAATACAATAATCAATATATTATCAGTTTAATATTTCAGAAAAGGAGCTATTAAAATGGATTATCGTATTGTTGAAAAGGAAGCTTTTGAAGCCACGGGTAAAGTGAGTATAATTTTCCAGGGGAACAATGAACTGCCAGATCTCGAGGTCTATTATGAAGGGGATACTTCTGCAGATGATTACCGCTGCGAAGTGTGGATACCAGTTATTAAAAAATAAAAGATAAAGATGGACTATTTTAATTAAGGAGATTGTTATGAAAAAGCAAATATACAGATTTACTTCACTATTTATCATTTTCATTTTGTTGATTATTACTGTTGCAGCCTGCAGCAGTAATAATACCGCCACGGATCAGTCAGCAATCCAAATTAAAGAGTACAATGGCAAAAATCTCTCGTCAATTTCAGATGTAAGAGATGTGTCAATAAAAGGGCCCCAAAATGTTGATATAAACACGTATAAACTAAAAATTGATGGGTTGGTTGAGAGCCCAACGGATTTCACCTATGATGACGTTTTGAAAAATGATAAGCAAGTTAAGAATGTCGTTCTGAATTGTGTTGAGGGCTGGAGTGCAGATATATTATGGGAAGGTGTTCAATTGAGTGATTTATTTGACAAGGTCACAGTCAAACCGGAAGCAAATACAGTCATCTTTTATTCGGTGGATGGTTATACCACATCGCTTCCACTAAAAACTGTCATGGACAAAAAGCTTATTATTGCTGACAAAATTAACGGCGTTGTGCTTCCGGCTGAAACCGGCTTCCCATTCATATTGGTTGCAGAAGACAAACTGGGCTACAAATGGATAAAGTGGATCAACCGTATAGAACTTTCAAATGACCCGAATTATAAGGGCTATTGGGAAACCAGAGGGTATAGCAATGAAGCTGATGTCAAAAATTGACAAACTATGCTCTTTCATCCTTCTATTTTCAATTATTATCTATGTCATAACAGGTTTTGATATCCAGGGAAGGTTTCTACAACCTCAAATTTCATCTCTTATACATTTGAAATTCCTTTTTATACCGGCAGAGTTGGCTTTTATGTTTCATGCATCCTATGCGATGAACCGTGTGTTCAAGCGTTGGAACCTAAAGTCCTGGGTAAGTCATGTTTTGATTGCATTGTTTTTATTGATAAATGTCACTTTTATACTCTATTATTTTTATATACGATTCTTCAGGTTGTAATTTGTTTTTTTCCAGTGACTGGGATGTCTGATTTTCAGAGATTTCGGTCATTTCTTATATAAAATCGAGTTATTTTAAAAATATGAATTATTTTAAAAATATGAATTATTTTAAAATAAATCACTAACAATAGGGTATGTAATACTATAACATTATATTTATTATTAGTTGGAATTTGGAGATTGCATTTGTTTAGCTTGAAAATATTTTAATAAGGAGGTATCGTTATGGCGGAAATTCATGTAGATGTGAGAGGCGAAACTTGCCCGGTTCCATTGGTTGAAATGAGGAAAGCTGTCAAAAAAGCAGTGCCGGGAGATGTTGTTGAGATTATTGGAGACAATCCTGCGTCCAAGAAAGAAATACCTATGGCTGCGGATGCATTGTCGTTAAAAGTTATCAGTATAGAGGAAAATGACAAAATCTGGAAAATAAAGATTCTTAAGTAAGGGGGAATATCTTATGAGTGATAAAACTACAATCATTGTCCAAAGCGGAGATATGGACAAACTATACAGTGCACTGATCGTCTCCAACGGATCTTTGGCCATGGGCATGGATACATCACTGTTTTTCACGTTTTGGGGGCTTTTGCGTCTTAAAAAAGGCGGATTGGAAAAAGGGCCTTTATCTAAAATGAATTTTTTGGGATTAGGAAAAAAGATGATGTTGAATCGCATGAAAAAAAGCAATGTAGCTTCTTTGGATAGACTCATGTCAGATTTTAAGGAACTGGGTGGAAAAATTATTGCATGCGAAATGACCATGGATATTATGGGTTTAAAACGATCTGATTTAAGGGAAGATTATATTGATGAGTATGGTGCTGTTGGAACCTATATAAAAGAGGCTAGAAGTTCCGCCATAACGTTGTTCATTTAAAGGGGGAAATCATGGAAAAAGTTTTTTATATGGATAATGCTGCAGCAACTCGACTTGATGAGAAAGTTTTGGAAGCGATGATGCCCTTTTATTTTGAACGCTATTCAGTAGCAACTTCAGAATTCGGATATTCTTTAGGGATCGAAGCAAGAGAAGCCATGGAAGATGCACGGGGCAGGATGGCTAAATCTCTTGGCGCAAAAAATAATGAATTTATATTCACTTCGGGAAGCACTGAATCGAGCAATCTAGCCATTAAAGGTGTTGCCAAGGCCCTAGGCGAAAAAAAAGGCAAACATATCATTGTTTCTAAAATTGAGGATTTTCCTGTTCTATACAGTGCCAGAACCCTTGAAAAACAGGGATTCAAGGTGGATTATCTGGATGTGGACGAGTATGGCTTTGTCAATATCGATCATCTCAGAGATCTAATAACAAAAGAAACGATACTTGTTTCCATACAACATGGGAATCAGGAAATTGGCACCATCCAGGATATCGAAAAAATCGGTGGTTTATGCAGGGAAAAGGGTGTTCTTTTTCATACGGATGCAACCCATACATTTACAAAAGTCCCATTGGATGTAAGTAAAGTACCGGTAGATTTGATTACGGTATCGGCTCACACAATTCATGGGCCAAAGGGGATCGGAGGGCTGTATATACGAAAAAAAACCCCTATTGCAAAAATGATGGACGGCGGTTTTCATGAATTTGATTTAAGAGGTGGCATGGATAATATTCCTGGGGCCGTCGGCTTTGCTAAAGCAGTTGAGTTAGTCACAGAAAAAGAAAATATGCGGCTAATCGAGATGAGGGATAGAATCATAGAAGTGGTGTTTGATAAAATTCCTGATGTCATATTAAACGGGCATCCTACAAGAAGAACACCTCAAAACGCCAATATCACTTTTCATTATGTTGAAGGAGAATCCATAACACTTCATCTGGATATGTACGGCATTGCAGTGAGCACCGGTTCGGCATGTTTTAGCAGATCACTGGAGGCCAGCCATGTAATCGCTGCAATCGGTGGAGATCATGAAAGGGCCCATGGATCCATAAGGTTTACTGTTGGAAGATTTAATACAATGGATGAGGTGGACTTTGTTGTGGAGACCCTTGCTAATGTTGTAGAAAATTTAAGAAAAATCAGTCCTTTAGGTAAAGAATAGGAGGAATATCAAATGGCAAGTCCGTATAATGATCTTGTTTTGGAGCATTTTAAAAATCCGCGAAATACTGGAAGAATAGAGGATGCGGATGGGAAAGCGACGGAAGGAAGTCCGGCATGCGGGGATATGGTTTCTTTATATCTTAAAGTCGATCCTGAAACAAAAATAATAACAGATATAAAATTTGAATCCTATGGATGCGCTTCAAATATTGCAACGGGTTCGATTGTTACAGAACTTGCCAAGGGCAAAACCATTGAAGAGGCTAAAAAAATCACCTGGAAAGAAGCCTCGGAAGCATTAGGCGGTCTTCCTAAAATTAAGGTTCACTGCTCAGTTTTGGCAGTAGAGGTTCTCAAGTCGGCAATTCTCAATTATGAAGAAAAACATGGGCTTATCACTGAAAAAGTAAATACGACTGAGGAAATCGTGCGAAAAAGACTGAAGAAAGTTATGAATCCCATTAAGGGATTGGATATGGTGGCCACTCATTTAGTTAAGGAAATAAAAATAAAGGATGGAAATGTCCATATAATTATTGATTTACCGGAAAACCATCAATTTTCCAATGCTATTAAAGAAGATGCCATTGAAAAGATAGAGTCCTTATGGGATGTTAATAAAGTAACCGTTGAGTTTACTGATTGAAGATTTTTGGATTGGCAGTTTTCATTTGGACCAGTTGGCATTTTGGTCGAATCAGTTCATGAATGCATAAGACATTAACAACAGATCCCTTTGAGTATTTGTTCTTGGTTTAATCTGAACGTTTAAAAGAGACATGCCATAGATTCATATGGATGTCTCTTTTAAGTTTATCTGCTTTTTCAAATGAATTATAATTTAGAAAAGAGCAATGTCTTTTATGACTTCACCGGCAAGAATGAGACCCGCCACGGATGGAACAAATGAAACACTGCCTGGAACCTGACGCCGATCACTGCATTTTCGTGCTGTGTCAGGAGGGCAGATACAATTGTTTTTACAGCTGTTTTCGTCATTATCCAAAGGGGTTAAAGGGGGTTCTGTGGAATAAACAACCTTTAAAGATGGAATTCTTCTTTTTCGGAGTTCGGAACGCATGACTCTGGCAAGAGGACAGATGGAAGTTTTGTAGATATCGGCGACTTCAAAACGTGTGGGATCAAGTTTGTTACCGGCACCCATACAGCTTATAATGGGAATGTTTTTATCGTTTGCTATTTCGATTAATAAGAGCTTTGAAGATATGATATCGATGGCGTCGATGATATAATCATAGCTTTGAAAATCGAAATCTTTAGCGCTATCAGCATTAAAAAAGCTGCGGTGGGATATGACTTCCGCTCTCGGGTTGATTTCATGAATCCGCGCTTTCATGATGTCCACCTTAGCTTGTCCGATTGTTTTTCGGGTTGCAATCAGCTGGCGGTTGATGTTGGTTAAACAGATACAGTCATCATCGACAATGACAATCTTCCCAATGCCGGTACGGACTAAGGCTTCCACGGCAAATGAACCGACGCCGCCGATGCCGAAAACCGCCACTGTTGAAGCTTTTAGTTTTTCTAAGCCTTTTTTTTGCAAAAGTAATTCTGATCTGGAAAATTCATTTAACATGAAAACAATCCTTTCACTATATAAAATGATATACCTTTTACAGCTCTGACAATTATATGCTTGCTTTATCATGTTTGTCAACAGTCAGGATTTTCAAGAATTACTCGTTTAATTATTATTTAACTTATCTCAGTAAATGATGGATTTTACTCATCATCAAGATCCATTACGTTCTTCGCAATGGTATCAATGGAGTAATGATAGGGTATAAGCACCGAAGTCACATTTTTGAAACGGCTTAGGGTCTGCTCAAGAAAGTAAGTGGTCTGATTATGTAAAACTGAATCATACCAATGATTGGCAACATATTTAATCAGAATAACAGTTAGATTCTCACCATGGCTGAGATCTTTTTCTCGTTTATTAACATAGCATTTGAGAGTCTTTGTGATATCTCTGTATGGATTTTCAATTATTTCGAGTTTTAGCGGAATCTTCAGGTCCGCCCACTGTTCACGTAATTCCTGTGCATGCTCCGGGAATCGACAAATATGAAGAACTGTAATGTCCGCGGAAATCGTGTTGGCATAATTAAGGGCTTTTAAAGTGGCCTTATTAATCGATTGAAGCAGAACAATACAGGGCGTACCTTTCTACTTGCATGCCAGGGGGCCGTGGGTAATAAGGGGCAAATTCTTTAAGTTCCAGCTGTTTTTTAACTTCAGCATAGTGGTTTCTGATATAAACCATGACATAGATAATAACCGGTATTGCAATGGCCAGCATCCATGCACCTTCAAAAAATTTCGAATAAAAAATAATAACAGATCCAACGCCAGTTACAATTGCTCCAAATACATTAATCAGCGACTTGTACTGCCAGCCTTTGTCTTTTTCTTTAAGCCACTTTTTAAACATCCCATATTGTGATAAGGTGAAAGAAATAAAAACACCTACCGAATAAAGGGGTATTAAGTTGTGGGGATCACTGTTAAAGACAATGACCAGGAAGATTGCAACAATCATAATAAAAATAATGCCGTTGGAAAAGCTAAGCTTAGCTCCCCGTTGGGAGAACTGCCTTGGCACATAGTGATCATGTGCCAACAGATATAACAATTGAGGTAAACCGTTATAGGCAGTGTTCGCAGCAAGGATTAAAATTAACGATGTTGTTATTTGGATCACAAAGTAAAAGAAATTCCTTCCGAAAATCGCTTCAGCAATTTGGGCCACAACGGTTGTCCCGGATATATGAATAACCTGAAGGCTCACAGCAAGAAAAGTGGTGCCTCCGAAGATTACAATAATGATCCCGGCCAGCATATACAATACATGCCGGGCATTGGTCTGTGAGGGGCTTTTAAAAGCCCCTCACAGCCTCAACACCGGTAAGTGCAGAGCACCCGGATGAAAATGACCGTAGGACAAGAAGAATCAGGACCCCCTGATATAGCTGTTGCGGTAAAACACTGGCCAATTGGTCCGCAGAATAGGTAATGGGTGCAAGGGTCCCGGAAAACCATCGAAACATACCAGTAACAATCATAGTTACCATAGCGAATATAAAAGCATAGGTGGGTAGGCCAAATATCTTTGAGGATTCACGCATACCTCTGAGGTTGACAATTGTAATCAGTAAAATACAAGAAACGGAGATTTCAACTCGGTAAGGGTTGAGACTGGGTACAGCGGCCACAATCGCCATGGTTGATGCTGAAATACTCACGGCAACAGTGAGGATATAGTCAATAATTAAGGCAGCTCCGGAAAGCAAAGCCGGCATTTCCCCCAGATTTTCCTTAGACACAATATATGCCCCACCACCATTGGGATAATGCGAAATAATCTGAGAATAAGAAAAGGCCAGGATCAGCAGTAATAGAATAATGGCGGCAACCACTCCGGGTACATAGCCAAAGGCAGCAAAACCAAGTAAAGGAACCAGAACCAGTAATATTTCTTCAACTGCATAGGCGACGGAGGATATGGCATCGCTTGCCAAAATCGGCAAACCCCAGAGCCTGGACAATCGTTCATGTTTAATTTCGTCTGTGCGCAATGATTTTCCAAGGAGTGCTTTTTTAACGTTTGGCACAATAAATCACCTAGTTTCAATAAGAATGTGTGAAAAATAAATTTCTTATTAAGAAAAATTTATTCAACTTCTGATAGTATATTAATATCATTATTTTAGTAATATAACCAAATGAATGCTCAGATTAAATAGTTCATTTGATCCTTTGATTTTATTAAGATGATCGTTTTTTATGGTTGTTATTACCGAATTAAAATATTAACTCAACTCATTGTAGCCGATTGAAGTTGATTGTCAATACATATTATTAAAATTAATTTTAGACTAATTGTTGCATGATTATAAAGAAATTGTTAAGAACAAGCACATGAAGTGTATAATAGTTTAATAAGAGAATAAATAAAAAACATTAGATATAAGTGGAGGAATTTATTATGATGTACAGAAAGTTTGGCAAGACGAATGAAATAGTTTCAACCCTGGGATTTGGCTGTATGAGATTGCCTCTTCTTAATGAAGGTGATCCAACAAATATAGATGAAGAAAAGGCGATTAATTTAATTCATTATGCCATTGATCAGGGAGTCAACTATATAGACACCGCATATCCATATCATGGAATTGATATGAGTAAAGGCGGAAAAAGCGAACCATTAGTAGCCAAAGCTTTAAAAGACGGCTACAGAGAGAAAGTGAAATTAGCAACTAAGCTTCCCAGCTGGTTAATAAAAACAAGAGAAGATATGGATAAATATCTGAATGAACAGTTACAACGACTGAACACAAATTCCATCGATTTTTATTTAGTGCATGGCATTGACAGTACGACATGGCCACAGTTAAAAGAAGCTGGCATTGCTGAATTTTTAAATCAGGCAATAAAAGACGGAAGGATTAAATATGCAGGATTTTCATTCCATGATAAAGTTGATTTATTTAAAGAAATAGTTGACTATTATGATTGGTCATTTTGCCAGATTCAATACAATTATTTGGATGAAAAATTTCAGGCTGGAACTGAAGGCTTGAAATATGCTGCAAAAAAGGGTTTGGGTATTACCATTATGGAGCCTCTCAGAGGCGGTAAACTTGCAAGTGTCCCCGATGATGTAAAAGCTGTTTTCAATCAGGCGGAAATAAAAAGAACACCTGCAGAGTGGGGCATTGGATGGATATTGAATCACCCTGAGGTATCGGTTGTTTTAAGTGGTATGAATGAAATGGAACAAGTGTCAGAAAATATTAAGATTGCAAGTATAACTGAGGCAAATGCATTCACTGAAAAAGAATTGGAAGTCATTGAGAAAGCTAAAAATATTTTTATAAAAAAGATAAAAGTAAATTGTACATCCTGCGGATATTGCATGCCATGCCCTGAAGGGGTACAGATCCCTCGGAATTTC